>Ga0209084_1000625_pt1 | contig 33061 bp, 34 predicted proteins | sample C_130820_MF_Meta_FD_187309 | JGI IMG/M metagenome (GOLD analysis project Ga0209084, IMG submission 187309) | Freshwater microbial communities from Lake Croche, Canada to study carbon cycling - C_130820_MF_MetaG (SPAdes) (version 2) | ecosystem: Environmental > Aquatic > Freshwater > Lake... | reverse complement strand
AGCTTGTCGGCGTCTCCTAAGTATATCTTCAACATGATACTTAAGAACAATTTCAACAGTATCAGGGGCCTTATCGGGAGAAGAACATATATTCAGCATTACATCCGCAGGATAATCATCTAAATCCCCCTGTATATTAAGAGCATTTACAACGTTGACAGGCTTGCCATATAAAGTAATATTTAAAGTCTTATTTTTTAATTCATACGCATCTATAATCTCCTTCAAATTAAATCGTCTATCATAATCAGTATTACATACAGATTTATTAGACGAGCCCAACCCTTGTCGCTCTAGGAATTCTGACCCTGTGGAATAATTGACCCGCATCTACTTATAGGTACTATTATAGATAAATATTACTATCTTGATTATATTAAATAATAGGTGATTTTATAGTATAAATCACCTATTATTAAGTTTTGTATTACACTTTATGCGCGATCTCGCATATCTGCCACTAGCTGCTCTGTAGAGCTGCGCTGGTAGTATTCAGGGTTCAAACCGGCCTGGGTATAGGCAGCCCTTGAATCCAAGAGGAGGCCGGGGGCTGAGACAGGCGCATAGCCGAGAGATCCACCGCGTTGGCTCTTTCGCTGACTCTTTCGTTGACTCTTTCGCTGACTCTTTCGCTGACTCTTCTTCGCCTTCCTAGACTTCTTGCTTGTCTTCTTGTTGCGTCTACGGCGACCTCCGAGCATGTTGCCGCAGGAAGGCCCACCATTGGTAGAACCAGGGCTGGCTGGCGTGGGGCCGAGAGGAGGTGGCTGTTGGTCCGACAGTCCTCGGACATCCGCAATGGCCCTGAGTGGACCATCGGACATCGAAGATGCGAGCATCTGTGCATCGGTCATTGTATCAAAGGCCTGGTTGTAGTCCGCCACACCGCCGTGCTGGGCGGCATGGTATCGAGCAAAATCCTCGCCCTGGGCCATCGACATCTTGGAGGAACTGGATCCGGATAGAGACTCCTTGATATCGGCACCCTGAAGCTGGTAGCCTCCTCGGTGGCGCCTGTGATGTCTCTTTGTTTTACGCGTACGGCTGGACTTTCGGCGACAAGACTTCTTTGCCATTCTAGTTAAGCCGCGTATTTTTTTATGAGCTATGTTTAGAAACAAAATGGAACCCAGCTGGATGAAAAGTGTTAGCAGCAAGACTGTATGCGATCTTTATTACATTATTTTCGTGATTTACGCAGTACTCGGAGCACTCACCATCATCAATGTTATCATGATCCTCTTCACAAAGATGCCATTGATGTTGAAGTTGGCTGTAGGAGGACAGGGACTTATCATGGCCGCCGTATTGGTTGTGCTATCGATGTTCCAGTACATTGTTTGCGACCGCGCTCTGTTGTCCGGTGGCAAGGAGGCGGAGGGGTTCTACACCAAGCCAGCCCAGGGATTCAAGAACAAGCAATAAGTGATGGATAGGTGATGGATTTATTATTAAATAGGTAAGCATTACATATTTAATAAAAACAAGAGGCTGCAGCGAATAGAAATTACGCCTCGCCTTTAGATGAGACTTCCATATTTAATAAAATAAGCGGCTGCCTCCCCCTAAAGGGGGAGGCGTATTACCTCGTTAAGATTGCGGCTAAGCCGCAATCAAAGAGCAGGGTTGCTCGCCCTATTCGTCCGCCTGAAGTGCCGCCAAATCCACCTTGCGCTTCTGGAGCTTTCCTGACAGAACATAGATGGAGTTCTCCGTGACAATAATAAAGTCATTCTCGACCTTGTAAAGCTTCTGAATGAGGGAGGTGAACTCCTCCTTGGACTTTACCAGAACCTTCTCCTTGGTCTTGGCATCCTCGCCCAAGAATGCTGTGCCAATATAGGTGGCAGCATAATAGTCCAGTTGAATGGGCTTATCATCCTTAATGGCGAGTTTTGCGGCCTGAACGAGGCAGGTAGCATTAGGAAGGGGATCCTGATTAGCGCCGCCGGTGACGGTTGTTGTTTGAGCCGGAGTAGAGGTCGACATTCTGAATTCTGAAGACTAGAGATAGTTCATTCTGGATCAAATTAACGCGTTTGATTCAAATATTCAATCATCTCGTAATCAGCACTTCTGGTGCGTGCTCCTGGAATACCTTATTCAAGAACTTATAGGCGCGATTGATCTGATCCATGGTTCTTGCGCCGGTAATAATAATCTTCCCCGTGCGGAAGATACTCATCGTTATACGCTTACAATCCCCGTCACCATTTCCCTTGCCCTGTCCCTTACAGAATCCTTTGCAGGCACAGACGCCCGACTCATTATTGTTATTATTGTAGAAGAACTTGGTATTCACACCCTGGTAGATGGTCTTCTCCAGCATTGAGAAGAGATTGTAGCGCTCCAGGAAGAGTTTGTGGAGATTGTCCTGCTGGATATTGTGACTGAGCGAATAATCCGTATTAATGAGGGAGATATCGACATCTGTGACGGCCGCCTTGCCTGCGAAAGGGCTTTGGGGCAGCGTCTCAATAAAGGCCAGGAGCCACTCGACTGTCTTCACCGCAAAGTCCTGGTCTGTCACCCCCGTCATCTGGATGCTCCCGATGGAGAACAGCTTCATATTGAGCTCCTTCCAGCCGCCACTAAAAGGTTGTCGAATGACAACGGTCGACTGATTGTAGAAGGAGTCCTCGGTTGCCTTTCGATTCGTGAAGAGATCCTTGTAGCAGGCCCCGAACACTTGGCCCTTGTGTTCGATTTTAAGCACCCCTGCCCCATAATAACCAATAGGGATGAGGTGCTTTTTGAGCTGATCGAAGAGGACATCTAGTTGGATCGGAAGGCCCCACTTGGCTGTCACAGTCATTGTTGAAATGCGAAGCGGGGATATTGCGAGTGCTTTCGACATTTTAAGGGGTTGTGTTTGATTTGAGTTTAAAGGATAAACGTCGATCAAATTTTTGCTGCGAATCCTTTCTGAAAGAGCGCAATTAAGTTGACAACAAGAGAGTTAACACAGGACTGTTGTAAACCTGCGTTCATGATTGGAATTGTGATATTGAGTGCCGTTAAAAACTCTTCATCGAGGGTGGCGAGGAGATTTGAGAGAATGAGGAGTTCTGAGAGAATCATGGTGAGGTCTACATCAGTGTCCTGTAAGAACATCGCAATCTTCTTTGGATGCCCGTTCAAATAGAACCAGAGACGATCGTCCATGGAGACTTTCTTGCTCGTGAGTCTGAGATCACCGCGCGTAATTTCATGAAAGGCCGTGCGCATCTCTGATTTTGTATTTGTATTGGGCGGATCATAACGGATGCGAAGGAGACGCTGTCTGAGCTTGGGATGAATGCGACTCTGTGAATTACAGATGAGAATAACACAGACCTCCTTGGGATCCTTGTCTAAAATAGTTTGAAGAGAGAGCTGAGCGGCCTCTGTCAACGTTTCGCATTCATCAAGAATGATGAAACGGGGCTTGGACGTGCCGGTTTCGAGGGCCGTCCACGAGGCGCGGAGGAAGGGGAAGATCTTTTGCCGAATGGCTTCGAGGGACCGTTCATCTGCGGCGTTCATGGAGATACACATGAGGGACTTGTGCTGCTGCCAGATTTCGTTGACGAGCCATTGCGCGGAAGTAGTTTTTCCGGATCCGGGTGGGCCGAATAGGAGAAGATGTTGGAGCGATTGGGGATTTTTAACGAAGGTATCAAAATATGTGCGAACGCGGGAACACCAGAAGTCTTTTTGGATGGTTGTCATCCCTCTAGGGGGAAAAGGGACATGCGGCTTAAGTCGAACATTAGATATTTTCATCCTGATTTCCTAGATTAATGCATCATCGATGGTCCCTTTAGGGACCATCTATCATTTAAACCTGGATACCAGAGCGAAGAGCTCTGGTGTCCCAAGGGCCTAAACGTTCATAGCCAAAATGGAATAGAGATGTCAGGCCGTGGTCGAGGACGCAGAGCAAAGATTATAACCACCATCGTGCCTGTTGAAGGAAATGTCTTAGAAGAACCTATAGAATCAGTTAAGCCGAAACGCGGGGCCAAGAAGAAGTTCTCCGTAGTTGCCGTGGTAACACCTGATGGAATCGAGGGATCCCTTCAGCCTGAAGCGAGAAAACCCCTGATCGCTCATCTTCCCATTCAAAGCAAGGATGTCATATTTCATGACACGCCCATTCAATACAACCCTGTGCCCCCCACAAATGTGGAGCCCTACGATGCCGCAACAGATGACCCCTTCTGTGAATCCGTAGAGACCCTTCAAAATATCGTAGTCGCGCCTGTTGCGACTACGACTACAGCCACAACCACATCAACAACCACAGAACCCGATTATTACAAGAAGGCCACCCTATTAGTCCAGTTCCAGGGCTCTGAGGAGACAAAGGCCCTTCCTGAGCGTGTCGATGTTGCTTGTTTCTGGTGCTGTCATAAGTTCGATACAAGGCCCGTTATACTTCCTGTTCGTGATCAAGGAGAGTATATTCAGGTCCAGGGAAATTACTGTTCGCCTGAATGCGCGATGGCCTACCTCTTTGATATGTCACAGGATTCCTATGCGCGCTGGGAGCAACTCTCCCTCCTCAATCGCCTGTATGGGCCAGCTGTCGGTGGTCCTGTTAAGCCTGCGCCCCCCCGTCAGATCTTGAAGCTGTTCGGCGGTCCTGTTTCAATCGACGAATACAGGGACCTTGTGCGTAAAGGCAAGCTACGCGTGGATATCCATTTACCACCCATGGTCTCCTTGCTGGCGACCATGGATACGAAGCCTATTGATTTCTATGACGTGAGTCTCACGAAGAACGTCATGGAAACAGTGAAGGAGAGGCTAGCCAAGGCTGAAGAGGTGCTGAAGCTCAAGAGAACAAAGCCCTTGAAGGCCTGGGAATCCACACTTGATGCCTGTATTAACTTGAAGGTGCGAAGCAATGCTTAGAGGGGTCGCCTGGCACGTCTAGTTGCGCGTCTTGCTTTTTGGGCGCGCGATGGGAGAGTCACGGCAAAGGCACTCGCCCTCGAGGATGTAGAATACTGCGTGCTTCCACTTCTAGAAGGGGATCTCTCAGAACGACTTAATGTATTTCCTGGAGCTTCGTGAGGTGATACATGATTATTCTTTGGGACATGGGCTGTCATGCCATGGTAATTATGCCCTTCAGGTGGAGGAGATACCATGGTTACTCCATATGAATGACCTTTAGGAGGGGATACCATGGTTACTCCATATGAATGACCTTTAGGAGGGGATACCATGGTAACTTGATATTGTGGTGTAGGTGTTCTGCTCTTTGAATGACGACTTGAGTGGGATTTAGAATGTTTCGCCTTTTTTGTTTGTTTTGATGAGTGCTTCTTCGCCTTTATTTGTGCCTTTAATTCCGCAACACGGTCGCCCGACTTCAGCCAGGCGGCATAGAGTTCTGTAAGATCGGGCATTTTAATATAGATAGAATACATCATACCTTGTTCACGATACTCCTCCACACGTTTTGCGTATTTGTTAATTAGGCGTTTTTGATTGGTTTGTTCCATTTCTAAATCTAATTTAAGATCGTTCAAATCAGGGGATGACATCTATAAATATTATATATATAAAATTTGATGAGGTTCTAAAGCCTTTGTTAGAGTATTAAGTAGTCTAACAATGGAAACTGCCATTACAGAAGCCTTTATAAAATCCGTTCAACAATCCATCGATAAATGCATGGCGGAGGTCAAGGAGGAGAGCCGTAAGTTCGCTGCGGCTCTGAACGCAGTCAAGCATTTAGCACCTGTTGGTGTTGGTGTTGGTGTTGCTACAGCAACACCATTACCAACAACACCACAATTGCCAACAGCAACGCCAGTCGATAGCAGTCATTTAGAGCACCGCCTCTCCGCTCTAGAACTTGCCTATCAGCGCCAGGTTCAAAAGACAATCGCCGGCCTGTCGGAAGATATCGGAGATCTTGATGGCCGCCTCTCTCGCTTAGAACAGAATCAGGTCCCTATAGACGATCAATGTGCTTCCTGGACCTTTCAAAACACGGATAGTGGGTGGCCTGGCCCCTCCAAGACAAATGAGATCATTCTCGGCAGCAGTGTTGTTGTAGATGACCGATCCACCGTGGTGGACTTTGGGCTTGGAGATGTTGTTGTGAATGTGAATCATCTCAGCCAAGATCAGGATATAGAGATGACAACTACACAAACACCTGTGTCCACTACCGTGTCCCCTACTGTGTCCCCTGTAGTTCAAAAAGAGGAACAAGAGGAGGTAGAAGAAGTAGAAGAAGCAGAAGAAGAGTCCCTTGAACTAGATGAATTTGAATTCGAAGGAGAAACCTATTACAAGGATCCCGATAATAATGTATATAAGCCCAATGAAGATGGCGAAGTTGATTCTGAGGCACCTATCGGTAGATGGTTGGAAAAGAAGCAGACTATTAAGCTATATTAGGAAGAACCTAAACAATAATCGACTTTGAATTCTAGATAGGATGTCACTCCATTTATATTTTCTTGGACTATATAACACAGTTACTGATGGACTTAAGGTTCTAGGAGAGGCTAGCAGTGAAGCCTTCCATGCCACCTGCAACTATTTGAACGGCACCTCGAATGAGTGGTATTTCTTCGATAACTCCAGTCCTTTGCCTTCAAGTGCCTATAATATGCCTAGTCGCAGGTTTCGTGATAGGGTTCAATTCACCTACAATGCCTATCATAATGCCCTCATTCAGAGCTATTCGGATATTCAGCCAAATGCCCTGACTGTAGATTGGCTCAGTGCGAACCTTGTTATTGACGGAAAGGAGTATGTGCTCGACGATTTCATTCAGAGTTTTTACCTGGCTATACATGACTATCAGGGGTTTACTGTGCGTCATTTTATTGATGCGTGGTCGATTCGATCCAGAATATGGCCAGATGACTGCGAGCTCCATATTATTGATAGTGGGGGCGAAAGTCATGTATTTGAGGCAAATGATGGAGTCAATGATGAGTGGCTTGGACTTATGCCTGGTCCAGCTCAGGATGGATCTGATCTGACAGTAGATAGTGAAGAAGAGGAGGACGAATATGAAGGGGATGAGGAAGAAGAAGAGGAGGAAGATACTAGTCTTTCAGAAGCAGTCGATACATCCTTAGTTCCTGATGCTGATGAGACAACGGTAGATAAAACTGTTGAGACAACTGTAGATGTACCAGTCCCTGTTGAGGCACCAGTCGAGACAACAGTAGATGTACCAGTCCCTGTTGAGACAACGGTAGATGTACCAGTCCCTGTTGAGGCACCAGTCGAGACAACAGTAGATACTTCTGCTCCTGTTGAGACAATTGTCGAGACAACGGTAGATACAGGACCAGAAGTACCTCCTAACACACCTCTTCCTCCCTCCCCCATAGAGGAGTCGACAGGACTCATCGCCGAACTAACCGTTTTGCCTCTAGTTTCAGAGGAACAGTAATTAAAAATACTGGAAATAAAATTTGAACTTAAGCAATTGCTAGAGTGAATTGCCTAGCGAATTATATCCATAATGTCAACTGATACGCTTGATACACCGATTCCATCAGGGTTCTGGACCCTCTTCTGGCACTCTTCTGAAGGCAGAGACTGGTCTCCTGCCTCCTTCACCAGCTTTGGTGAAATGAGAACATGGCGCGACTTCTTTGCGGTTCTGAACCAACTAAAAGTCGACACCCTAACCGACGGCATGTTCTTCCTCATGCGAAACGGCATTCCCCCTCTCTGGGAGAACTGTCAAAATGTCTATGGCGGAGCCTATTCGATCCGCATCCTCAAGGCCAGAGCAGGCGCCTGCTTTGTGCGCTATGCTATTGCCGCAATGATCGGCAACCTTACCAAGGACAGTAAGAATATCATTAATGGCCTCTCTATCAGTCCTAAAACCACCCACAATATCATCAAGATCTGGAACACGGATAGGGTGGCATTCAAGAGCAACACGGATCTCGTTATTCACCATCCAGATGTCTTGGATGAGGAGACGGTCTACACGAGGTTCACGGACAAGAAGATGTAGTGGGGGACCCCCTGGTTATTTTATTTTCTATCTTATTTTTATTGGATTATTCAGTAAAAATAAGATAATAGCATGTAATAATGTGTTAGTAACTAATGACTATTTGTTCTGGTCGATATTTTGTTCTACGTAATCCCCCCACCTCTCGTTTCTTCCGATAGGTATTGGATCCATGGACTATATGCAGAATCGTCTGCCTCGTATCCAATTGGATCATCAGTTCCTCAAAATTGTTTGTCAAGACCTTTTCAACAGCACACACCTCTTCATCATCATACCTATGCGTCAATAAATAGCTTCTCTTGTAGGCCATTGTGCAGTGAAGCGCATGTCGATCATGATACGGTCCCGCAACGTAGACAGCATCCTCATCCATAAAGTACATATAGACCTTGGAGCAACCAGCAATCTCTATTGCGGGATTGGCTATCAATGCCTTAACCGCTTCCGAAATGCGAGTCGGCGGATAGTAATCATCATCGTCCATGACAACAATAATATCCCCCTTTGCCTCCCTTACGAGCTGATTCAGTTTGTAACCCATCGGCTTCTTATCGGCTAAAACGATATGATAAGCCCCAGGAACCACGGATAGGTATTGGTTGGTTTGTATACATTCATCTTCATCACTATCATCGAGGATCAGCCATTCCATCTGATCTCTCGGATACAGCTGCTGTTCGAAGCATTTGATAAGGGCCGGTATAAATCTGGAGCGATTGTAGGTAGCGGTAATCACGGATACAAACATTGGATAATTGATATAAGGTGGTTATATAGGGTCAAATTTATAGCATATGCTATTACTATCGCCTACCCAAATCGATCCACCCTAATCGCGCATGATCTTCAACCACCTGCTGCATGAAATACTGCCCGTTCCAGTAATTTAGAAGCGGCGGAATAACAGATAGGGTTGTTATGAGGGGATCCGTACTTGGCGCAGAGAGAAAGGAGGCCATGCTGAGGGCGGCCATGGCGGCAGTTCCTGGACTCCTGATCCAGACATTTAAGAACACATTTATATCCTTTTCAGCATATTTATTGAGATATCCATTTCGCACCAGAAAGAGCAAGAAGTAATCAATGCCACCTGGCAGCCCTGTAGTAAAAAAAAGGGAGAATCCCATGAAGGTATTCGCCTGAACGTAGCAGCCAACAGGGAGCGCCACGCCGATCATGAGAAGGTGATGGAGCCAATCGTCGAAGCGGAATTTTTGGTAATATAGGGCAATATGATACAGATGGAGAGCGGCACAGAGCTGGACGGCAAACCAATTGGTATCATACTTGGCGAGTCCATGAAGGTCCGTAAAGGTGTGATAGATATCGGGAGCGGTCGTGTAGACAATGGCAGCATTATGGATCGCATGAACGGCATAATAGGGATTATTCCACTTGGATCGCGTTATAAGTTTATCGAGGCCAGCGAACAACCCTAATAGGATGGCTGTTTCGAAAACAGCCCAATACATACTACCTCTATCAGTTCGGGATTATTTAGATTATCAAACCAAAGAAAAATTGACAATTTGTTTGGTTTGCTAAGTTAGCAAATCACTATCAGTAGTATGTCCTTCGAACCTGGAAATTTCAACTTTATGAGCGACGCGCATAGTCGCCGGTATGTAGAGGACGCGTATAATGCTATGCTTGCCGCAGAACAGGTGGATCTGATGCGAGAGGAGCCCGATACTAGCAAGGGATATATGTTCTCATTGGATGAGCGATATAACCTCATTCATAAGCACATGAAGTATTTGAACGAACACAGTGGCAGCTCCTATGCCTGGACGATGCGCCAGGTTCAGTATATCGCCCAGAAAGGCTGGAATGCTTATGTCGAGTTGGTATTGAGTAAGGCCTAATCCTCATTTACGCGGGATTTACGGGATTTACGAGTTTTACCTCGGGAGGCATTGTGAAGCGCAAGGGCCTTCAATAAGAATGCCATGCGATCACTATTATTATTGGCACTGTCCCTAGTCTTATTTTTTCGTGTTTTACCGCGAGAGGGGCTGGGGGCAAATCTCACGGATTTACCGGGCCTAGGATGGGGTGCCTTTGGCTTCGCAGGTTTTCTTCCGCACTTACGAATACAGGTGAGGTCACTTGCACGACCAATCCTGTGGGGGGGAGCCATCTTGACAATGACGCGATCCCCATCAATGTAGACGACCTGACCTTCTTCTTTGGGATTAGGAAGCATGACCTTGGAGCCGACGGAAACATCTCGGTCATTTAGATCTTTGAGCTTGAGGGCCTTCTGCTCGGCCTTGATATCATCATAGTCGGGATCTTTTCGATCGGGGGCATGAAATGTAATTTGACTAAATCGGCTCATCCTCTACTATAGACATTAGTATAAAGATCAGATGCAATATCAGAAATATGTTAAAGCAAAAAGTAGTATTTCTGCTATGTGGTGAATCTAGATGTAATCCATTATCATTTAATAAAAACCCTAATTCAGATATACTTACTAGTTTATCTACCTTCATATTTACAGAAGAATTTAAAAAACAATATGATTATACAATCTATATATCAACAGACGATATACATTTGGAAAATACAATTAGCTATTTCGGAAGGGAACATATATCAAATATTCATTTAATGAAAACCAATTACTATTTGAAACCAATTAAGACTCATATACCCAATTCATCACATTTTTTAAATATATATAATACCTATCCTAATCCTGAGAATTATCGTAGATATCCTACAAGTATCCTTCAGTATCATAGATTATTAGATGCCTATAATTTATTTAAAAATGATTCATGTGACTGTGATTGGATTATACGAATGCGATGGGATTGTATATTTTCCGTGAATATTATGGATATTTTAAAAACATTTGAGAATAATCCTAAGCAAGAGATTGTTACATCACACGATCATTTTGCTGTTGGTAAAAAAAATATAATGAATGTATATTGTAATACTATGCTACATAAATATGGCAAATATAAGTTTGATTCAAGAACACATACACCTGTTAATTTGTTATGTCAATTAGATAAAACCTACCCACCAGATGACTTGAATATGTGGACTTATGCTCCAGAGATTCAACTTTTCGAAACACTGTTTGAATATTGTATAATTAACTCTCTTGATATGGAAAGCGCGCTTATTCCTATGAAATGTTGTAAAATTGTACGATAGTATAAATGGATATAAAGCACAGATAATAATCTTATAGTAAGAATGTTATCTATTCTTGGTTTAATTGCTTTGGGCCTTTTGGCGGCATCCTGTTTCGCAACGGGTGTATTATTTTCTATGGAACCCCTGATTATTACAGGAATTGTGGCTACTGTTATATTTATTATCATTCTGGCGCTCATCATGTACTTTTTTCCGAAGCAATCTACTACGCAGGTTCAGACCAATCCGACGCAGCGATATACAGCGAATAATATGAATTCTATGAAGCGAAATAAGTCGGACACGGATCTGGAGCTCATTAGTAAACAGGGGGAGGATCTGGCATAATAGTATCTATAAAATACTAAATAGACAGGGGGTCAAGGAGGAGGCCGTCCTGCTACGCAGGATGGAGGTCCCCCTACGCCTTCTGTTTGTTTTCAGGCGACTCCATCGCCTGAAAAGAACACATCAGGCTTAGCGCGGAGCGCTAAGCCTTCTGTTTATGCCTCGCCAACACCAGCCGAATCTCCCCCAGATTCGCCACCATGTATCTCAGAACCAATGGATAGTCATTCTTCAAATAGAGCTCAATGGAAGGACACAGGTTGGTACACTTGGTAAACATCGTCAGGTACTTGAGCTCAAAAATCCCCTGAACGATCTCCGTCGGAGTTCCCAGCTTCTGGACCTTGATCCCCGTCTGCGCCTCAGACAGAATAACCGTCTCGCCATCCACAAAGTCCCCTATACACTTAAAGATGAGGTCCTTGCCCGAACAGGTGATCTCGAGCTTCTCCGCCAATGCATTGAAGTCACGACAGATCTTCTGGAAGTCACAACTCGGCATGTTAATAATCGAAGTAAATTGAATATTCGGCATCTCAATGTTATCCACATTCGTGTCGAAGAGCTTCATCATCCATGTATTCGTCGTCTGCTTCTCGGCATTCTCTGCCCGGATACCGAGCTTGTTCGGATTGGATGCCGGTAGAAAGAGCGTCAGAGAATCCGTATTGGAGAGGGTCTTGATGAGCTTGAAGAGATAGATCATATTCACGCCGAGAATGAACTTGTTCGGGCAGAAGAAATACTCGAACTTATCGGCATTGAGCTTCAGATATGTCAGAACTACATGGGTCTCATCAACATCGATGATCTTGATGCCATTTGAATCGAACTCGATGTTGGCCTCTGCCAGAATCTCCTTCAGACCCTCGATCAAGGTGCGAAAGGCGCCCGACTGGACCGTGCGAATCTCGAACAGATTTCCATTCGCGTTTGTCTTACCGTTGGTGGAACTCATCTGAGGATTTCATTCTGTCGGGCTTTAGGCCTATTCGAATTTTACGCACTCGGATATGTTTGATGTCTGCCGGAATCGGAAGAGGGGTGGTTTGAAACGCACTGGAGTTGGATGCTCTTCGCATCCAACTCCAAGAATAAATGATGGATGTGTGGCTAAAGCCACACATCGATTATGTATTTAACTTGAGATTGTAAACAGATATTGGTTGGATGCGAAGAACAGCCATGGAATTATTTAAACAGATCTTAGATCGGATCAAAAAAATGTTGAATACCCGTAATAAGTTCATCTATAAAGTCGCCCAGACTCATATGAGATATAGAATATCCTTGATATATGGATGACGCTACTCCATAACCAATACAGTATAATAATGTGAAATAGATTCCATTACTTAATCCAAGTGGTATCATTGAAATACATATCATTATAAGTGTTCCAACGAATCGACCAATAAATTTTCTTGGACTCGTTTCTTCCTTTATAAAGAATGGTTCAAAAAAGAGAATTGCGGCTAAATAAACGGCCACTATCATATCAGGAACCGTTAAATATTCTCGTGATCCAATACTTAAAAATAAGAAGATTGGAAATACAACTAATAGGGATGATTCGAATGGTGCAGACCAGGCTGCACCATTCGATATATAATTCAATAAATTTATAATTAAATTTATAACTGTAAATGTAAAGCTATTTATAGATATTGCGCCTAACAACATACATTGTAGCGTCTCCAGAATTTTTATATGATATTGGTTCGTTATATATTTCATATCCACACCATCGTCATATAATTTCCCTGCTGCGCCGGCAACAAATGCCATACACGCATCCATTTACATAGATGTCGAATTTAACGGTGCTCCCTTTATCACAAATGCCGGACAAACGCACTATGGTTGGATACTCTTCGTATCCAACCATAGAGTTAAATGATAGATGTGTGGCTAAAGCCACACATCGATTATGTATTTAATCTACTTAGTATTTACTAAGAGCCCTATTTCCTTGCCTTGCGAGTCTTGGCTCCATTGATAAACTTATAGATGCCATAAAGCGCAATTGGCGCGATATACTTGCTAACGGCTGCCACGAACGGCTCACCAATCGACGGCAAGAATCCTCCACTCTGTTTTTGTTGTCTTTGTTGCTTTTGTTGTTTTCGTCCTCTCTGCTTCCTCGACTTCTTCGCCTTACGCCGAGTGCGTCTCCTTCCACCAATCTTCGGCCGAATCATCATCTGATTTGGTGCTAAAAGGTCATATCCAGAACTTACTGCCGGTTGCACCAATGGAGCATTCACATATGATGCGATTTGATTGACAGACATCCCTATTAGTAGCGCATGAATTTTGGTCGGAACAAAAATGATAAAATATAGGTAGCAACAAATCCAATAGTGAATTCCCCAATGTCAATCCAGACATTCTTTTCATAGATATCTAAGAACTGATATGCGATAAATAGCGGTATGATGATTTTGAATTCGGTAGCTAGAATACCGAAGACTACATGCCAGAAGGAATTGAAGCCATCCGTAAAGAGTGGCCTATGCTTGCTATAATCAGGCCATTTCATGACACCCTACTATATCGCCGGCATAAATTTGATGGCCTAAAGCGCTTGAATCAAACACTAAAACATGGCCGAAGAATACGAACAGCTCAGTCACGAGGCACATGTCCTCAAGCTCCCTGATACCTATATTGGGGCTGTAACAACCGGCGAGGATCAACAATGGGTCTTGGATGAGGGGAGCACCAAGATAGTCTTTAAGTCCTTGGAGTTCAATCCAGGCCTCTACAAGATCTATGATGAGGTCGTTGTCAATGCCCGTGATGCCTTTGTCCGTGCCTCGACCGCGGAAGAGGGCGTCAGGTTGCCCGTGAAGCGCATCGACATCACGGTCAAGGATGGGACAATCACGGTGGAGAACGACGGCGACGGCATTTCTACCGAGGAACACCCCAAGGAGAAGTGCCATATTCCCGAGCTCGTCTTTGGTCGCCTTCTGACCTCTTCCAATTACAAGGAGGGCGAGGAGCGCATTGTCGGTGGCAAGAATGGATATGGTGCGAAGCTCGCAAATATCTTCTCCACGGAATTCACGGTGGAGACCCAGCATCCCGCCTCAGGGAAGAAATATACACAGACCTGGTCGGCAAATATGAGCGTTAAGGGCAAGCCCTCCATTCGCAAGGCAGCAGGAACCAAGGGCTATGTCAAGATCAGCTTCAGTCCCGATGCTGCGCGGTTCAAGGGGGCCTTTACGGAGGATGGAAACTTTACGGAAGACATGATGGCTGTCTTTCAGACGAGGGCGTATGAACTTGCCGCCATGGTGGGATCCACCGTCAAGGTCTACTGGAATGGCGCGCCCATTGCCGTCAATACCTTCGAAAAATACATGAAGCTCTTCCTGAAGGACGGAGTGACCGGCTTCTGCTATGAGAACTGCGGCCCCCGTTGGGAAGTCGGCTGCGTCCTTAGTCGCCACCTCTATTCGGAGGAAGAGGGACTGAAGGATGAGAAGCAGATCAGCTTCGTGAACGGCATTCAAACACGAAAAGGTGGTAAGCATGTCGACTATGTCAGTCGCAATGTGCTAACGGATTTCGCGGAGGCGGCCAAGAAGAAGAAGGTTGAGATCAAGCCCGGTCAGCTCAAGGACCATGTGGTCTTCTTCGTCAATGCGACTATTGTCAATCCTACGTTCGCCTCGCAGACCAAGGACTACTTGACGACCGATGTCAAGAAGTTCGGCTCGAGCCCCAAGTTCGGCGGGAAGCTCGTGGAGGGACTCATGAAACTGGGTTTATTGGAGGAGGCCAAGATGGTTCTGGAGGCGCGATCGGCCCGCGATGCCAAGAAGACGGACGGGGCCAAGAAGAAGACGCTGCGTGGTGTCCCCAAGTGCGATGATGCCTTCTATGCCGGCACGGCCCAGAGTGACAAGTGTACCCTGATTCTGACGGAGGGAGATTCAGCTGCCGCCTCGGCCATTGCGGGTCTTGAGGTCGTTGGCCGCGAATTCTGGGGCGTCTTTCCCTTGCGAGGTAAGCCGCTCAATGTGCGCGAGATCAGCGTCCAGAAGTTCAATGCCAATGCGGAACTGACTGCCATCAAGAAGATCCTGGGACTCGAACAACGTAAGGTCTATCGCACAACAAAGGAGCTTCGCTACGGCCGCGTCATGATTATGGCAGATGAAGATGACGATGGCTCGCATATCAAAGGGCTCGTCATGAATATGTTCCATGCCGAGTGGCCGCAGCTGCTGGAGCTCGGCTACATCTGTACCTTATCGACCCCCCTACTTAAGGCGTCCAGAGCCGGCACAGTGGTGCCCTTCTATAGGATGCAGGAGTATACTGCGTGGAAGGATACTCATTCTCTGAGCGGCTGGCACATCAAATACTATAAGGGGCTAGGGACGTCTACTCCAGCAGAAGCGAGAGAGTGGTTCCGCGATCTCCATGAGATCAAATACGAATGGGAAGGCAAGCCGTCGGGGGATTCGCTGATCTTAGCCTTTGGCAAGGATCAGTCCGATGAGCGCAAGGAGTGGCTGAAGAAATACGAGCCCGAGAAGGTCATGCCCGTTGCGGAAGGCAAGGCGACCTTCAAGGGGTTCGTGGACGGCCAGCTCATCCACTTCAGCCACGCCGACAATATCCGCTCCATTCCCCACCTGATGGACGGCTTGAAGCCGAGTCAGCGCAAGATCCTCTATGGGTCCTTTAAGCGCGGCCTACGACAAGAGATTCGCGTAGCTCAGTTAACAGGGTATGTATCCGAGCATGCGGCCTATCACCATGGCGAGGCATCCCTGAACTCCACCATCGTGGGAATGGCCCAGAACTTCATGGGCTCGAACAATCTTCACTTCCTCAAGCCCATCGGCCAGTTTGGCTCCAGGCTGGAGGGCGGCAAGGACGCAGCAAGTCCAAGATATATTCATACCCACTTGGAGCCCATTGTGGATGTGCTCTTTCGTAAGGAGGACCAAATTCTGCTGAAGGCCATGGAGGACGATGGAGAGAAGGTGGAGCCCGAGTATTATCTGCCCGTCGTGCCTCTTCTGGCGATCAATGGTTCCGTGGGGATCGGCACGGGCTATTCGACCGATATTCCTCCGCACAATCCGGACGACATTCTGAAGCTGCTCCAGCATCGTCTGAATGGCTCCCTGACGACCTTGGCGGGCAGGGAGCTGGATCCTTGGTGGTTCGGCTTCAAGGGACTCTTGAAGCGCATCGATGGAAACACCTGGTGGACGCGTGGTACCTATACGTTCGATGAGGAGAAGAAGATCATCACAGTGGATGAGCTGCCGGTGGGGACCTGGACGAAGCCCTACAAGGCCTTCTTGGATGGCCTGCTTATCAAGGATGTAGCCCCCTTTGGCCTGAAGAACTTCGATGACCTATCGGTGGGCGTGAAGATCAAGTTCGTGCTCTACATGACGGAGGAGGGCTTCGATGAGGCCCTGGAGAAGCCAGAGGTGTTCGAGAAGAACTTCAAACTGGTGACATCCTGGAAGACATCCAATATGCACTGCTTCGATGCGGAATTTACCATGCGAAAATACGAGACCATTGGAGATATTCTGGAGGCCTTTGTGAAGCAGAGGCTGCCGGCGTATGAGCAGAGGCGACTCAAGCAGCTGGAGCACCTGCTAAAGGAGGCAACGGAGCTTGAGGCAAAGCGTGCCTTTATCCAGGCGGTCTTAGATGGACGGATAGTGATGATGCGAAAGACCAAGGAGGAGATCGTCAAGATGCTCCAGACGTGTGGAATTCCTCCGCTCTCCAACCAAGAGAAGCCAGAGGAGTATGAGTCCTATCGATACGTAGTGAAACTACCTATGGATAAGGTCACGAAGGAGGAGATTGAGGTGTTGGAGCGAGATGTGGCGAATAAGAGGGCGGAGATGAGAGTGCTGGAGACGGCCACACCGGCTGCGATGTGGCTCAAGGATCTGGAGGACTTTACGGAGGCCTGGGGCTTGTATAAGGAAATGCGGGAGGAAGAGATGAAGGGCGAAGGAGGGGATGCTGCTGTGGCAAAGAAGGGCCGAAAGGCGGGCGCTAAGACGACAGTGAAGATTGTGAAGAAGGCCAAGGCCTAGCACATATACCAAGGCCAAACACCTATTAGTTTTACAAAAGATTCACAAGGACAGGGGTCATAGGGGAGGCGAGGTCGGCGTAGCCGACCTCGATGTCCCCTACATGAAGGGCTGAAACGGCAATGACTTGGCACCGGCGGAGGACATATTTACTGGCTGCATCAAGGGAACAGGCAAGTGACTGATGTCATTTAAATAGTAATGATAATGATCGATCTCACTGAGTATACGGGGCGCGGACCAATCGATCACAAGTCGATTCAGTTCCTTGACCTGACCGGCAATGTCGAATGTATTATTTTTAGCATATTGATAATACATTCCGCGCATTATCATCTTAAGTTCATCAATATCTTGATCGTCAATAACATATTTCTTCGGCCCCGAACGAGTGTAGACTTCTCTACGGATCGCCTCCTGAAGAAGCTCGACATTGCATGTCGTGAAAAAAGCCATCGCAACCTCCGAAGGAGTCATATTTCCCCGGAGCATATCTCCCACAAAGTTTGCTTCCGCTTTTTTACCATAGCTGAATCCTGGAACATTGAAGGATCCACCGGCACCCTCTAGACCTCCTGTAACGGTCGAGAAGTTTATACGGCCATTCTCTCCATTGAGTGCGTATGAGGTATAAGGTAGTTGAAAGTCGGAGGGATGTTGAGTCGCCATTTCTGAATCTGTATCATTTTTTATTCTTAGGTATGAATATACAAATGACCTCCATCCTTGCCCGCACAAAGCAAATCCCTACTGATGGCCAGTACTTTATCAGTCTTCTCGCTACCCAGCGTCTGTCCTATTTGGTCGCAGATACCAATGCCTCCACCACCTCCTATGTGTCGGGTGCCTTGGCCGGTCACTTCAACCAGTCCAACGTTACCACCACGTTACCTGATGCCTCTGGTGGTACTCTGATCTTCCGCGACATGGGGGAGACCCTTGTCAGCTCTGGCCGCACATTCCGTGGCATTCAGCTCTTGGTCCTTGACGGCACCCCTGCGACGGGAGCGGGCGGCAATTCCGGATGGACCACCTCTAATACGGCAGGTGTTTGGAAGCCATCGACAGGGGGTGTCATTGGTGCTCCTGGTGTTGCTGGCACATCCTCTTCCTTCGGCACCTTCTACTACGAGACGGGTGCTGGGGGTCTGGGTATTGCTCAGGGTCTGGTTCGCTACGGGTAAATAACCTAGCTTTGCTAGGTTATAGACCCTCAGTGAAGCGGCGAACAAAGTCCGCCTGTTCGCTACGGTTAAGCGGCTGGCTAAGAGCCTGTTCGCTACGGTTAAGCGGCTGGCTAAGAGCCTGTTCGCTAGGTTATAGACCCTCAGTGAAGCGGCGAACAAAGTCCGCCTGTTCGCTTCAGCCAACCTCCTGCGTATTTTCCTACGGTACAATATTTATCAATTAGTTTTACAAACTGATAAATATTTTCTTCACTGTATTTAGAAAAACAAATGTCCTCTGTCACTCGTTTCCTGAAGCAAATTTCTTCCGATTCCCAGTATTTTATCCCTCTTAGTGCCGCAACTGGCCTCAACCTCAATATTTTCAATGCCGATTCCGCTGCTTCCACAACATCCTATGTATCTGGTGCCGCAGCAGGTTATTTTACTAAGTCTAATATCCCTCCCAGCCAGTTCACACTGGATGCTTCTGGGACAACCGCTCTCTTCCGCGACATGGGGAAGACCATTATTAGCTCCGGGCGCACATTCCGTCGTGTTCAGCTATTGACGCTCGATGCCAACGGCCAGAGCGGGTGGACCACATCTAATACGTCAGGTGTCTGGGAACCATCCGCAGGTGGTGTTACAGGCAGCCCCGCGACATCTACTATCATCGACAACGGATTTGGTGCATTCTACTTCGAAACAGGTGCTCGTGGTCTGGGTATCGCTCAGGGCTTAATTCGCTACGGATAAGCTGCCTAACTAAAGTTAGGCAGCAGATATCCTCAGTGAAGCGGCGGACTTTGTCCGCCTGTTCGCTACGGGTAAACTGTCTCGCTAGGCGAGACAGTTTAGTCCCTAGGTACAAGACCACGCAGTGGTCTTGTTCGCTACGGGTGAGCGGTTTAGCTAAGCTAAACCGCAAACCGACTTCTAGTCGGCAAAGCCGACTAGAACGGGTAAATGACCTAGCAAAACTAGGTTATAGAATCTATAGTCGGCTTTGCCAACTATATATAATACAAAATATCAAAATATCTTGTATCATATACACGTTTGAATAAATTCCGCACAGATCTAATAGAGGAATGGGTATCAGTAGCAGCACAGCGACCATTAATAGTAGCAGTGGCGCAAGTCAAACTATTTTTGGTAATTTCAATATAAAGCTATTTATATATGTCATTGCTGCTATTATAATCGAAGCGGGGGTTGTTTCATATGCCAATAGTCAAGGACAGAACTTACTATTAGCAATATTTGTCCCACTATCACTCTATATCTTCCTAGTATACGGTATTCGATGGTTCAGTTCTGATGGACCCTACAAAAAAACATCTACGGAGAATTGGCCTCCTGCCATTAATAGCTGCCCCGATTTCCTGACAGCCTATAATATAAAAAATACTAAAATTACAGGTTGTGTTGATAGAATTGGCATCAGTAAAAATGGGGGATTTAAAATGTTAGGTGCCTCGGGATTACCTAGTTGGACGAATGCGCCTACACAGCCCATAACAGCCTCTACAAATGAATCAAATGGTGCTGCTTCCTATTCCCAATTTGGCTTCTTTCCCACACAAGTCATGGGAGAAACACCTGCTGCTCTCTGTAAACGTCTCGAAAATGCCGGTCTGACATGGGAAGGTATCTATGACGGACAAAACTGTCTAAATAGCAAGGGCTCCGTTACATCTGGAATGGGAATAGCAGGATCTGGGTCTTGTTAGCAACCTAAGTATCCAGAACTCCATACCAATAAAGAATGCGCTCCAGCCAAGCAGAACAGGAAACAGCGTGTCTTCATCCTGAAATTGAAGAAGCCATGTTGAAATGGTTAGCAGAACGATCCCATCCAGCCTTCCTCCTTATTGGAAGTCCAGGAATCGGCAAGACCACTATGGTCTATCGTATCTGTAAGGTAGCCAAGTTCTGGATTCAAGAATTCAATGCCTCTCATACACGAACAGGGTCTTCCTTTCGTCAAACAATTCTTCCTCTGCTTGTGGAGCCCGGCATATCCGCTCTTATCCATCCCTCCACACCGAACGGCCGTGCCATCCTATTGGATGAAATGGATGGTCTATCACAGGGAGAAAAGGGGGGCCTCCAAGAACTCTTGGACTATCTCAAGTCCAAGAGATCCTTCAAGGACGATGCGCCCCTCTTCCTTATTTGTAATGTCATGGAGGGTCGTGTCATGCAGCAGCTCTTGAAGCACTGTCTAGTTCGCTATGTATCAATGCCAAAGAAGGATGCGCTCGATCAGTTCTATAAGGTCCCTATTTCAGAATCCCTCTACCGTCTTGGAGATATACGAAAGGTTAGCCAAGGGCTTCTTTGTGAGGGAACAAAGGATGCGTATGAACAGAATAAACAGGATGACCTAGATAAGAACATTCATATTGCTATTCGTGCTGCCTGGTTTACTCTCTTCGAGAAATGGGGCCTATCGGATGAACTAGATCTTGAAACCAAGGATGCCAATCTTGCTGGCCTCCTGTTTCACCAGAATCTCCCCCTGTTCCTACAAAAAGCCCCCTTTGAACTCTATGAGCGCATCCTAGAGTATATTCGCTGGTCGGATCGTGCCGATTTCTGGGCCTTCTTTCATCAATGCTGGAACTTGCTGCCACTCTCGTATCACTTGAAGCTCAAGTATCCCAATATTCTCCTTCAAGACTATCCGAAACCCGATGTCATTCCAAATTTTAATGAACTCGTATATACACAGGTGCTTACAAAGCAATCCGCACTTTTCAATTCCTGGAAGGAGATGAATCGTGTTTCAAATGACGAAAAGGTGCCCTTTCGATGCGTGGCCCACTGGGCGACATATCAAACGGGGAAACTCAAGGAGACGCTTGGACTACCTTTAAACCCTACGCCTTTAAGTACTCCTAGTTCCTTTAATCAAGTGTTGCTGTCAAATGGACCAAGTGCTGAGGACCCGATACTCCCACCCGCTGCATCGAGTGGAGCAGAATTTGCTCCCGTTCGTAAGAGGGTATTGCGTAAAAAAGGATCAAATGTGTTGCTTTTAGGGTGAGTCCCCGTACCGCATCAATATTCGAAATAAAAAGGACCTTTGTATGTCTGCTATTAAAATTGGCAACTGCTTTATTGCCTCTATTTGACTGCTCTATATAGTCACTCTTAATTCCTAGGTCTCGGAGCTTTCCTTCGATCTGAAAATATGTGTTCTCATAGAGTGTATATACTAAGAAGGAATTACTACTTATATCACTATGTCGGCGTATATAGTCTACACAGGTATCCTGTTTTGTTCTGAGAATAATTTGATTCTCAGAAGAGGGCTGATCTAATTGGAGAGGATGAAGGCTTGGAAGGGAGATAGGTGCCCTACAGGTCGGGCATTGGCCGCTCATAATAAGTTGTCGGAGAATACAGGCTCCACAGAACAGATTCATGCAGCATGGCAACATAGTGTGCAATCTAGGTTGTTCTAGGCAGATAACACAGTCATCCTTCAACTTCGAGTCAATCAGATCAGCACGTTGATAGATCTGCTTCATTGTGTTAATTGTATAGTATTCTAAGTTAAGGGCTGCAAAAATAGAGGATATTTTTTCATGAGTAAGCCCGCTGTAATTTGTTCCAAGAATTTGTTGGGGTAAATTAATCAAGGTATACTGTGGACGACACAATATATCAGACTGAATAAGAGATGGATAAGGATAGTCTGTCTTCGAATCGTTCCTGAGAACTAGGAGGTAGCGAAATGGGTGGCTCCATGGAATAAGCTGCCTATAGAACACACTGGATTCCGTGGCACAAAAATATGTGTTATTATCCGATATGTCGCGGAAATGATTTATAGCTGACTGGAGATGTCGCTGATTTAGATGCTGATTGCGGAACTGGAGAGCAAGCCAATTGGATGAGATAAGCCAGGCGAATCCAAATGTTGGAATGCCTTCCTGGGGACAAAAATAGATATTGGCAGCCTCGTCAATAAAGAGATTGTTCCATGCGATTCTATGTCGTTGAGTATACTGATAGGTATCGTGCCACATTCGACTCGTAGTCAGGATAAAATCGCTATTTCTTAGTTGTGTGTAGCTATTCCAGTTATTAAGTGTTCGTCGATTCGATACTACAAAGGCATTGAGATATGTATGCGTCTTTATCTCCTGTTCCCATTGTTGAAGAAGAGAGGGGGGCACAATAACAACATTTATAGTGGAGATATCATGTGACATGACACCCTCATGTGACGCAAAGTATCGGTTCGAGGTCGTGTTGAGGAGACCGAAGGTGGGCTTGGCCGGACCCTCTTTAAGTCCTAAGTATGCGAGAACAGCGAGGGTCTTGCCTGTCCCTGGGGGATCCGCGATAATCCCAAGGGCTCCTGTTATAAATTCGCCCTCATGAAGAAAGCCGTTTGTCATTTTACATTTATGTTGCTGCATGGCGATCACCATCCGCGCCTGATGCGGATAGAGCTTCGTCTTAAGATGTGATCTATTAATATCAGAATGTCGTTCATCCTCATATTTAATTGCGTTTTGTAATACACATTCAATGTGCGAGAGAGAATCCTCCATATTCGTTAAGGCGATAATTTCTTTAGGCCAATTGAACCTAGCAGTTCATGAAGAAATCGCGCATCCCCTTTTCCTTTATAAAGGTCTTGAGAGACATGGAGGTGTCCTTTAACATGGGATTATTCGCATCGCGCAGATTTGTCTTATCAAAGGTATTGTCTGAATGGCACATAACCAGAATAGTTTTGAAAGGGTCGAGCTGAATCATGGGATTCTTGTAGTCATCCAAGAATGACTTTTCCTCCGCATGCGTCTGCTTCTCATCATAGCGATGCGTCAACATATAGGCACGACGATAGGCCATGGTTCCATTCGTACAATGGTTTGGATTATAGGGGCCTGCCTTGATAATCTTACCATCTGTGCGAAAATACAGATACATTTCGGAAGAGCCCGCGAGCTGGATATGGGGCTGGGCGGCAAAGCGGGTCACAATGTGCGCTACACGCTCAGGGGGATAGTAGTCGTCATCATCCATGGCAACCATGATATCCCCCTTGGCATTGTCGTTCAACATATTACGCTTCTGTCCGATCAGTAGCTTTTCATTCAGTGAAATATACTTGATATTGGGAATGGTCTTCGCAGCCTCTGCGAAGAGATCACCGACCTTATCCGTGCCATCATCGATGATAATCCACTCCATACGATCCTTGGGATAAGTCTGCGCCTTATACATCTGAATCGCAGCAGGAATGAACTTGCGGCGATTATATGTAGGTGTAAGGATAGATACAAAGGGCTTCATTCTCTACTATAAATACGGATAGGGTTGTTTAAGTTATTAGACAGAGGCCCCTGTTTCAGGACTCTCTATGGTGCCCGTTGGACCCGTTGTGCTCCCTATAGAACCCGTGGGGCTAATACTGGCAATTGCCAGTTTAGCAGCACTAATAGTATTTGCGATAATTCCTGGCTTTTCAACAGATCCTGTGGGTCCTGTGGGATTGCCGATTGATTTAATATATGTCTTTGCCCTAGTTCCAGTCGTCTTTAAAATAGCCCCCATAAGTTGTTGTTCTATATTTGCTGTTTCAGTTTCAGCATCTTTCTTCTTCTTATCATCATTTGTTAATCCAGTTTTCAAAAAGGGTTCATTTAATGCCTTGTAAAATGTATTGAATTTTTGATTGAGTTCCGAGAACTTATAGGTTGCATTTTGTTTGAGTCCCTGTAGGTTCGGAATAAGGGAATCCAAAAAGGCCTTGCGCTCTGTTTCATCACGTTTATAAAAGTAATAGGCAGGATCCTTCATATCATCCCCCCGCTTAAAATAGCAGAATGGATTTAGAAAGTCAAATCGATTTCCACGACTTGTCATAAGGGGAAGCATAGCATAGTGGGGAGGTATTAGAGGATGTTTAATCGCAGGATTATCTCGGAAATTTAAATAGGCATAGTACAATGCCGATATGATATAATAGGCCGCAACAGGAACTACCGCAATCCCAGTATTTATTGCTAAGAACATGAAAAATGAAAAGGAAAAGAGACGGACAGTCCAATGAGCAAAGATAAGATCATTCGCTATAAAACTACCTAACAGAATAATCATCATATAATATAATAGGGCTAACACCATATTCAGAATATTTGTTGTACTAGGATCGGCAATTGCAGCATTTATCAAGTCAATAACCGATCCACTTGGAGCAGCGTTATTAGTGCTAGTATCAATTGGTAAATTGCCTAATATATTACCACTGACATCTCCGCTAGGATCATCAAACGCTTCTTCTGGTCCCAACACATAGGAAACACCTGGCACCGATCTTAGAAAAGAGGAATTCATCGGATTTAATTGCTTGACATAATTGATCCCTGTTTGTAGGATAGGACCGACCGTATCCATTTCTCTATGGTTTCGTTTCAAAGTTAATTGTCTACAATTTACAGTGCGTACTTCAATCCGCCCAAACCAGAGCTGATAGTGACCCAATTGATATTTTCGACATAGATTGTGAAATTATAGGAGTAATATGTGTCGGCAAGTAACGGATAGGGGTTGAGATCTGCCTGGAGAAGGCGCACGCGACTCGAATTGAGGGATCCGTCGGGCTGGGTCCCTGGTGTATGAAGTCCAAAGGGATACACAATGAGATTGGGATCGGGGCGGCCATCGAGATACTTCCAAGCTACCACGTCCGTATAATACTGGATAGGTTTCTCCTCCTGAAGCTCATTGCCATCGCCCAGGAGCCGTAGCGTTCGAAGAATGGGTCGCTGACCTGCCACTTGGATAAGACGACCGGTGGCCTCTGCCGCAACAACAAAGGGCGGATACAGAGTTGCCGGTGGAATGTAGGGTGTTTTATTGGCAAGAGGCCAGTTCGTCCAGTTCGCTACATCATTGCGAAACATGAGGGAGTCGGAGCGGCTCGGAACAATAAAGAGACGATTTATGGGATTGTGTGTCCTCAGTTCGACCAGTTGGCGGCCCAGGAGCCCATTAAAGACATAGGGGGTGACTTGGCGAACCACATATTGAAGGGGTGTGGCAGCAAAATGTTGGCGCTCCTCGTCTGTTAAATAGATGTAGGTGGACTGGATGCGCGGATTGAGCTGCCATGTTGGAATAAGGGGGGGCGCCACCGTCCAGTCCGTCAGGAAGTTGCCAATTCCATCAAAGGGTGAATTGGACTGAATATAGGAGGGATTCGTGGGCTCAGTTATCAGAGGAGGTAGTTGAATAAAGCCGGGGGCAACCACCTGTCCGTTTGCATCGAGAACCTGATAGAGTTGATTGATAGGGTTGAAGGTGATCTGGACTTCGCACTCTTGGTATTGGAGGGAGAGGAGGGGGAGCGCATTAAAGGTTGCCTCTGTGAACCAGAAGGGTAGAGGAATCATGAGTTCCTGGCCGAAAATGGAGGGGCGATTGATGTTCCCTCCTGATACATCGGGATAGACCAGGGGATAGCCGGCGGAGGCACTGCCGCCGGCATAGATGCCAGCAGCGGGATCATAGAGTTCGGGGACATCACCGATGAGCCGCCGCCACTTCTGGAGATTCGTATTGGAAAGATCTGCTTGGGCCTTGGCGATCATGTAGGTTCCGTCGAACTCCTGGATTTTCTGACCGCCGATATAGAATGCGATCTGTCGAATAAGGCGACAGCCGATATAGCGAGTCCAATTGAAATTCAACTGAGATCTGCGATTTATCGTAGGATCATTAAGATTGAGCCACTTACAGAAGATATCGGGCAAATTAACTACAAGATACATGTCGCGGACAAGATCAGCTACACGCTGAACCTTGAGACGAACTTGGATGGGCTGGTCGATGGAGAGTTCTTGGGTGCCATCCATGGGCTGTGTCACAGACTCCTCGGAGAAGTGTGTGTATTTTTTGTAGTTTTTGTAGAAGTAGGTGAAGTCGGGATTGCCGCTAAGAAGCACGTTCTGTGCTCCGTAGGCCACAAGTACATAGAGTCCTCCTCCTGGCATCGCTAATTGTCTTATGGTATTATATTCTTTATACCAACGGGCGAATAGCCCTTTGGTATAAAGGCGCTTTAATCATTTCTGCCAATTAAAGCATATTTGGGCGCTTTAAATAGCAGAGCTATTTAAAGTGCTATTGGGTGAAATCTGCCGTCCACCAATTATCTGTTAAATAGGTTGTTGATTTTGTATCATCCATCGAATCCATCTTAGAACTAGGGCCCTGGTTCATCAGTGTATTAATCTCAGAATAACTAAGTGCATAGTTAAAATAGAGCAAACGACTGAGTTGACCCTGACAGGCCCCTTTGATTTCAAAGGTCTTATCGCTATTTAAACTTGGAAGCGATGATGAAGGTGCGCTGGGTTTCTGACCCGAGAACGCATAGATATCTCCGTAGTTTTGGTAGGGGGGAGCAATATCAAATCCCAGGCGACTAGCAATATTGCCATTCACATAAATCTCCAAATGCATAGAACGACATACAATCACTACATGGCACCATTTGCCAATGGGAAAGTTTGGTACTTCCACGTAATTATTCCATGTATCATATGTATTCATGTAGATGCGAAGTGTATTAATATTATTATTCATGTAGACACCGGGACCGAGGAGGGGGAACTGACTGGGGCTTCCCTTGTGAAAGATATGGCGGAGACCTATACCATCTGAAAATGCCTGTTGAGGTACCTTCAGAAAGAAGCTATAACTAAATTCAATACCCGTGCTTTCATTACTCGAAAGGGTCGCCGTTTTTGCCGTGGGAAGGTTTGGATTCTGGGGAATCTGTATCATTCTTGAATCCATAGAATACGTATCAGGTAATAACTCGACACGATTCGCATCCAAACGATTCATATAGTTTGAAAGAAGTTCCATAGAACCAAGAACAACGTATAGGACGATGGCAGCAACTAACCCTGTAATAATTTCTGTAATATAGTTGGATGAGGATCCAAAGCCTAATGATGCCGATGCGCTGTTCATCTCACTCTATTAGATTATAGCGTAATTTATTAATAATAAAAATACCATTATTAATAAATTTTTAGATTGTAACTATCCTATTGTAATTAATAGGCAGCGGATGGCTGAAAGAAAGATACAATATACTCTAAGAAATTTGTAACAGGCTCAGGTCCAGCCATATAGTCCTGATAGACCGCATCGGGGCCCAAAGCCTGTCCGTAAATCTTTGTTGTAGAGATTGCGCCACCAAAGCCTCCTGCGCCTCCCTTACCATCATCCAAAATATTCACAGAATAATTCGGGTCGACATTATAATAGTTATCCAATATACAACTGCGAGCTAGCTTTCCATCAAGATAGACATCGCAAGTCATACCATTTACAGCCACCACCAAATGAACCCATCGCTGCATGTCGATCTGGAGAATATCACACGCATTTGAGGCTGTCGCGCCATTGCCGGTCAGAGACGAATAGGTCTCGGGCATCATACTCGTGGCTGGCTGGGACAGAACATTATCGCTGATTGCCAAACGATCATTTGATGCCGTAGAGGAGGACCCTTGTTTGGTGTCAAAACGAACCATTAGCTGGGCGGCAACAGCCCCCAAATAAATGCGAATAGTATCAAAATTGTTTCCGCCGATACGAAGAATGGATTTATTGGCACCAGATCGGATGCCCCAATTATTGACATTGATCCACGTTGAAACAGAGAATTCACCGCCCATATAAATTGGCGGAATCAAATTGGTTTCTATTTTTCTAGGGCCATAACTAGTCGCATTTTGCTTGCCCTGAATAATAATGGCCGCTGACTGACTAGATGAAAAGAGATACTTATATAGATAATATAAGCCAATTAAACCCAGTATCAAAATAATTATCTGTATAATTGATTTAGGAGCGTCCGCCATAATTCTGTCATAAGCCAATATTTAAAATACTACCAGCAATCTAAGCATATGGACTACTCCAGGCCTGTAAATGATTGGGGGGTGGCTTATTAACGGGCTTACAGGGAATACCGGGAATACACAGGGTTTGTAAGCTAGGCAATGTAAGAGGAAAAGGGAATGGTATAGGATCTGGAGGCGCTCCCGTTGTATCCACATATTTTGCTCTTAGAATAGCAAGATCCGCGGGAGACATACGAGAATTGATAGCAAACAAATGGATTGCTTGCCCGAGGAACCGCGCTGGGGCAGTAGATGTTCGAGGATCCGAGCCTACTTGGAACTGATTCTGAATGCCAACATTCGGAAAGGAATCCAGGCGATGACTTCCTACAATACGATCATTATATAAGACATCAAATCGCCTCCCATCACGTAGGACAGCAATAAAGACCCATTTCTGAGCCGGTAAGGGAGGGAGAGACACTACCTCAGCACCCGCTTGACTCGCAATAAGGAGCCGTGCTGTACTATCTGTTGTAGAAACAGACGCAGGAGCTAGTTGAAACTCTATGGATCCACGAACGCCGAATAGGGTTGTGTAGTTATTAGCGGTTGTCTGATTTGTGCGATCACCAATCGTCACATTAAAGAGGCCCGCAATAGTCGCACCGGATCCTGAGAATAAAATCTGTTGAGCCTGATTCGAGCCAAGGGGATAATTTGCCTTATTGAGTTGAACCATATCGGGCATATAGTCCTGAATCCCAGGATTTTGATTCGTGTATAGCATGACTACAAACACAATAAACAGCAAAATAAAGATTATCATAGGCCAAAGCACATAACTAGGTATTCCAACTGATTCAGCATATCCAAATCCACTATATGTCGACAACAAGTCCATTCCCTATTATTATTGATTATTTATTACACTGTTTATAACAATCACTATCCGGATGATTCTGCAGCATTTTTAAGTGCTAAAAGAGCATCCTGAACTTCCTGTGTTTGCGCGGTCTGTTGTGAACCCATACGATTCGCAATAGTATCTGTAGAAATACCTGACAGTCCAGATTCAAGTCCTGCGAGTCCAAATCCAAGACTAGACTCTATAGAATCTGTTAGATCCCCTCCACAAGATAGACCAGCGGATGCATTTAAATTATCCATAGCTGGAACTGCTGCCATTAATTTTGGCTCCGCATATTTCATGATAGATGGCGTCACCACCTGAGGCCAGAGGATCAGATTGCCAACGCGAGCAATTTGATAGGTCTGTGAATTAAGAGGTCCTTGAAAGACTGGAGTAATATTAGATGGCATTGATTTAACCGGCTGAGCCATTTTTCGTGTCTTTGTGAGTTTTCCATTCATATAGACTTCAAACGCACTATCCATGATAACTACACCAATACGAAAAGGGGTTTGAGTCGGAACATTACCAATAAATATATTTTCAGCATTGCCGGCAGAATTCATAACGGATACAAGAAGGTCATTTGTATCAGGAAGAAGACCTATTGCTATATTATAATCTTTAATGACTGCCGTAATAGATCCATCTTGTTTTTTATCCTTGTCTAAATCTCTTCCTGTGGGTGCTGCTCGACTAAAGAGCAGCCGAAATCCTGGAACACCATTCACCGTAATTATTGACTGTGGATTCATGATTGAAATATCAAGAGACATAGACCAATTGGATGCCATAGATGCACTGCCTGTAGATACGCGCGTCATGGTCTGATTCACAATACAATTACTGAAATCAGGGACAATATAGGGTGTTTTCTGAGGCGGCCAGAAGTTCTGATTTGAATCCATATAGGGTATAGGGATAAATCCAGATCCCCCTGGCTGTAACTGAAAGATCGGCATCATCGTATAATTGATGAAGAGAAGGATAACAAGAAGAATCAGTAGAATTGCTACAGTGTATCCAATTATCGCCGACCATCCCATTGTGCTAGTGTCAAATATATCCCAGCTAGATGCCGCCGTATAGCCACTTGAAAATGAGGAAGGTGCCGATAAGCCAAACATATCCATCGTATACTGCGCCATGACAGAACTCTGCCTAAACAAAAGATTATAACCGCCTACCAATAACAGCCGCGCTCAACCTGCTGTAGATTGGGAGGTCGCTCAGAGGGCCGCACCCATGCATCTGGATTGGCCGTTACGTAGCGTTGAACTGCCGCGTTTGTCATCCAACGCTCACCAATAACTCCAAAAAAGAGCTGGAGTGCCCCCCCCACATACATCGCACTCAAGCCCATCTCTGTGTATAAGAAATCACAGACCGGCATTCCATACCCACCGCAGGACACAAGACAGACATCAGGTGTCTGATTAGCACCTAGATGCGCTCTTAATTCTCGCTGGAACTGATTGAAATGAAGTTGCCATGTCCGATCTCCATGATTCCCTGCGAGTGTGAGTGGCGGTTTAATAAATGAAAAGGTAGTGCCTTCGAACCAGCCTGGTCCAAAGGCCTTCGCAAAATTCCCAGAATCGATCTGTCTTTGAAAGGTATCTGCGAAGGGGCTTACAACAAGGACATGCTTCCCTCTCAGAATTTCCATCCAGTTATTTCCTGGGCCCCGATCCAGAAAGTAGAAGGGTTCGAGCGACTGAGCCTCAATGGTGGGGCGCTTCGAAACCTTCGTGATAAACTCTTGGGCCGGCCAACCCTGACGATCCGCCCACACACCTATCAGTGTCGAATGCTGAAAGGCGCGCAAAGATGCCAACACATATTCACGAATATCGTCCATAGATTTGACGAGAATTCCCGCATTATTAATAAGCTGATAGATATGGAGCTGTGGAAACTCCTTCTTCGTAAAATCATTACAGATCTCCGATTCTCCACCAATAGAAATGCGCCCAATTAGAACGGGCTTTCGTGTCTCCAAAGCATTTGCCAATGCTTTGCGGATTAGTAAATTATCTTGATACTGTTGCTCGGACATGTCACTTATATGGTTATGAGCGATTCCTTTATATATCCTCAAACTTAATACGCTTGTAGTAGGCCTTTGTAGCCGCCGAATCACAGTTCTTTAAGTCCTCCCGGACATAGCAGACGAAGGAGATGCGCGTAAAGGGGTGTTCGGCGCCCTGTGTTCCCGTCTTTGTCTTATAGTATTTAATGGGCTCAAGCGTCTTATTGAACGCCTTGTCCTCGGCAGTCTCGTACATCTCCGTATTGCAGTGCCACTGATGGACGTCCATGGCAATGAAATCGCCCGTTCTCAAGTTGAATCCCACACCGAACTGGGGGAAAAGAGTCTCAGATCCATGATATTTTCCACGTTCCAAGACCGTGAGGTTCCCGTAGCCATCCTTGAAGTCGCCGGCATCCTTATGAAGGGCCGTGCGAAAGTTGCGATTGATTGTGACAGATGAAAAGGCGGTGTCATTGATCTGATAGGTGGGTGTGGAGTGGATGCGGGCATACTGCTTCTTATGGGCCTGGGGCACAAGTTTCTTGAATTCCTTGTCAATCGCCTCTATAAAGGGCAGTCCCTGCTTGTATTCATCGAAGTAGTTCTGGGTGTAGGTCGTGAGACGACAGGGGAGTTTCATGAAGGGGGTGGCCTCAAAGTAGCCGACCACCGACGAATATACGGGATTATTCACGCGCATCTTGGACGTCTTATTCCCAGACCTGTAGCGTGCCCACCAGCCATTCGTTTCCACGAGCTTGCGCGTCTTCCAGTATTTGGACTTGGCTTTAATTGGGCCAGCGGCGGCTCCCCTGGATCTGGAGGCCGCCGCTGCGCGATAAAAAGAGTCCCAGCCGTTCTTTGTTATCTCTTCTGAGAATACCCCCTTGCGGAACTTGGCTAAAAGCTGCTTGGATCCATTAACTAGGCCATAAACATCTGCGTCGTGATCGATGATCTGGAATCCCTTTCCATCAAAATAGGTTCCCTCCTTGGCCTCGATTTCCTTGTCTGTCATGAGGGGTTTGAGAACATAGGTTTTGATACCCATCCTTATTAAATGGCAACATTTTTACGGTGCATAGGATTCTCTGTAATTGCCGATAGGTCGCATGGATCATTCAGTAACTCCTCTTCTAGACGGATAGGTGCTGGTTGGGGAGGTAGAATGGGCGTCAAAGACACAGTGGTTTCTATTCTCGAAAGAACGGGAGGGCGTCGGCGATAATAGAGACACTGGAAGATAATAATAAATACGAGCAGGCATGAAAAGGATCCAATGGATAGTGAAATAATGAGTGTATTATTCGTATTAGCGGCGGCTGGGCCAATAGGAATAATACTCAGTGTAGGGGACGGTGTTCCTGTTATTGTTCTTGTAATTGTAGGACTTGTCGAACGATAGGCTATTAGTCCCTTATAGAACATAATAAGAGTATCATTCATACGACTTGCTGAT
>Ga0209084_1000622_pt1 | contig 33143 bp, 53 predicted proteins | sample C_130820_MF_Meta_FD_187309 | JGI IMG/M metagenome (GOLD analysis project Ga0209084, IMG submission 187309) | Freshwater microbial communities from Lake Croche, Canada to study carbon cycling - C_130820_MF_MetaG (SPAdes) (version 2) | ecosystem: Environmental > Aquatic > Freshwater > Lake... | reverse complement strand
CCCAAGATAACAACCCCTAGTGGAACTGCTCCGCAGCTGGTCACCGTAGGTGGTCGTGGGGCAAAAATTTAATTTCATATTTTATAAACTAAACAATGTCAGACACAACAAAACCAAAAGCAAAGAACACTACTAATGTAGTTAGTAATGCAACAGAAAACAAAGCTATTAATTTAGGGACTGCAACTGCAACTAATTTTTTAAACATTTTGAGTCCATCAGAAAGTCTAGAAAACGGAAGCTATGAAGCTACTATTATTGGTAACGAATTGAGCTATTCAAAAGTTTTTGAGGTTGGGGCTAACAAAGCCAAAACACAAATAGCTTTTATTAAATGTGCAATTGAGGGAGGGAAACCTTTTAATGTAACTATCTTATCAATGCAGCCAAAAGATTTCGTTACAAAGTACAAACAAGGGCAAAATATCAGTATTGATATTAGTCAAAGAGCTTCAAAAAATGATGCGAATGTTCTTTACAAACAAGCACAATTTTAGTAAGAAAAGGGAGAAATCCCTTTTTTTTATTACTACTTTTCGGACTTGGAAGTACTGATTATGAGGGTGTTGCTATGTCAACACTCTCTTTTTTTAACTTTTGTTACACGACTTGCAAGACCTTACTGTGTTATTCTTATACACTTGTATTGTTTTAAAACCAGCTGATTACAACAAATTAAACACTTAAATAAAACACACAAATAACAATCCTATGAAAAACCAGAAACATTACGGTATCAAATCTATTACGATTAATGGTACAAGTATCAACACAGTTAACGTTAGAGTTAACAACACAGCATTTAATGCTAAAGCATTAGCGCATCTACATAATTTAGATGCAAAGCTAATAATTAGTCCTACTCAAGTTTTAAATAGAAAAACTAATAGGATATCTGAACGTATAGAAATTTGCTATACAGGTATGAATTATGCTTATGATTCATTAATCATTAAAGCTATTGGTAAAGCACTTAAAGTTATCAAACTAAATAATATTGATGAACAATATAATTGGTGCGATTACAAACCAACTGAAGCTGATTGTTGGGATGGTGATGAATCATTCAATTTCTTACAGTAAAAACATTAAAGGGTGAAATGCCCTTTTACATTAAAAATGCAAAAACTAAAATTATGAACATAGAAAATTTACTTAGGTTACTATTTCCTAAAACAATTCAAAAAATAGAAAATGACATAGCTAATAAAACATATTATGATATGTGTGGCTATCCTGAAGATAAATCTGAATATCAATATGATAAAGATTATCCTATGGATAATGGAGAAGATGCATACCCTGATTATGATTATATTAATGAAACTAAATTTAATGATGAATATGATGAGGAATATGAAGCTAGACAAGTTGAAATACTAGAAATGGAAGAAGCCTTGTATTTTGAAGAACGTTATAACATAGAAGAGTCACATAAAGAACCAGAAGCATTTGTTCCTCCTTGTAGTATAGGAGATTCTATTCATATTGTTTATAAAAATGGTGTATACACAGTAGTAGATTTAAATGATAAAACATTTACTATTACTTGTGGTACATGGCAAAGAAATAGGCCTAAAATATACCAAACAGAAGAACTTGAATGGTCAGAATTTAAATGTTTACACGGCATGTATCGTAAAAATTAACCACATAACAAAAATCATATGAACAACATAACAACCACTCAAAGCAACATTGCTATTGAAATGTACAACTTGTACTTGAACACAGTAGACAATACTACTGTTATCGTAACTGACAAATTATCGTCATTGTTTGAAAGAACATTAACAAATTATGGGTCAGCTCCTAAACTTATTGCAAAATCTTATATATTAAGTGATTTGCAATTTAAAGCTATTGAATTTGGAATAACACCTAATTTAATAGATAATCTTGATTATTAATTAACTAAACAAAAAATCATATGAAACAATCAACTAAAAACATTATAGTATTTATCCTTAGTGGTATACTATTCGCATTCGCAGCTGTATATTGCTACAGCTTTTACCAATTTGACGGTAGTAAATTTGTATTTTCCATGAGTATATTATTTGGATTAGGTACATTACTTAGTATTTACGCTATAATAGAAGAAAACATTAATCCACAAAACTAATGAGATATCTATTATTATTAATTGTTATAACATCTTGCACGAAAGTTATAACAAAACCATTAGAAACTACTATTGACTCAGAATCAATAGTAGTTGCACCAAATCCTATTCAAGGTACTTGGTATTCTACTATTGCATGTCGTGTAACCTTAAAAGAAACAATCATTATTACTGATTCTACTTTTACTTGGGTAATGGGCGACTTTTCTACTACTTATTATGATATCAATACGATATCTACTGTACAACAAGATGATGAAAGTCATCTTAAATTCTATTCTTATAGTAACAATGCTATTACATTTTATACCAGGGTTAGCCATGGTGGTGAGATTATTCCTAATAAAGGATATCTAGAAAATGGTACTGATGCATTATATACTACTAAAACAAGTTTAATATTCTCTAACTTTGAGTATATTAGGTAATTTAAATATATTTAAGTATTTTACATAAAAAACAGGTATATTATACCCGATGTGTAACATTTTTAAATATATTTAAACATTTTTAACAAAACTATACCCGATGAGGGCTTAATCATACCAGTTGTTCATAGATTGGTGTGTTTAGTGTAAATCCTTCTCTCTGTAATGGAGAGAGGGATTTTTAAATTATTAAACTCAATAAATTCAAATAAACTAAAAACAAAACAAAAAACAAATGGAATTAAAATTAAACACATGGTATGTATGGTTATGGAATTATACTTACTCAAAGAGATTACCGGATAATCTATGTCCCTTCTTCTGGAAATTAGTAATAGCAATATTATTATTTATACCAAATCTTATTCTAAGAATACCTGTTACTGTTATTAATCTATTTAGTAAAAATAAAATTGGCCGTAATGATGATAGAACAGGAAAGGGAATTCTTATATATTTTATAATAATAGCATCTTGTTCTATTATTGTATGTATTTATAATTGGATATTATGGTTATTTAATGCTTATTCTTATAATAGGACATCTGCATCTATTGGTGGATTATTTTTACTTGTAGGGTTAGCTATATTAATAGCACATTATTGGGAAGAATATAATACTGGAAATAAAATAGTATACAGTTTAAAAAATAATATTGTAGTAAATTATACTAGCGCTTGGTATTATAAACATTGCCCTAAAATTAATTGGAAATAACATGAAAGAAAACTCATTTTACAATGGAACTTTAGAAACTAATGCTCTAATTAAAAAAACAGTTACGTTAACAGCAATGGAATATTTACAATTTATTCTTATAGCTAAACAGTACAAAGAATACTATGACATTTTAGTTCATAAAGCTGAGGTAGAAGTTACAGCTAGTTATAACTTCTTAACTAAAATAGGATATTAAACATGAGTCCAGCAGAACAAGCAAAAGCATTACAATTAAATGCTCAAATCAAAATTGAAGGAAACTCTCAGAAAGTAAACGTAGATAGAACTGTATTTAGTAAGACTAAAGCTGAGAAAGAAGCTTTAAAACAAGCAAAACGTATTTATAACGCAACAAAATGAAATTAGCAAAAAAATTCTTTTTAATAGGAGGCCTAATGTGTCTCCTATTATCTGTAATTACATTAGTAATGAATACAGAAATAGAATATGAAAATAAAGCATTATGCATCTACATAGATTATGCAATAACTACATTATATGTATCAATTGCAAATATATTAATAGGAATAATATTCTTAATAATGTGTAAAAATATAGATAACGATGATGACTTTAGTCATATAAGTAGAAAATATTAAGTTCTTTATTTATTGGGTATCTATACAGGCGTAATGTTCGTCAATATAATATAGATACTATGACTTATCATATGAATAAGGGTTTAGATCTACCAAAAGCATCTATTAATAAATAAAATTATGAGAGAAGTTATTTTTAACGACAATGGAAATCAAGAAGTAAAGTTTTATGCTACATTGATTGCAGAATTACCTACACAAAGTAGATCTAATTCTAATGGTACTAATTACAAAATTGCAAACATACAATTTGCTGATGCAGATGGTGTATTGCAAGAAGGCACAGCTATGATTTACGAAGGTAATTATAGACATGGTTTAGAAGTAGGTAGATCTTACTTAGCTACAGCTGAGTTTGATGGTGAAAGCGTATATTTGAGATTGTCTCATTTAGAGGCTAGAATTAAAGCTGAACCTTCTATGTTTGGTTTTCAAACTGAAGCTGATGAAGTAATTAGCTTGGCTAAACCTACGTCTAAATCTAGACAAGTTATTACTGAAGACGAATTAGCTAATTTCTAATTAAAATCATCTCATGAATATTATAATAAAAGAACATGAAGATGAGAAATGCTGGCAATTTAAAGATGGGTCATTAGTACCCATTTCTAAGTTGACTGCACTGCAGCTAAGAGAATGTCTAGATAAATCTACAAGTCTTGCAAATTACCATAACTCTAAATTTGAGATATTTATGGAACTAACTAATCAGTTAGATGCAGAATTGATTCAACGAAAGAATAGACTCTCTAAAGAACTTGAATATCTAGAAGGTATTACAGTCTAACCTAATACTACACGTGTTAATAGCACGTGTAGTTATTAAAACACATAAAACCAATGGAACTACAAACTAAATTTATTGAGGGTACAAATGAACAGTATTCAATTAGAGAAGATGGAGCTGTTTTTAAAAATCATGTAGTAAAAATAATAGAAGGTAAAGAACATATAATACATAAAAAAAGAACTCAAAGAAAAGTAATTGCAAATCATATAAATATAACTAAATATAAAATATCTACTACTATTAAAATTTTAATTTTTAATCATTTTGGATACTGTATTTGTAAAAAATGCAATAAAAAAGTAGATTATTTGCTTAATGGAAATGCATGTAAAGAATGCATTAAATATGGCTTTGTAATAAATCATAAAACTTATTATAATAAAAATAAAGAAAAACATACAAAATACGTTAGAGAGTATCAAAAAAATAATGTAGAAAAATGCAAAGTTTGGCAAAAAAAAGCAGCTTTAAAATCACGTAAAAATGCATCTCAATTTTTAAATATTCCTCCAAAAGAAATACCAGATGAATTATTTAATGAATATAGTAATCTAGTTAAATATAAAAGAGAAATAGCAAAAAAATATAATGTACATATACAATCAATTAAATAAATAAATAAATAAAATGGCAAAAAAAATCACACAAGTTAGAGAACATTTAGTAGGTATGGGAGATTCTACTAGAAAAACCCACGAAGAAACAAACGATTTAAAAGCAGCGTTAGTTTCAGTTAAAGCATATAGCGAAGCTATAAGGTCAGCTGTAGTACAAGTACATTATAAAAAACTTACAGGTACTCCAACAAGAATAGCATTCTTAGAAGAGTAGAAAAATACAGAGCCTCAAACCTAGAAATAGACGTTAGAGAGCACATTAGATGCCAGCTAGAAGGTAGCTCTAATTAGCTATATAAGATAACTATGGTAGTTATGCTTATATATAATCCTAAGCTAAAGTCGGGGATAAACATACAAATGGATAGGAGATTGAAATATATCTTTTTGAAGTTTGTTTTATTAAATAAAGGTTCGTATATTCGTGACTACAAAATATAAATATATGAAAAGATTTTTTGATAAAATAAACAAAACTGATAGCTGTTGGATATGGACTGCTGGAAGTAGAGGTAAAACAGGTTATGGAGCATTTAAATTAAATGGAAAAGTAATTGATTCACATAGAATATCTTATACATTGCATAAAGGAGAAATACCTAATGGTGTATATGTATGTCATACTTGTGATAATAGAAAATGTGTAAATCCAGAGCATTTGTTTCTAGGTACACCAAAAGATAATTGGCAAGATGGATTTGATAAAGGCAGAATAAAATTACTTGGAGGTATTGATACTGAAAAATTAAAAAAACATCCAAGTAGAAGTGCATATAAAAAAGGATGCAGATGTAATGAATGCAAAGCTATTCATAATACGGCAATGAAAAAATATAGAGATAGACTAAAAAACGAGTCTTGTCTTAACCACTAAATAAATAATAAAATTATGACATCAAAAGAAAAAGCATTAGAATTAGTAGAAAAATATCATAAAGAATATGATTTACTTTTTTGGGATTTATCTTGGATTCAAGCCAAACAATGTGCATTAATAGCAGTTGATGAAATTATTGAAAATGGATTTAATCCACAATTACCTTATAATTATTGGCAAGAAGTAAAAAAAGAAATAGAAAAATTATGACAGAAACAGAATTAAAACAAGCAGTAATAGATGCTTACAATCAAGGCTATCGTGATGCAGAACTTGATTGCCAAGGGCATGTTAGTAGTAGAGATATATCACATTTTGAAAATGGAGAAGATTATTATGAAATGACTTATCATGAACAGAAAGTATGATAAAGGTACAGAAAACCAAGAGTTTAGTAACAAAACCTAATAATAATAGTGCTAATTGTATAGCTCCTAATGTTATATATGGTTGTTTTGGTGGATGTGTAAATACTTATTGTTACATGGCTAGACATAATGATACTAGAGTATATACAAATACTAACGTAGAAGATGTGTTTAAATCTGTAGTAATGTGGGAAAAGTCTTATACTAAAATACCAGACCAACAAGACCCTGTATATACAATGGTAGATATAGCATGTAATTCTGATTTAGTATTAATGCAAAAGCATATGCTTGAGCCATTAATAGATTATCTTAAAAGATATGATAATCATCCTAGATTAAATACTACTATGGCTACTAAATATCCTGGGCTATTACAACTAGATGTAAATCATTTCATTAAGAAGCCAAGGGTTAGAGTTAGTATGATGCCTCAAAGATTCTCAGATATACTTGAACCTAAAATGCAGAAGATATCTGATAGAATACAAGATATTAATAGACTTAAAAAGCTAGGCTGGGAAGTACATATTAACTTTAGTCCATTAATATTCTATATGGGATGGAAAGAAGATTACTACAATCTGTTTAAAGAAGTAAAAGAAATAGCAGGTGAAAACAAATGTGAGGTCATAGCACTTACTAATCATTTTAATCAGATGCGTAAAACTACTTCAGAAGCTAGAGAGATTATGAAGTATAGTTCTGAGATAAAGAACGAATCAAGTGTAATGCGCTACCCATTAAAACACAAGACAAGATTATTAGAAGAATTTAAAGAGATTTACTCTAAATTCTTTGATTTAGAAACAATTAGATACATATTTTAATTATGAAAAACATACATATAATTTCAACAGACAAACCAAGTAGGTTATGGACTAATAACTTAAAGAGAAGATTAGAATTAGATGAATTTCCTTCTCAACATCCAACCAATATTGCAAAAAACATCTACATCACTTCTGATGAAGAAATTAAAGAAGGAGATTCTTATATGCGAATTGATACAGGTTTATTATTCAAATCTTTAAAAGGTAGTAACCCAAATATCATAGAAAAATATTGTAAAAAAATCATTCTAACAACAGATCAAGACTTAATCAAAGATGGTGTACAAGCTATTGATGATGACTTCTTAGAATGGTTTGTTAAAAACTCAAGTTGTGAGAAGGTTGAGGTTTGTTATCAATTACATAAAGACGAACCACTTTACAAAATCATCATTCCAAAAGAAGAACCTAAACAAGAAAACTGTTGCACTCCTAAAGGTCAAATTAAAAGATATGTTGATTGTGTAGGATGTGACAGAAAACCTAAACAAGAAAAACTTGAAGAAACTGCATTAAATATAATACCTAATAAAAGTACAGCAGGTTGGATTGATACTTTTGGTGCTTACGAAAGAACTGGTTTTATTAAAGGTGCTAAGTACCAAGCTGAAAGAATGTATAGTGAGGAAGAAGTTAAACAAATAATAAATAAAACTTTAATAGAGTATTCTGATTATGTATTAGCTGATGTACTAGAATGGTTTGAACAATTTAAAAAGAAATAAAATGAAAATCACAATCACAAAAACAGTAGAAGAAACGCACGAGTTAGAATTACCTGCGTATCGCAAAAACATTTGCTATTATTATAAGATAATAAGCGAAACAGAAGCAATACAAGTATGCTTTGGAGAACATTCTAAAAAACAAATATCAGAATCTTATACTTCTTCAGCATTATCTTTAGCACCTGAAATAGGAACTAAAGAAGAGTTTGATGCTAAGTATGACGAAATAATGCAGTTATTAAATGATAAAAGATAAAGAACATAGAGCAACTAGAGCAAGAGCTTTGATTGTTAAAGGTGTATCTATTGAAGATGCTTGTATGGAGGTAAATATATCTAGAACTGCACTATACAGTGTATTTAATAGAGAATCTATAGCTGAAATTAAGACACCTTACAAAAGAATATTAACTAAAAGTAAGCCATCTAAATCTACAGTATGGCTTAGTAACAATTATAATGGATTTTACTAATGGAATGGATAAGCGTAAAAGATAGATTGCCTTATGAAGGACAAGTAGTAATTGCTTGGAATGAAGGAATAGATGGTGTATATTCGATTTTTTGGGAAGAAGTATATTATTCAGAAGGTGAATGGATTAGAAGTCAGGAAGAAGAATTTGATGATATAAAATTAAAACATATAACGCATTGGTTTGAACCAACTAACCCTCAATAAATATGATAGAAGAAAATAGCCCTAGAACGATATGGCAAAAATCAGTAATTAGCAAATGGGTAGCTAGTGGAGCCAAAGGCTATACTGAGATTTGCACAGGTGCAGGTAAAAGCTATATAGGAGTCTTGGCTATTCAATTATGTAATCAGAGACATCCTGATAAGAAAATTAATGTAGTTGTACCTTCTATAATGTTAGCAGATGCTTGGACTGATGAAAAGAAAGGCCATATAAAACTGCATGGTTTAAATAATGTAGAAGTATTTGTAATAAATACTTATGTTAAGAGTCAACATGAGTGTGGGTTGTTAATCATTGATGAGGTACAACATGCTGCTGGTGAAAAAGCTAAAACTTTTAATAAAGTAATAGAACTTACTAAATTTAGTTGGTTATTGTGTCTAACTGCTACATTAGAAGATAATCATAAAACATTTCTACATGGATATGGTGTAAAACTAATTGAAAAGTTTACAGCACAACAAGGCGTAGATGCAGGTTGGTTAAGTCCTTATAAAGTACTATGTGTACCTATTGAGTTAGATTTAGAAGACAGAGATAGATACGATAAGATGCATACTGAGTTTAACAAGCATTTTGCTACATTTAAATTTGACTTTAACATAGCTATGAAATGTGTAACAGATTATAACTACAGGACAGTATTAGCTAATGAATTAGGTTGGTCTGAGCAAAGAATAAATGCATCAGTATTTAATTGGAATAGAAATATGAGGTTAAGAAAGGAATTCTTATATCATGTAGAATCTAAGATTAATGCTGCAATTGTAATTACAAAAGAATTACGTATGCAAACTATTCTATTTGGTCAATCTATTGCAGGTGCTGATAAAATAGCTGAAGCTTTAGGTGATGAATGTGTAGAGTACCATTCTAAAATGACTAAAACACAAGCTAAACTAAATCTAAAAAAGCTACGCGATGGTAGAACTAAAGTAAAATACATATCTTCAGCTAAAGGTTTAGAGGAAGGTTTTGATTTACCTAATTTACAACTTGGTGTAACTTGGTCTAGAACATCTAAAACCTTAGGAGCAGTGCAAAAATTAGGCAGAATACTAAGATTTCATCCAGGTAAAATAGCATATTTTATAGAACTTTATGTACCCGATACTCAAGATGAAAAATGGTTAAAATCATCTTTAAAGAATCAGAAAAATGTACTATATTTAAAGTCGATTGACCAATTATATTCAATAATAGAGAATGACAAAGCAAGAATTGAAGACGGAACTATTAATGTATAATAGATTTCTATATGGGGATGTAGAAAATGATAATCTTGTAGATGAATACCTTAACGCTATAAATTTTAAACCTAGAGCTTCTATAGATGATGTTATTAAATTTGTTTATGATTTATGTGAAGTGCCAGCGCACAGTAGAAACATAAATCCAGAAGATAGTCATAGCAAAAAAGTAGATAAACTATTTAAAGCTCAGGGTTTAATAGCTAGATATGTAATAGAGAATAGAATTAAAGGGTATACTGATACAAATGTTTACAAGAAATTATTTGGAACGCGGCCATCAAGAACTAATGAACTAGTCTATATCTATTATCCATTAAGAAATTTAGTAGATGATGATATGTATGATAAGTTATGTAAATTTATAGATAAATTACATGTAAGTTGGGAAGTAAATAAAGAAGATAAAAAACTAGAATGGCTTTAAGAGAAATAATCTTTAATTTAAGTATACTGTACAAGGCTAATCCTAATTATGAGATGTTGACTATTAATGAGTTACATCCTGTATTTATAGCTGAGTACGGTAACGTAGATATAAATGATTTAAAACAGGCAACAGAATTTATTATATTTGGTACAATACGAGATATAGTAGATATAGAAGAAGATTACGAACTATTAAATAGGTATAATTAATTATGAAGTACATATTAATAGTAATAGCGTATGAATTTATAAGGTCAAAGATAATTTGGCTATGGTATTATATAATTAAAAAAGGAGCATAATGAGCAAAAAATTAGAAAACCATATTGTTGATATCAACAAAAAGGTAACAGCAGTAGACTTCTTAATAGAAGAATTAGGAGAGTATTTCCCACACGAAATTGGAGGCATACATTTAATGGTTGAACAAGCTAAAGAAATGGAGAAGCAACAGATAATAGAAAGTTATAGAGATGGTAGAACAGACCAGCAATCTGAAAGACCAAGTAAATTCTATAATAGAATGGCCGAACAATATTACAACGAAACATTTAAAGATTAAATTATGTCACAGAAAACAGCAAAAGAAAGAGTTGCAACAATTTATAATTGTTTGCAGACTAACAAGAAAATTAAGACTATTAGCGAGTTATCTAAGATTCTAAAGATTTCTAGCGTAGTTCCAAGAATGTTAAAAGATATGAATGTACTAATGTACAACGTATCTGGTAAAGTAATATGGAATCCTAATATGCCTTATACATTAGAAATGGAAGAAGATATCTATGCTAAGACAATAGAGTATTCTAGACAAAGTGAAGTTAGACGTAAAGAAGAAGCAGAAAGAAAAGCAGAAGCAGAAAGAAAAGCACTTGACCATATAGAAGCGTATTGGACTGCTAAAATTGCTGAAGATAATGCTAATTTAGCAATGCAAGATGCCATACAAGAAGCAATACATGATACTTTGCAAGAAGAGACGCAAGACACCGCACATGATGCAGGGTATAAAATAAGTTTTGTAGAGCATGCTACTATATCTTTAGAAGTATCAATGGCAGATTTACATAGAAAGATAGATGCGCTTACAGCTAAAATATCTGAATTAAATGTAGATGGTAAGATTAGACCTAGAGTTAGATTAGCTATTAACTCAACTGCTAACACAACTAAACACAACTTTTTTGGTGAAGATTTGTAGTAGTTGTGTGACCCCAGAAGAATGTTTACACTGGGGAGAATGTGATATCGAAGTAAGTACTAGGCTAGATGAGGATATACAAGACTTTCCTGACTTTTATGACATGGATGTTTAATTAACTATTTTACGTTTCTGCTTAATAAGGAGGGACATATGAATATAGTAGCAAACGTAACAGATTACGTAAAGTTTTTAATTAAACACAAGCTATCTACAAATCAATGGTTAATGCTTTATTTACTTTACACAGAAAAAATGGTAAAGAATAAACAAGGCAAAATAACGTATGATATTGCAGGTAATGTTTACAGGTGGCAAGATAAAGGCAAAGGCTGGACTCAAGCAGAAATACAAGATTTAGTATCTAAAAACTATATTATTGCGTTCAAGAAAAATTATACAATTGATAACCAGACTATATATGGATATATGATGGATGATTTGATTTTAACTGATAAATTTGCAGAAATAATGTTCATAGATATGGAAGCTGCATTTGAGGAAATCCTTGAGTTATATCCTGATACTATGCAAGTTAACGGTAGTACTGTGTTTACAAAGAGCGGAGATTTAGATAAACTCTCTGACGCGTATCATAAAGCTATTAAAGGTAGTATACATGAACACGAGAAAATCAAGGCAATTATAGCTTATGCTAAAGAAAGAAGTCTATGCAATATGAAGTTAGATAAATTTCTTAGTAAAGGTGTGATTGACCCGATAAAGAAAATGATGGAGGAAAATTATGATTCAGGAGGAGATATTTAATAGTTTACTTAATACAATAGAAACTAATAAAAAAGCAAAAGAAGAAGGTAAAGTAACATCTTTACTATTTCCATTTGAAAGGTTATCTCAAAAATTTCCTGGATGGGAACGCGGGCATTACTATTGTATAACTGCTGCAACTTCTGTAGGTAAAACTAAGTTGACTAAGTTTCTTGCTGTTATTTCAGTGTACAAGTTTATTAAAGAGCATCCTGAAATAGATTACAAGATTTTATATTTTGCATTAGAGGAATCAAAAGAGGAATTTTGGTTATCTATGATTAGTAGTCTATTATATGAGATGTATGAAATTACTTTGTCTTTGGCACAACTTAAATCTCTAGGTAATTATACCTTAGATGATGATACCCTTACAAAGATTAAACAATGTAAACAATGGGTTGATGATATGTCTTCTAAAGTAGACGTTATTGACCATGTTTACAATGGTTATGGAATCTATAAACACGTACACGATTGGCATTTAGAAAATGGTAGTGAAGTAGGTGGTAATGTAGAAGAAAAAATAGGTAAAAAATATGTACCTACTAATCCTAATCTATGGGCATTTGTAATAGTTGACCACATTAGTTTGTTAACTCCAGAAAAAGGAGAATCTCTGTATGAGGCTATTGGCAAATTTAGTAAACATTACTGTCTAAAGCACTTTGTTAAAAAGTTAAATTGTGTTACTATTGCGGTTCAGCAGCAAGATATGACTAATGATAAACAAGAATACCATCAGGGTCAATCTATTGACGAGAAATTAGAACCATCCATTCCTGGCTTGGCTAATTGTAAAGAAACTGCTAGAGATTATCATTTTATTATGGCTTTGTTTAGTCCTGTTAGATATAGTATCACAAGACACAGGGGTTATGATATTAAGATTCTTAAAGATAGATACGTAAGTTTAAAAATACTTAAAGACAGACATTATGGGTTGGCGAATAAATATATACCATTATATTTTAATGGTGCTACTACCTTTTATAGTGAACTTGAAGAAGCAACAAAAATAGATTATACAAAATACGAATCATGACAGAGAAAACAGAAACAACATTAGTAAGGCAACAGCCTTCTAATGAGATGGAACAGTTACAATTACTAATAGATAGTAAAAGTCTACCATCAAACATTAAGACAATTGAGCAAGCATTTGCTATAGCTCAATTTGGTAAAGACTTAGGACTTAAACCTATGCAAGCATTTCACCAGATTTATTCTATCCAAGGTAGATTATCTTTATCAGCCAAAGCGCTAGGTGGTTTATTGTGGGCTAATGGTATTAGCTACAAGACTATTCAAGATTTTGAGAAGTTTACCAAAGATGATGGTAAAGCTGATTTTGTTACTACGATAGAATTTCACCGTGGTGGAATAGTAGAAACAGCTAATTTTTATTGGTCAGATGCAGTACGCGCTGGATTTACCACTAAAGATAACTGGACTAAAATGCCTAAGTACATGATGTATGCAAGATGTTTATCTCTAGGTGCCAATAGAATTGCACCAGATAAGATAGCAGGTATGTATACAGTAGAAGAAGTTATGGATTTTGCTCCTGACCATAACGTATCTTTTAACGAAGAAGGAGAAGTAACAATTTTAAATAAATAAGAATTATGGCATACGGATTTAACAACGAAACAGTAGCAGAGTCAACGAACTCAAAACAATTTAACGCAGGTATTACTGCTAATGTAACATTAGAGTCAATTACATTTGAGTCACCAAGAAAAGATGGTACAGGTGACAAAGTATTAATTTTTACTTTTAGAGGCCCTGAAGGGGAAGTGTACAGACACATCGAGTGGGATGTTCAAGACGGTGATGAGAAAAAGCTAGAGAATATGGCTAAGAGAATCAAGCATATCTTGACTAAATTTATTCCTGAAGAGCAAGCAGTATTACATGGTAATACTTATGAAGAATTTGCTAATGGTGTAATTGCTTTACTAGGTAAAAATAATGTTGGTAAATCAGTAGCTATTAAATTAGTATACAATGACAAGAATAACTTACAGTTTACTAAGTATTTAGGTTTTATTGCTAAAGAAGCAAAAGATTTATCTATCAGTAAAACTGAGAAAGTAACTAAAATTACAGCTTCTCCTACAGATATGGATGCTGTTAGTGGTACAGATGATTTACCTTTCTAAATTGTAATAGAATGTACAGACTCTCAAGTAAACCGGAAAAATTATCTTTTGATTGGATATTCGATAGAATAACTCAAGAGGAAGTATATGTTCGTTATTTGGGTTTTTGTGAGCTTAATAAGAAATTTACAAGTCCGTTACGCAATGATGCAAAAGCGGACTGTAATTTCTTTTGGCGTGAGAACGTTTTATTCTTTAAGGATTTTGCACAAAATAAAGCTTATACCTGTATAGGAGTCATAATGCACATTAAATCTATTTCTTTCTGGGATGCATTAAATGAAGTATATGATTCCTTTATAGGCAATAAGCCTTCTACCTTCTTTATTAATAAAAAGATAGAACGTAAAGATAAAGAATACAAAGATGTACAAGTTAAAATACAACCTTTTACAGTAGGAGATAGAGAATATTTAAAATCTTTTGGCCTGACTTCAGAGTTATGCAAAGAATATAAAGTATTCAGTATCAATCATTACTGGATTAATGGTGACTTAAAGTACGCTTATAATACGTACAATCCTTGTATAGGTTATTATTTTAATGGTAAATGGAAACTTTATCATTACAAAGCAGATAACTATAGGTTTATAGGTAATACATCTCATTCAGATTTACAAGGCTATGACCAATTAGATTGGACTGGAGAATTATGTATAGTAACTAAGTCTATGAAAGATTTAATTTTATATAGAAGATTTGGTATTAATGCTGTGGCACCACATTCTGAGTCATTATCAGCTTGGAAAGATAAAATTCCAGTGCTACAAAAAAGGTTTGCAAAAATAATTATAAACTTCGATAATGACAATGCAGGGGTGAGAGCTACTAATGAAGTACTCAAGGAATTTAAGTTAGATGTATTCTATCTACCTGAAGAGAAAGACATATCAGATTATTACAAAAAATTCGGATTTGAACAAACAAAAAAGCTCTTAGAGCAATTTAATGAACCAAAACTTAATATTAGACATTAGTAGACTCACAAAAAAGCTACTAATTAATGACCTTTTTTACGGATTATTTATATCCTCTATAGAAAAGAAAGAAAACACTAAGGTTCCCTTAGCTGCAGTTAGTCTCAACAAAAGTACAATGGATTTTTGCTTAATTATAAACCCAGATGAATGGTTTAAATTCTCAGATGATGTACGTCTAGGTGTACTTAAACATGAAGCAGGCCATCTTACACAATTTCATTTACTAACATGTGATATGTATCCTAACTCTAAGCAAGATAATATTGCTACAGATATTGATATAAATCAAAGGATAGATAAAGAATTCTTACCATCATGGGGTTGTTTCCTAGAGGATTTTGCTGAAAAGTATCCTAAACTAGATTGGAAACCACATGCAGGTAGACATCATTACTATCATGAGTTAGGCAAGTTACCTGAAGAAGAAAAAGAAAAAATGGGTATTGATGAGAAAGCTCAACATCAATGGGAAATAGTAGATAGTGATGGTGAACCTGTAGAAAGTTTATCTGAAGCAGAAAAATCCGCTATTGTATCTCAAGTACAAAGTACAATCGAATCAATAGTTGATGAGATTAAGAAGAGTCAAGGAAACGTTCCTGCTGAAATAGAGCAGTTGATACAAGGATTTGTTAAACCTAAACCAGTATTTAACTATAATAAATATATAAGGAACTTCGTAGGAAATTCTAATAAATTTATTATAAAAAGCAGTAGAATCAAGGAAAATCAACGTTTTCCAGGCCAGCCTAAGACAGTACTAAAACCTTTAAACAAAGTATTGATACTGATAGATGAATCAGGATCAGTTAGTGAAGAAGAGTTATTTGATTTTCTAAATGAGTTGTATCACTTACAGAAAAAAGTAAATCTAGAAATACGCGCATTTGATACTTCAGTAAGCAAAGTAGTTAAGTACAAAGGAAATAATGATTTCCCTAGAACTCAATGTGGTGGCACTTCATTTACAGCAGCAGTAGATTTCTATAACCAGTCTACTTATACATCTTGTATTATATTTACAGATGGTGAAGCTGAAGTACCGCCTCCTTGTTACAAAAGACTATTATGGGTAATTAGCTCAAATGGTAGAGAAGATTCAATTGAAAAACATGCACCTTGGATAAAAATTCCAGCAAAAAATTAAATTATGAAAGAAACAACATATAAACCAAACGAGACATACGGTGTCTTAAAACAAGTAATCTCTGCAAATGATACTATCATGGCAGACGGTGGAATCCCAGTAGCGTTAAGCTTAGTAGGTACTCCAGGATTAGGTAAGACTACTATATGTAGAGAACTAGCTAAAGATTTAGGCAGAGGATTTTATAAATTAAATCTAGCCCAATTAACAGAGCCTAGTGAATTAGTAGGTTACTATAGTAAGGAGTATCAAGTAATTAAGGGAGAAGATGTTAGATGGGTAACAGAAAATTTATTACCAAGGTCTAGTGAAGCAGGTTATAAATATGCTAACGTTACTAGAACTTCACCATGTCCACCAGACTGGGTTGTTAACTTAAAAGATAACTCTTTATTATTATTAGACGATTACTCTAGGGGTAACTCATTATTTAGTCAAGCAGTTATGGAATTAATTAATGAGCAGACTATGATTGGCTGGGATTTGAAGAGCAAGAAAGTTCAGATAATTTTAACAGAAAATCCTGATGATGGCGAGTATAATGTATCTTCTATGGATAAAGCTCAAAATGACCGTATGATGAAAATCCATATGGTATGGGATGCTCAAGACTGGGCTGAACGCGCAGAAAAGATTGGCTTAGACGAGCGTTTAATTAATTTTGTTTTATGGGCACCAGAATTATTGGAACAAAAGAAGGACCAGGGTATTAGTGCTAGTGGCAATGTAACTCCTCGTATGATGGATAAATTCTTTAGCTTAGTATCTACTATTGATGATTTTGATAAACATCTAGATAAGATATCTTTATTCGGTAATATATCTGTAGGAAGCAGCATAACCGGACAGTTGACTAATTTTATTAACAAGAGGTTAGATAAACTTCCTTCTGTAGAGAAATTACTAAAGGTGTACGATATAGCTACAGCTAAAGCGCAGTTAACTGCAGCTTGTGGTGATTCTGAAGAAGATTCTGTTAATTGGAAAGGTGCTACAGCAGCTATTTTATGTACTAGGATGTTTAACTATGCTAGACATCACGGTAAAGGAATGTCTAAAGATAACATCAAGCAATATCTAGAGTTAATACTACATCCTAGTTTTTCTGTAGACCAAAAATTCTTAATGGTAAAACAAACTATGTCTGCAGGTAATAATTTTGCTCAGATTCTAGCAGGTGACCCAAGAATGATTAAATATTTAACAGCGTAATGGAAATAATAACAACATATTTAAATACAAAATGGTTAGACCAAGATTTATTTGACCACGTCAATAAAATCTGGCCTAACTATAACCAAATAATTCCTAATAGTAAAAATATATTCTTTTTAAAGAATAGTACTGTACCTAGATTAGTCACTGACTATCTAGGTACGGATATTAGAAGAGTAATCAAAAAAGAGAAAGCGGAATATTGTATCATAGCTAAGATACAACTTAAACCAAATCCTCAATATTATGATGCTATAAATAATTGTATTAGTGCAACAGAAACTAATGAAGTAGTATATCCTACATCTCATTTAGAACCTGAAGAAATTAGTACTATTGAACAGATTTTATGGTTTGCAGAAAATAACATACCAGTAGAATATGTCAATGAGGTAAAACTAAACGAGTCTTTAAATAATGGATTTATTATAGATAAAGATAATTATACTACATTAAAAGAACTAATAGATTCTAATAATGAAGATAATATAAAAATAGCTTATTCTATGATATCTAAAACTAATCTAAAAGAAAATGAAGATTGGATAAAGTATCTGTTATTATTTAAAGGAGATAGATTTTACAAAGAATTAGCAGATAACTCTCTTTTAGTACAACATTTTGGTTTTGCAAATAGATTTAAATTTAGAGACTATCTTAATAATTTTGACCTTGTCTATAAAGACCTTAAAAATGAAGAAGTTAAAGAAATGTTTGTACAAACTATGAATAGTAGATTTCATAATATGATAAACCATTATTTCTCAGGAACTTTAGGCACAGATTTATTTGATTTAGTATCAGTAGAATTAAAAGTAAAACAATGACATTAATAAAAGTACAAAGAGTAAATAATAATAATGGCTCAAGTAATTACTGGGTACAGTATTACAAAGAAGAGTTAGAAACATTTAGAAACGGTATAAACTATGCAACTGCTCCTTTAACCAAGACAGAAACTTTATATATTGAGGGAAAAGGCATTTCTCAAGATAAATTAAGAAGTGCAGGTTTTAAAATAACTAGGCTTAAAGATAAAGCTGATTTAATAGTTATTGGAGATGTATTACCTATTACATGGAGATATAATAATAGTGATAAAACTACTTATTATAATGCAACAGTTGCTGATGTTCTTGATGCAAATATGGACCAGTATATTGCAGAAGAAAAATTAGGGTATAAATATATTAACAAGAAAGAAATATATCAATATCTATACAAATACATAGGCGATAAAGCATTGTTTGAAAGTATTTCAGAATTACTTGTTTCAAATAACAATGATAATGCTAAGATAGCAATGGAGTATATGTCTAACGCTAATTGGGAAGGAAATGAGATATATCTTCAAGAAATATTTAATATGTATTATTCAGGATACATGCATGATAACCCTTACAGAACATCAGTTAGTTTTAAAGGTTTTCTTGATACATTAGATTTTAGCTATAAACATTTACATCTTAGAGATAGTGATGCTTATAGAGATTTATGTGTAACTGAAGAACACCACGAATGGGTACACGCTAAATACGATAAGTTATTTAAAAAGGAGTTAAAACAATTACTTACAAAATACAAATTAAAGCTTAACTCTTTAAAAGTATCAATAGATTATATTAAAGAAGAAAAAGATGACGAAGATGACGAATAAAGAATTTAAATTTGAGTTAGTTTTGGATAATTATCCACTAACTGCAATATCTTCCAATTCTAAGAAACCTAAATATTATTCTTCTACACCAGGTAGAGGTAGAGTAAATAAACTTCCTAAGAAAATGGAAAAAGAAGGTTACTCTATTGATATAGAAGGATATTACCTAGATAAAACAATGCAAAGAGTAGTTGCTAATACTAAGACAGTTGGTAAACCAGGTACTATTCCTATAAATGCTCAGGTATTTTATGTAGGCAAACCTTTTCAACGTATGATAATCAAGAATTTTGTTCAGGAATATCTAGACCCTTTTGTTGCAAAGATGCCTGTAATAGATTATCCATTGTATATGGAATCTGAAGTACATGCAGTGTATCAGCATAGATTACCTGACATGAATAATATCGGCTATGTATGGGATAAAATCCTTACCGATGTTATGGTAAAACACGGTAAGATAGTGGATGACAGTCCATTATACTTAACAAGACCAGGTTCTGCACCAATGTATTGTCCAGTAGAGACAGAAGAAGAAAGAAAAATAGTTATTAGATTTTACAAAGACTTGAGGCCGGAGATAGTGGCTGCAAGACAATTACATTTACAAATATGAAACCAGAAGATTTTAAAAACGCAATAGATAATTATTTACATATTATCGAAGAAAATTTATTAAACAAAACAGCAGAATATGCTCCAGGAGCAGACAGGCTAGCTAATTTTAACAAAGGTTCTAACATAACTGGAGAAATACGAGAAAAAGTATTATTTGGTTTTGCTCTTAAACATTTAGTATCTGTAATAGATATGATACAAGATATTGAAAAAGGAGAAATACCTACTCAAAAACTAGCATCTGAAAAAATAGGAGACTTAGGTACATATATAGCAATATTGTATGCTTGTATCCAAGATAGGTTAAATAAAACAAGACCGTTCTAATGAAAAAGAAAGATGTATTTATGGAAATAGTAGATAAAATGCTATTTCCATATCAAATTACTTTACAGGACATACTAGATGAGTATCCTACAAATAAGATAGACGGATTAGAATGGTACCATTATTTTTATATACCAACAGAAATACAGGTTAAAATAATTGCACCTTACATAAAGAAAAAGCAATTTCATCCTATATGGTGGCTTGGGTTACCTACAGAAGTAAAAGATAATACTTGGTTTAATAAACAAATTAAAGACCCAGTACTAATTAACAACAGAAATAAAATAATAGAAGCATATGAAAGAGTATTATAAAGATTGGTTATTAGTAATAGCCATAGCATTAGGCAGTTTTGGAATAGGTTATTTATTACAACCTAAAATAGAAAAATTAATCCATAAACCTGCAGTAAAACAAGTAGATACAGTAAACTTTGAGTATTTACAAAAATTATGTGACAAGCATAGAATTAAATTTTCTCATATAATTATAGCACAAGCTAAATTAGAAAGTAATTTAAACTCAGCAGTTTACAAAAGAACTAATAACCCATTTGGTTTAAGGATAGCAGCACAAAGATATTGTTTTGCTATCAATAACTATGATTTTGGTAATTATGCTATTTTTGCAAATCTTGAAGACGCAGTAAGAGATATGAAATCTTGGCAAATACAAAACGCCATGTTTATTACTAAAGATGAAGATTATTTAAGACTGCTAGCAGATATCTATGCAGAAGACCCAGATTACAGTGTAAAATTATTAGACCTTATAAAATAATATGCAGAGTTTAACTGTAAAATGGATAGAAGTTATGTCAATGTTAATTGATATGTTTGATAGAATTAACATTGATATGCCATCTAATTTTGATGATATATTAGAATTTGTTTATAATGATGTTTGCGAAACTGCCGATGAAAATAATTGGCATGATGGTGATGTTGCAATTGCATTTAGAAGATGGATTGAATCTAAAAATATAATAAAATAAAATAATGCAAAGAATAGTAATATTAAATTATAACTCAGGAGAAGTTATAATTAGAAATTTTCCAGAAGATTTAGAAAATGGAGAAGACTGGTTTGATAGCAAATACAATGATGAAGACCTAAGAGAAGCAAATTGTAACTATATGGTAGTAAATGAATTAATAATAAATAGTAAATGATTTACTATGTAAGCAACAGCAAACAACTATTCCAGTCTCCTAACATACAGGAGGCTGGAATAGAAGATGTGCATAATTGGTTGAAAACTAACAATATAATAGGATTTGACACAGAGACTACTGGCTTTAGTGCCATTAAAGACGGGCTTTTGTGTTACCAATTTGGTAATAGAGAAACTCAGTTTGTAGTAGAAGCTGGGTCATTTCCTATTGAGTTGTTTTCAATTTACTTTCAGGATTCAAATAAATTATTTATCTTACAAAATTTTAAATTTGATGGTAGGTTCCTTTTAAAGCATAAGATTGATATCTGGAAGATGAATGTCTTTGATACTTTCTTAGCAGAATGTGTACTTACAACCGGGTTAGACACTAGAGGATTAGGCCTAGACGATATAGTATGGAAATACTGTAATGTTAAGCTAGACAAAACTGTTAGAGGAGAAATTAGTAGAATAGGTTTATCTAGTAAGGTAATTAAATATGCTGCAGATGACGTTGTGTATCTAGAAGATGTAATGAACAAACAGATAGAGCTTCTTCAGCAACATTCTCTGATGAATGTCATGAAGTTAGAGAATGATGTTGTTAAAGTATTTACTTTAATGGAATTTCATGGCGTTAAGTTAGACGTGTCTAAGTGGAATGAGGTAATTGTAACTGTAAATGCAGAAAGTTTGCAATTAGAAAACTCTTTGAATGATATAGTTTTGGCAGATAATAAATTTAAAGATTTTAGGCCTAGATTTACACAGCTATCTATGTTTGATTATGTACAGGCTAAAACAGAAATAAACTGGGCCAGTAATCATCAGAAGTTAGCAGTGTGTCAAAAGATAGAACCTTTAATGATATCTGTAGGTGATAGAGAATTACAAAGAATAAAATCTAAACATCCTATAGTTAAAACCTTAATTAGTTATAATAAGTACAAGAAATTACAATCCTCTTTTGGTAAGAAGTTTCTAGACTTTGTAGATGTCGACAGTAGAATACGCGCTAATATATGGCAGATACTTTCTACAGGCCGCATATCTGTATCGGAACCTAACTTAAATCAGATTCCTTCTAAGGGAGATTTAGCCAAGGTAATTAGAAGTTGTTTTATTCCTGAAGCAGGATATAAAATAGTAGGCGGTGACTTTAGTGGTATGGAGTTAAGAATTATAGCTGAGTTTAGTAAAGACCCTGTTTGGCTAAATGCATTTAAAGATGGTCAAGATTTACATTCTGTATTATGTGCAATGACATTTGATATACCTATTGAAGATGTAAAGAAAGAAACTCCATTTAAGAAAGGTGTAACTTATCGTGATGTGCAGAAAACCATTAATTTTGGTTTAGCTTATGGTATGTCTGAGTACAAATTAGCAGATACTATGGATATTCCTGTTGCACAAGCTAAAGCTATTATTGATAAATTCTTTAAGGCCGTGCCCAAAGTAGAGAAGTTTCTAACTGGTCTAGGTAACCTAGGTAAATCTAGAGGTTATATTAAATCATCTCAACCGTACGGTAGAACTAGATGGTTTGAGCAATGGCAATATGCTGATGAAACTAAAGACTTTAAAATTTTAGGTGAGATAGAGCGCGCTTCTAAGAATACTCCAATTCAATCTACTAATGCAGATATTATTAAACAAGCACTAATTGATGTGCAAGAAGAAATCTACTTGAATAATTGGGATGTAAAGATTATTTTAGCGGTCTATGACGAGATTCAAACTGAGTGTATAGAATCCCAGGCAATACTCTGGAAATCAAAGCTTGATGAATTAATGGTAGGTGCGGCTAAAAAAGTTTTAATAGAAGTACCAGTAGTTGTAGACAGTTCAATAAATGATTTTTGGCAAAAATAAACATGAGTAAAGAATACATCGAGGGGCTACGTGCTGCTCACCAACAAGCAATTGAAGAAAAAGAATCCAGCTTTTTCTATAATGAAAGAGAATTTTCAGTAACTTATGTTACTTATTTATTACAGTACTTTTCAGAAGATTATGAATAATGAAGAAAAAAAAGTGGAAGTAACCAGATTTGAGGTTATTAACCACGCAGACAATACTGAGCCTATAGGCAGGATATTAACTATGCATAAAGAGTTAAGAGATTTTCAGGAAGTTGAAGTTCAATACCAAGATGGTGGTAGAACTTTAAAGATATTTTTGAGGTAATTCGTCACAAAAATTGATTTTGTGACAAACTATCTTTATCTTTGTAATAAAAAAACATGAATAGAAAATGTGCTAAATGCAAAGAAGAAAAAAATACATTAGATTTCCATAAAAATAAGTCCGATAAATCTGGTTTTCACCATTATTGTAAAAAATGCAATTCGGAACAAAAAAAATATGGCTATAGAAATATTCCAAATTATAGATTAACATTATTAAAAGCATTTTATAAAAAAAAATATAATACAACAATTGAAGAAGTTAATTTAGTTCTAAAGAATCAAGAATATAAATGCAGTATTTGTAAAAATGAAATAGATTTATTAAACAAAACAGCAGTTATTGACCATAGCCATGCAACAGGTAATTTTAGAAGTTTACTGTGTTATAGATGCAATACAGGAATAGGTCAATTTAAAGAAAATATTGAATATTTAAAATCAGCAATTAATTACATAGAAAAATTTAACAAATAAATTATGATAGACACTAAAGAAAAGGCATTAGAAATATTTAACGAGCATTATTTTTACTTGAGAGCAAATTTAATGCACGATGAAGATGCTAAAGAAGACGCAATAGTATGTGCTTTGATTACAGTAAATAGAATTTGTAATTTAATGTATGAGGCTGGCAATATACCCGAATTTACTAAAGGATACTGGCAAGAAATTATGCAAGAATTAGAGAATATGCGTGACCAAAATGTGTGACAAATCATTCATTAACAGCAAAATAAGGCGTAGTGTATGATATGTCAGACAAAAACAAGTAAATTGTACAAAATAACAAACAAATAAAATGAGAGAAGGATTAGAAAACAACAGACAAGATGAGCAACCTGTATTATCACCAACAACTGATTACAGACCGTCAAACAAAGAAGCACTTCGTGAATATGAAGTTAAAATTAGATTTCTTAGTCGAGGATGTATTGTAAGTGTAGGATGCCAAGAAATAGCATTTGAATCAGTAGAAACAGCTATGCAAGAACTAAACGAGTATGTAAATAATACACATGAAACTCAAAAAAAGTGGAGAAAAATACTAGGGTAATATGTCAATGTTACAACTAAATCCAATGATACCGATATTAAGAGTGTCTGATAACATGGAGGGCTATGCCTTCCTTGTTATTGATTATTCACAAGAACACGATTTACTATTTACCTGTGCTATGGATAATGGAGAAATTTGGACCCTTAGTAATAAGGAAATAAGATTTTGTAAGAACATATCACTAGATAGAAAATAATATGAAAGAAGAAGCAATTAAAACAATGATAGCCGAACTAAAGACTAAATTAGTAGGCAACCTTTTTATGGATGCAGAAATTCATGATGAAATATACCGTTTAAAATTACAGTTGAATCCAGAAATAGCAACTCGTCCAGAATTAGATGACGAAGAATGCATAGCATGTGGGAGTTAAGATATGAGTTATTATGAAAAACCAGCAGTTTCAGCATCTGCTTTAAAAAAGTTTGAGTACAGCCCTAAGTTATTTAATGATATGATAACTGGCACAGCTAAAGGTAAAGATAGTGTAGCATTATCTTTTGGTAGACTAGTTCATGAATTAGTACTTACTCCTGAAGAGTTTGATAGTAAATATGTTGTATCTACAATAGATAAACCATCAGGTCAAATGGGAGAGTTATGTGATAATTTGTTTCTAAACAAGTTGTACGATGAGTTTACAGATGATGAATTTATCTGGGATAACGCATATGCCCAAGTAGGATTTAAAAAAGACAAGATAGAATCTGTAAAAGAAAAATTTCTTGTTGCAAATAAAGATTTTATTGTACCTAAAGAGTATTATGATTTCTTAGTAGCATCTATTGGCAAACAAGTTATTTCTAAAGAAGATTTAGCTAAAGCCAAAGAATACGTAGAAAGACTTCAAGGCCACAAAGGTGCCAACAAATTACTATTTGAAACACCAGGTAAAGTAGAACATGAGATATTTTGGAACTGGGAAAATTTAGATGCTAAATCTAAGATAGACAAGTTTATTATAGATGAAGAAAATAAAACTATTTACCTAATAGATTTAAAAACTACATCTCAGCAAGTATACGGTAAACAATTAGCTTCAAATGCTAACCCTTACTTAGGAACATTTACAGGATTCTTAAAAGATATTATATTTTATGATTATCTTATTCAGATGGAATTTTACTCTCAGGCACTTAAATATATTTACCCTGATTACGAAATAGTATGCTATTTAATACCAATAAATGACTATTCTTGCACTGTTTATGAATTACCAGAAAGATGGTTGTTTTATGCAAAGCAAAAATTAAATTCTATAAGAAAAGATATTCAGTTTTATACTGATACTGACCAATGGGATTTAAGTAAAGATGACTATTATCATGGAATAATAAATTTATCACAAATAATGATTTAAAAATGAGATACAATATTAAGTTTAGTTTAACAGTTGAAGGAGAAACTTCAATTAAATTTGAGGTACATTATGTTGAAAGCAAGTATAAATTTTATGAAACAGTTATAGATTTACTTAAAGAAAAGTATCCAGAAGGAATAATCAAAATACTAAAAACAAGAGAAGCTATAGAAGGCGTATCTCACGGAGTATAACTAAAAAGGGGCCTATAAAGCCCCTTTTTTATTTTCCTTCTGACCAATCGACTCCTACTGTAAAGTCATTGCCTTTTAATTCAGATGCTAAATCTTTTACTCTTCCGATATCAAATCCTATATTCTCTCCTTTTTGTGTTCTGTTAAATGCTTTATCAATATCATAAATAGTAGAAAACGGAGGTATAGCTTTGGCTAATTCATTTCCAGATTTATATTTACCGTATTTATTCTTTTTACCTGTAGCTACAGAAGTAAAAAATTCTCCAAATGCTTTAGAAAGTTTATATACTTTATACCCTGCAACACTTTGGTATTGGAAGTTTTCTAACATATCTAAAGGCCACATTCCTTCACTTAAATCTTTTATAATTTTATAGTAAGATACTGCTAACCATTTATCTTCATCATCATCATCAAACGCTAAACTTCCTAAAATACTAGCTATTGTAAACATTCCTATAGTATACCAAGCAGATATTGCGTCTTGTTTTTGTCTAGAGCTTAATTTACTCCATTTATAATCATTTGTACCTAATCCTATTACTGTTGCTAATTGTCCATATAGTAATCTAAATTTACCTTCAACAACTTCTGGTTTCCAACTATAAATAGATACTCCATCTTTATCTATAGCTTGTTTACCTGTTAAAGGATCTATTAACTCTACAAATTTACCGCTAGCATTTGATAGTTGTCTACTTTGGCCTATGTTTATTAATTGCTGAGGAACAAAACGTTTAAACTGCATTGCTAATCTACCTAATGCGTATAACTCTATAGTAGCTTTTTCATCTTCACGATAGTTACCATGTATTTTAGCGCTTACTTCTTTAAATTTATTTAATTCTTCATAAGTAATTCCTTCTATTAAAGATCCATCAGCACGTTTACCCCTAATTCCTCCTTCCCATTTTAATTCTCCTTTTGCATTAAACTCATAGCTATCTAATAAACTTTTACCTGTTTTTTGATTTTTATTGTGTAATAATAAAGAAGCAAAAATAGTTCCAGTCCCCCAGTCTTCAAACGCTGAGTGAAATATGTAAAGGCTATCGGAATTTAATAGTTTGTTTTTTTTAGACAGTATACTAGTAGGGTGTACTTTGTAATCATATGAGTCCGGTAAATAGTTATACTGCTTCAATAAAGCGATTAATTTATTTTGGTCTCCTTTTCCAGCAGCTATATCTACTCTAGATTGGAACCATAATTTATCTGCTTTAAGCATGTCTTCTTTTGTAAAATTTAAGTCCTCAGGAGGTATACCAAATAATCTAGCTATACTGCCAATGTTAGCTTGTTTATGATTCATCATAATAGTATAAGCACCATTTCTTAAACCTGCAGCAGGTTTTAGCCACATTGTACCAGCAGTAACAAAAGCTTTAGCTGTATCTATTAAAGTATCTATATCTACATTGTACTTTCTACCGCCTTTAACTAAACTAAAACTTTTTTTTGATAGAGGCAATTTGCCTTTTACGCCTACAACATCCGACAATAGACGATCATCTAACCATTTAGACGTTCTAGTTAATCCTCCTTCTAGTAAAGAAGACGATAACCCGTTACCTAAAGCTTGGACTTTATCTAAATGTTTCTTTTTAAGTAGATTTTGAGCAAATTGTTTAAACGCTATCTCAGCATTAAATGTATGCATTTGATTACCAACTATAGCATCAGATTCCATATGTTTAAAAGGAATAGCTTCAGTTGCATTACTTGCATAAAATTGACTCTTAATAAATTTATTTTTAAACTGAGCATATCTCCACGCAGCTAATGATCCTCCAACTCCTTTTCTATCAACATATTCACCAAAATCTAAATATACTCTAGGCATAAAGTCGTCAGGTAATTTAGTAGGTTGTTTATTAAACTGCGCATTAGTTACTTTTTGATCAAAATGATCTGTTGATACAACTTCATCAGCTACTTCACTGTAAAGAGAATTAAGTTTTTCTCTATAAAAATCTACATATCTTTTTTGAGTAGGTGTTAAATCATATTTATATTTATCGTCTTCTTTTGTAACTCCATAATATCCTTTAGCATTTCCTTTATCTCTTTCTATCCACATAAAATCAAATAGCCCTGTACCTTGTTTATTAGTATATTTTAACCCGGTGTTTTTATAATTAGCACCGTGTTCTTTTAAAAGGTCTTGCATAATTTCATCGTGCTCTCTTACAATTGCTTGATATTCAACATTAAAAGCCATTTTAGCTTTATCTAAAATAGTTTTAAAAATAGTAGTTAAATCATTACTAACGTTAGATAATTTACCAAAAATACTTTTAAAGAAACTTATTTCCCCCTTTGTTGAATCCAGTGTGCCCCCAGTTATGTTATCAGCAGCAAGACGTTTATCTGAAAGTTCTCTTAATTGGTATTTTAGTAAGTTTCTTTTATCGCTTCTTTTTTCTTGAGTAATTCTATTTTTTAAAATAAGAATTTGTTTATCTAAATCCTCTATAGTATCTTCTTTACTTTGGAATACTTTACTTAAATCTTCTTTTATACTAATGTTATAGCTATCAGGGTTAAATAAACCTTTAGAATTTAAGTCTTCAAATATTGCAGGATTGTTTTTTTTAAAATGATCTGCTAAAAGACCAAGATATGCATCCATTCTAATATTATGCGTATCTACTAATGTATTTTTATTTAAATGCTCTATAGATAATTGTCTAAATGTAGCTGTAGGATTTTTATACTTTATCATTATAGCGCGTAATACTACTTCTAGTTTAGCTCTATCTATTTTATTATCAAAAATATCTTCTATTTGAGATCCAAATTCCCCTAATAATTCAGATGAAAATTCATCGCTTAATAAATTACCAGTTTTCCAATCTTTAATAGACATAGAACCATCACTATGAAAAATTAAACCATCCATAGTTGTACCAATGCCTAGTTGTTCTAAAACGTATGGTAATTCTGCTAAAATTTTATCTTTTTCATTAGCACTAAAACGATCATCTGCAATATTTAATCCCGCTAAATTTAAAATAGTTTCCATATTATTGCTAATCCATTCCATTCTATAGGTATCAATAGGATTTTGAGTATCTGAGCCCTCAGCTAATTTATCTATCTTAGCTTGTAAGTCTTCAGTTTCTTTACCCATTAATTTATTTATGCCCATTTCCATGTATAAATGCGCAATAGTTCCGTATGCTTTAGAAGTGTTAAAATCTTTTAGTATTTTTTCAGTAAGTTCTTCTAATGAAATGTAAGCCCCATCAGGTAATTTAATTTTAACTACACCGTTAATTTCTTCGCTTTTTTCTTTATTAAATATTTTAGTAGCAGAGAATTTAGCCCAATCTTCTGCGGATTTTCCACCAGATGGGCTTATTGTATTTCTAACCCATTCAGTTAAACGGCTATATTTTACACCTGCTTTATCTTCATAAGAATCTCCTACAACTCTATACCCATTATCTTTAGATTGATTATTAATATCATCCATTAAATGGAAAGTAGGGGCAGCTAAATATTCTACAGGTAATTCTAAACCAGTAGTGTTTAATAAATTAGCTAACTGACCAAGATCCATATTGCTAGGAAGAGAATCAACTTCAAGCATATTGCCACCAAGCCAAGTACTAAAAAATCTAATTAATTCTTTAAATAATTTACTCAGTTGCACCTTCATACCAGGAATGGTATTAGGTTCTTCAGTTAGATAGTTTTTATTTAGTAACTCGGCTAACTTTTGAGTAACCATTTCTTTTTTTCTATCGGCTACTGAAAAATTACTATAATTAGTTACTATTCTTTTAACTAAATCTTTATCATCTATAGCATCTTGATATAAATTATCAAATAATTCTTTGTTATTAGTAAAAATATACTGTATAAAAGGATGTAAAAATTCCTCTATTAAAGTCTCATCTGTTATTCTATCTTCTATTACATATACTACACCATTTTGAATAAATGATGGAGTTCTGCTAGCTATTTCTCCTACCATTTCAAGCGCAGTACTAGAGCTAATATATTTTATTCCTGTTTTAGTAAATAACTTTTGAAGTTTTGCTAAAAGCTCTTCGTTAATCATGTCTCCTCTTTGGACTTGTTCTAGTTTTATATCTAGTTGAGCCCCAGTTACTATGCTTGCTTTGATATACCTATAAGTAGAGTTTATAGCTTTTACTATTTTTCTAAGTACATTTTCATCTTGAGCATAAAAAGAAGGGAATCTTTTTTCAATATCTGCTAATTCTTTTTCATAAGAGTTAAATTCTTTATCTTGTATATTAAACATTCTACCTGCTAATAAAACATTAGCCTGTTCTACTGAAGGTATAATTGGCTCAGTAGGCTTTTTAGAAAACTCTTTAAATCCTTTTATGTCTTCTTGAGATCCTAATATGCGAATTTGATTAGGTTCAAATACTGCAATAGTTTTACCTTCTTTTTGACCAGCATCTACACCGATAACTGAATCTACGTCTTTATTTTGAGATTTTATAATTCTTGGATTTGTAAATTCATCTGCATCGTGTACTTCTTTAGGAACATCAGCAAGTTCAGAAGGTGCATTATATGGAGATTTTACATTTATAATAGCACTTATTGTTTTTCTATTAATAGGAATACCAAAAGTCTCAGCATAGTTTTTTACATCAGTAAAGTAAGTAACGTATCCTTTAAAACTATCTTTAGGTAATAGTTGTGCCATTGCTCCATGATAAACAATATCTTTTACTTTACTATCAGGAAATATACTATCTATATATTGAGAGTATTGCTCTTGTGTACCTATATTAGCTAATTCAGGATTAGATTCAAATAGTTCTTCTACTCCTGGTTTAACAGGCATAGGAGTCTCATTAAGTAATTCTTTATTTACTTGATACCAAGCAGAATAAGCACCGTTTTCTCCAAATTGAGAAACCAGTGCTTTATATTCTTTAGATGATTTATTAGGGCAAAAGCTCATATTAACATTTATTTTTTATTTTATGCAAAGCTTCTTCAGGAGACACGCCAGCTTTTAGTAAAGCTGCAAATTTTTCAGAATTCATTATGTCTAAGTCAGTAACTATACTACTTACAAAAGTAGCATTTTTTATGGTATAAACATATTTACCTTTAGTTTTATCAAATACTACAGTTTCTACAGTAGCGTCTTTCATTTGCAATCTAGTAGGATCTGAATAGTTAACTAACCTTATTTTTGTACCTACAGCCATTTTACTTTTATATGTAAACGTATCAGAGTTATTGTTAGATACTTTAATTATAGGATATTTATTATCAAATGCTTTTAGTATACTATAATCACCTTCTAAAACCTTAGCATCAAACTGATAAAAAGGAGAGTTATTTATGTTTCCTACATATACATAAGTTAATTCTGTATCAAAAGGTTTAGATATTAAAACATGCAATGCTGATCCTTTTCTTAAAAACAACTTTCCTTGAGAACGTTTTTCGTTTTTAATTATTAGCATGTTATCTTTTTCAGTATACTGTCCTTTAGTTACGTAGTTAACTGTTTTTTCCCCAGTATTTAATGCATATTGTACTTTAAAGTTAGACTCTATTTGAGTTAATAATTCTTCAAACTTTTTAGGATTCCCAGTCAAGTCTTCAAAATATGCGTTAAATGATTCCATTACAGGTTCATATAAAACTGCAGGTAAAATTAAAGAGTAATTACTAACCCCAAAAGATAACCCTTGATTAATTATAGCATATTTTACAAATTCATATTGTAACTCAGTGTATTGCATTTTACCGTCTACTTCTTCTTTTAATTTATCAAAAGCCATTTGATATTCTAAAATGTCTGCTTGATCTATATTTCTAGAAGCGTTAAATACTAACTTACCACGTTTATCAAAAGAGATGTTTTTAAGAAATGAGTTTTCTGGATTATCTGCTTTTAATTTTAATACTTTATCTTTAAATCTTGCATTAAATGCATCAACACCAACTCTTTCTTTACCTTTTTTATCAGTATGCATAGGTTCTTCCAAAGTACTGTTAGTCATTACATAGCCTTCAGGAGTAACATAAGATAACCCGGTCATTAAATAATGAATTACATTTGTTCTAATATTATTATTAGCTTCATTTGCTCCTCCTTTTTGATAAGCAAAATCGTTAACTTCTAAATCTTTATTTTCTGGATTCTCATTAGCTACAGTAGATATAGATAATCTTTTTGCAAATTCTTGCATAGGTTTAGAGTTAACAAAAAATAGATTTTCTACGTTAGATTTTAAAGTTTGTAATAATTTAAAAGCTTTGTTTATATGCGGCAACATAGTAGGATCAACATTGTTAAATACCATTCTACCACCTCTAACACCTTCTTTAGAATCCCATAAACTATCAAACGAATCTAACACATCTTGCATTTTAGCAAACTCTATTGGAAACTTACTAAGTACACTATAAGCATCACTTGCAGTATCTATACAATCAGATATGTTACTAGCTCTGTTAAGTACTTTTTTAATTACAGCATATTGAAATAAAAGTTCTTCTTTAGTCATTTTATTTAAATCTTTAACAGCCATTGCTTCTAAATTTGCATTAGTTATATCTGCAATTTTAATTCTTTTTACTTTTGGTTTAGCAGGTATATCTGTCTCAGAAACTTTATCTGTTT
>Ga0209084_1000618_pt1 | contig 33312 bp, 33 predicted proteins | sample C_130820_MF_Meta_FD_187309 | JGI IMG/M metagenome (GOLD analysis project Ga0209084, IMG submission 187309) | Freshwater microbial communities from Lake Croche, Canada to study carbon cycling - C_130820_MF_MetaG (SPAdes) (version 2) | ecosystem: Environmental > Aquatic > Freshwater > Lake... | reverse complement strand
CGGTGATACCTGGGGAATTCCAGGTGGTGCTCGTGATTCACACGAGACGATTATTGAAGGTGCCATTCGTGAAGCTGTTGAGGAGACTGGAATCAATCCAGAAGATCTCGATCCGTTGCATACTTTTACTGATGATCATGATGGTTGGAGTTATTCAACGGTTATTGCTCGTGCAAATGAAAAATTAGAAGGCCATGAACTCAATGATGAATCTCATGAAGTGCGATGGGTGAAATTTGATGATGTGACGAGATTGCCACTACATCCAAGTTTTGCAAAAACCTGGCCGCAGATTTACTTGCTGATCAAAGAGTTAGAGAGTTTCTCGTAATCGTTTGAGTGAATCTCGTACAACTGCAGCATCACTGGTGCGCCAGAGCGGCGGCATTGAGTTCAGCAACACGCTTCCATATCTCTTTGTCACGATACGTGAATCAAGAATTGCGACAACGCCGCGATCTTCGATACTGCGAATGAGGCGGCCAGTACCTTGCGCCAGCAGTAGTGCAGCACGAGGAACTGATACCTGCATAAATCCACTTCCACCTGATGCATCTGCTAGCGATGATCGCGCAGACATCACAGGTTCATCCGGGCGTGGAAAAGGAATGCGATCGATTGCAACAAGGATGCAAGAGTTTCCCGGAACATCAACGCCCTGCCATAAAGACATGGTGCCGAGCAAAATAGATGTTTCATCTTTTGCAAATCGTTCAACAAGCGGGCCCACAGCATCGCCACGCTTCTGAGTAATAATGGAGATTGGCAGGTCTACTAATACTTTGCGCAAATGCGCATCAGCTGCCTCTACCCCGCGCCAAGAACTAAAGAGAGCCAATGTACGACCGCCGGCTGCATCAATCAGTTCACCCAGCTCATCTAGTACTTCAGCACTGGGGCCATCTCGTCCTGGTTCAGGAAGATGCTTGGGTAAATACAGAACTCCTTGATTGGCAAAATCAAAGGGAGAGCCCACATCCAACATCTGCACATTACCGGGATCTATCTCATCAGAGCTGGTCTCGACGTCGGCATCGGTGCCAACAACGAATCCAATACTGCGCGCCATCGCATCGAAGTTATTGCCAACCGTCAACGTTGCAGATGTGGCTATAACTGGCGTCTTTGTTAATAAATTGCTGCGCAGAATGTGTGAAACTGAAAGTGGTGCTAAATGTAAGGTCGAGAAAGTTGGTTCATACCAGAGCACATGTTCATTGCCCATTTTCAGCAATTTGCCAGCTGTTGTAGCAATCTCCTGAACCGCACCTTTTACTCGTGCGCGTTCTGCATTTTCATCAGGGTCGATAATTTCATCATCTGCGCTAATTAACTGCACTACCGCAGTCGCTGCCTCTTTCAACTTACGTATCGGTGCTTCTAGCGCACTTGGAATATCTTCAAGGCGGCCTTGGGCTGCAAAATCCCCTTTAATCTGCTCGCCGTAATCGGCCATCGCGTCATGGAAGCTATCTGCAGCATTGGTAAATGAATCTGATGGTTTACCTGGCATATATTTTCGAGCCATGGCAGCTGCTCTTTGCACGCGGCCAGAAGTTAGCTCTTCTGTGACCGCTTGCGTTGTGCGATCCATAAATTCGTGGGCTTCATCTAAAATCACTGCATCTCGTTCGGGCAAAATCGGATGCGAGTCAACGATTTCAATGGCAAGCAAGGTGTGGTTAGTAACGACTACGTCGGCCTCTTGTGCACGCGCTTTTGCTTTGGCTGCAAAACATTGTGCGCCCCATGCACACACATCGGCGCCTACACATTCGCGCCCCGATAAAGAGTTGGCAGCCCAGACTCTGCGATCTACTTCTGGCGCATCATCTCGATCACCTGATACTCCAGGAGTCTTGGCCCATGCAATCAGGCGCTTTGCATCCTTTTCTAGATAGGAAGATTCAAGTAATAGTTCGGCATCCGGATCAACATCTTCTGCATTCATCTTCTGCAGACAAACGTAATTGCCAACACCTTTATAAATTCCATATGTAATTTCGCGCCCCAGTACTTTTTCAAGTGCCGGAACTACTGCTGGTAAATCGCGTTCTACCAGCTGTCTTTGTAGCGCCAGAGTTGCAGTTGCCACTAATACTTTTCTGCCATGAACGAGAGCGGGAACGATATATGCAAGTGATTTGCCGGTTCCGGTACCTGCCTGCACCATCAAGTGGTGGCGATCTGTCAGTGCATTTGCAACTGCTTCTGCCATCTCAATCTGGCCTTCACGGGTGGACCCACCAATAGCTTCAACAGCCGCATCGAGCGCTTTTCGCACTTGTGCAGATAGTTCGCTCATGGGCGCACTCTACTGGTTTCATTTTAGTTGAAATTTCAACTACTTTGAGATACTGTGCATTCATGACCACGATGCCTGCTCTGTATATGGGCCACGGGGCACCGATGCTCCTTGATGATCCTGTCTGGTCGCAACAAATCGCAGGGATTACGCAGAAGTTTGAAAAACCAAAAGCGATTCTGATTGTTTCAGCTCACTGGGAATCTGCGCCGATTTCAATCACATCACCCGTTGCCGGCACTCCCCTTGTCTATGACTTTGGTGGATTTGCTCAGAAATTTTATGAAATGACATATGCAACTCCTGACGCATCAGCACTTGCCGCGCGAATTACGGCGATGATGCCCGACCATGAACCTCTTCACGAATCTCGTCGCGGATTAGATCACGGCGCATGGGTTCCGCTAAAAATCATGTATCCAGATGCCGATATTCCTGTGCTTCAACTTTCTATGCCAACTTCAGATCCTGGAAAACTCATCGCTTTAGGGAAACGTCTTCGCCCATTGCGCGATGAAGGTGTTCTCATCGTGGGATCTGGATTTATGACACATGGGCTGCCCTACATTCGTGACTGGTCAACCGATGCAACCGCACCTGGATGGTCTTCAGACTTTGATCTCTGGGCAGCCGATGCGATATCTCGCGGTGATGTGGACATGCTCGCTTCTTATAAGGATTTAGCTCCCGCGGTCAATTACGCACATCCCACTGTCGAACATTTCACCCCACTCTTTGTCGCACTGGGTGCGGCATCAGATGCCGATGCAATTCCAGAGACATTGATTGAAGGCTTCTGGATGGGCCTTTCTAAGCGCTCAATACTGGTGGCATAACCCCTCATTATTCGAAATGCGGGATGCGGCAGTAAAAGTTAGACTCCGCAACTATGTCAATCCTTCAATGGCTCTTTGAGGCCACCATCCATTTCGGTTCTAAATCAATCGCTGTCCGCGAAATTATCGGCGGCGTACTTGGTCTATCTAGCGCAATCCTTGGTGCACGACGACGTGTCAGCGCTTGGCCAGTAGGCATCATCGGCGATGCTCTTCTCTTTACCGTTTTTCTCGGCGCCGTATTCTCATTTGGTGATAGCACTCAACATGCTAATTTCTACGGACAGGCAAGCCGTAACTTGCTTCTCATCATTGTGAGCGCATATGGATGGGTCCGCTGGGCACATCACAAGCGCACTGGCATTGCAGGTGCCCCACCTGTGACTCCTCGATGGACAACATCAAAGGAGAAGTTAATTCTTCTGCCTGCCATCGCAATCTTCTTCGCTATTGCATATCAAATTTTTAAAGGGCTTGGCGAAAGTGGCCAGTGGCTCTTTGTTGATACATGGATCTTCACAGGAACTGCCCTTGCTACATATGGAATGAGCCGCGGATATGTTGAGTTCTGGTTGGTCTGGGTTGCAGTCGATGCAGTCGGTGTGCCATTTGCTTTGAAGAATGGCTACTACCCAACAGGTACTTTATATGCGATTTATCTACCATTTGTTATCTGGGGATTCTTCTCATGGCTTCGAATCTCAAAGAAAGAAGCTGTTAAGTAATCACACTTGGTATATAAAAAAGCCCGCCGAGATTATCGGCGGGCTTTTTTGTAAAACACAACTTCTATTCAATTCTCCATATTGGACGCATAAATTCCATTGAACCATTGGATACATCGCCACCTGTTTCCATGAGCGGTGTGATGATCTTTGACCATTCAGTATTTACTTCACTCTTTGAAAGATATGCATTCATTTTCTCAACACTTTCAACTTCGAAGTACCCAACTACCATGCGATTATCTGGACCACCGATATATCCGGTGTAGTTGTGCATTCCGGCCGCTTGGCACTCTGCGATTATCGAAGGCCAAAGATTTCCAGGGCTATGCGCTTTCTCATATGCCTCTTGGCAACCTTCCTTAATCCACTGCATAAACACAACACGTTCCATTTTTTCCTCATTTCTTTCGGTAGTTGTCTTGTAAATTTCCTTACTAGATCCAGGGTCGCTCATCCGTCGGATCATCCCAACTAGGAATTGGTTCTTGTAACGGGTTATCAATCCAACAGAAGCGACCATTTACTGCCGCACTGTCGGCACTTACTAATTTGAGAATTAATTGGCCAGCTTTCTTCGGATCATCGCCTCCAGTTTTTTCAACCCAATTAACCCAAGATTTGTACTCTGCACCGGCTTCACCAAGTGCATCTGCCTTTGCACTGATATCGGCCCACATATCGCTGCGCACATCACCTGGATGAATTACATTCGCGGTAACACCACTTCCACTAATTTCTGCGGCCAAGTGTCTAGTGAATTGATTTAAGGCAACTTTCGCTGTGGCATAAGCGCTATTGAACTTTCCAGGAGTATGCAGGGCGGCGGCCGAACTCACATTAATGATGCGACCCCATTTGGCATCCAACATTGCGGGTAAGAAAGCACGCGATGTGAAATAGGGGGCAAGTGCGTCAATCATCATGGTTTCAACCCATTGTTTGGGGTCGGCATCTTTAATGGAACCAATGGGACCAAATATTCCTGCTGCGTTCACCAAGATTTGAACGTTGCCATGTTCTGCACTTACTTGCCGTTGTAGTGAATTTACGAATTCAACGTCACTGACATCTCCGCAAATATTCACAATATTTTCAGAGAGCGCCGTAGGAGTTCTAGAAACAGCAATTACTGTGTGGCTCGCAGCTGCAAGTGCCAGCGCTATTTCACGGCCAATTCCCCTTGATGCGCCAGTAACGAGTGCTAGTTCCATCTGTTTCACAATTCCTTTTGGCAGTTAATTTAAATTTCTTTCCAACTGTCATCCACTACGACCAACCGAGAAGCAACTTCCTGATTTAGCTCCACGCCCAGCCCCGGTTTCTTTGAAATTGAGAGATAACCATCTTTGGCTTCTGGGTATCCAGTAAAGAGATTCCAGAAGAGTTCGTTTCCGGTATCAGGCAAAACATTCGGGAAATATTCAACAACCGGGCAAACTGCAGAACTCTGGGAGAAAATGATTGCAGTGTTATGCGCCTCGTTTGAGTGTGGGAATACTGGAAGTCCGGCTGTTTCTGCCAGCGCGCAAATCTTGCGAGCTTCAGTTAAGCCACCTGCACGATTGAAGTCGGGTTGCAGGATATCTGCGGCAGATTTCTTAATTAACTCTTCAAAATCCCACTTTGTATAACTATGTTCACCATGGCTCCAGCGTTGTCCAGGTGTTGCCTTACGTAATTCGGCATAACGATCTACTAGCTGTGGCATGAGCGCCTCTTCAATCCACGAGAGATTAAATTCACGAAGGCGCTTAGACATCTCTATTGCGTACCCATAGTCCCAGCCCATATATGCATCGGCTGCGATTTCAACATCTGGACCCACCGCATTTCTTACAGTTCGAATCAATTCAACATTGCGACGCATTCCTTCATAACCATCTTTTGGTCCAAAACCAAAGCGTTGCTTCAGCCGAGTGAAGCCCTGCGCCATATAACCACGAGCTTCATCAGCTAGTTCGTCTAAATCTTCCATGGCATAAAGCCGGCTTACATAACAAGGAACTCTGGTTTGGACGGTACCCCCAAGAAGTTCTGTGACAGGGACACCAGCTTCCTTTGCGTGTGCATCCCACATCGCAATATCAAGGGCCGATAGCGCCGCCACAGCGGGTCCACTTCTTCCAAATCGAATAAGAGTTCGATAAATACGCTGCCAATTACCTTCATGATTTTCAATATCTTGACCCTTTAAGAGATCAAGTATGTACATATCTATGATGCTTTTAGCTGCGCCATTAAATGCACCAGCTGTTGCTGTACCAATGACACCTTTTTCAGTTTCAATCTCTACAACGGTGCAGAAACTTGGACCGAACCAGCCACCATCTTTAGCTAGGAAGTCCTCAAACAGCGTGGCATTACTCACCTGATTCCGACGAAGTGTGGAAGGCGCCTGCGAGAACCCAATTACTCTTGTTCTTACTCTCGTGATTTTACTCATCTAGTGTCCCCGATCTTTTCATAGATTTCTCACTTTAACGATGCTTTTTGTCATGGACGACTCATAAGCAGCCTCGATAAATTCAACTGCCCATGCAGATTGCAGCCCCGGCGCCAAATTAATTTGCGTTTTACCCGTTATCAAATCAACTAAGTGTCGTGATGTTTGGAGTGCTGGGTAGATATCTCCAATGTCATTACCGGAAATTTCATATTCATTTCCTTTATCATTTCGAACCAGTAGCTGACCATTTCGCATATCGTGCAGGATGTACCCTTTAGTTCCGTAATATCGAAACTCTTGCTGATGTTTATCGCCATCACGCAGATTTCCTGTCGAACCAATTGTTCCTAATGTGTTTTGCTCACACGTAAAAGCTATGGCATCAAGGAGGTCGACATTTAAGTCTCGATTTTCCATGAAAGCAGCAACTTGTGTAACTCTCTGATTTAGTGCATAAAGAATCATTCCAATCGCGTGTGTTACTTGAGTTTGCCCCTGCCCACCACCCGACAATTTCGGATTCGAATTAGTTTGCGGATCTGGACCAGTTATTGCCCACTTAAATATTCCCTTGTACTCCTCTGGAACGCCCCGATAGTAGGCCTCCACCATGCTTGCAAAAAGCCCATTGACCAAGAGAATTTCACCAACTTCTTCATTTTCCAATGCCCGCTTAAGAGCCATTGCAGCGTTTGTATGCTGAAAGGTATAGCCGACCGTTAGGTGAAGTGATTTCGAACTAGCCAATTTTACTAACTCATGTGCTTCGGAGGCGACAGTTGTAAATGGTTTTTCAACCATTACATGAACACCATTTTCGAGTAATTCTTTTGCTACTGGATAGTGCAATGTCGATGGTGTGGAAACAATGGCCCCGTCAATTTTCATTGCGGATAGCGCCTCAGAAACGCTCGAAAAACCCACCGAAATATCGAACATCTCTTCGGCTTTCCGACGTTTCTCTATATTGGGATCTATGAGTGCCACTAATTCACAATCTGCGTACTTCTTAAGCGATGGAATATGAAATTCGGTCGACCACCAGCCCGTGCCAACAACGGCAATTCTTGGCTTATGCGCGGTCACTATATAACTCCTTCAAGATCTTTAAGCCCAATCTCTTTAAGCAGGATATTGAGATAGGCAATTCGTTCCGCACTAAGGGATACATGCGGTTCGCGGCAATAAGAAGTTGTGAATATATTAAGTTTCTTGAGTAAAAGTTTTTGGATTTCTATTAAAGTATCAAGGCTCGTTAATTGAAAAACCAGTAATGGGAGCACCAATTGATGCAATGTCTTCGCTTGCTGAATATCTCCAGACTTAAACAACTTATCTATCTCGACGAAAATCTGAGGAAAGCCACAGCCAGGCATAAATCCATCAATTCCAGAAGAAAAATCTTCCATCAAATGAATTGCGCCATACCCAGCAATGACATGAAATCCGGCATTCTTGAGTAACTTGGCTTTATCTCCGATTGGAGGTGACTCTAATTTAATATAATTTACATTTGGTTGCTCTTGAATGATCCGAGATAGGAGTGAGACGGGGAGAGGAACACCTGTCCACGCAGGGGCATCTTGGATAATCACTGGAATGTTGATGGCTGACCCGACAGCTTTGAAATATGAGAGAACATTTGCTTCATCTGGCTTAACAAATGTTGGCGGATAGAGCATTACCGCACTTGCTCCCAATTTTTCAGCCTCAACACTTCTAGCCACCGCAGCCTTAGTACCGCTGTGCTCAGTTCCAACAATGACAGGAATTCTCGAATCTACAGAATCTAATACTTTCTTGAGAATTTCTATGCGTTCACTATCGTTTAATTTATATAACTCACTTGCAAGTCCAAAAATTACAATGCCATGAGATTTGCCGGCGATGCAATACTCAACGAGCTTGGGAATCGAAGCAAGATCGACAGTTCCATCACTCAAAAAAGGTACTGTCATTACAGGAAGTACTCCACCGATCTCATGCATCTTGACTAATCACACCCCCGCCACAATCAAAATTGCCAGTATGCGATTCTTTAAATATTGAAAACTGCGTCCTAGCGTCAACCCTAGAGCAGTCAATTTTTATAGGTACTTGCATATTCATAGCTCAACTCCTCTGACAAGCACGCTATTTTGCGCAAAATAAATCTAGCACTTTTCCCACAAAATGAAAGATTTTTCTTTTTTATTATTGACAACTGTCATACAAGTGAGTTGTCTAGGACGTGATATCCGTTAACCAAAAATGGGTTAGTCCAAACAGATTGAAAGGAAATCTCATTAACGTTTTAGAGTGTAAGTCCATTTCGAAGTGGTACGGCGAAACTGCTGTGCTTAATAATGTAAATTTCGATCTTGCTCAAAATGAGATACATGCAATTGTTGGGGAAAATGGTGCCGGGAAAAGCACGCTTGTAAAAATTATCTCGGGCTTGGTTCCAGTGGATGTTGGAAGCATTAAATTTGAAGGTCATGACCGCACATTCGCTCATATTCGTGAAATCCAAAACTCAGGTGTTGCACTAATTCACCAAGAGCCAAGACTGTTTCCAGATTTATCAGTCTTGGAAAATGTTTGCGTCGACCACCAGATACGGGAAAAGAATAAGAGATTTAATTGGAAGAAGGCTGAGGAAGAAACAAAAGAGTTGCTTGCTGAGCTCGGATGTTCCTTCAGCGTTCACTCGCCAGTCAAGGCGCTTTCTGTCGCAGATCAGCAGATGGTTGACATAGTTTCAGCGCTGCGCAAGAAGTTGAAACTCCTTATCGTGGATGAACCAACTGCCTCGCTCACTCCCTCAGAGGTGCAGCGACTATTTGCCACAATTCGCAAGCTCAACGCCAGCGGTGTCGCCATTGTATTTATCGGCCACCGCCTGGAAGAAGTTTTGGAGATTTCTACACGAATAACTGTCTTAAAAGATGGTGAAGTAGTAGCCGTAAAGAAGTCCTCTGAGACTACAGAGGATGAATTGATTAGGCTCATGGTCGGTCGCAATATCGCTGCCTCGACCACAAACTCTAAGTCAGCAAGCAGTCGAGTTTCGCTGAAGGTTTCCGAATTAGAAAGCCCAGGATTCGTCTCCGGTGTTTCATTTGAAGTCAAGCAAGGAGAAATCCTTGGTATCGGAGGGCTGGTTGGTGCCGGGCGAAGTGAATTACTTGAAACAATTTTTGGGTTGCGTAAGCGAACTGCTGGCGAGGTTATCTCGACTACCCATGGAAGCATTAAATCTGTCAAGCAAGCAATTTCCGCAAAGGTGGCGCTAGTGCCAGAGGACCGCGCACATAATGGATTGTTCTTAAATCGATCTATAAATGAGAATCTAGTGATTACAAATCTGAACCTTTCTTCTAAAGGTGGGAAGCGAAATTTTGGAAAAGAGAAGGTAGTTGGCCAGGAACTCATTGAAAAATTCCGCGTCAAACTTTCGAGTGCCTCGCAACTAGTGCGTGAACTCAGCGGTGGAAATCAACAGAAAGTTAGTTTGGCTAAGTGGCTGAAGCAAGAAGTTGAAATTCTGCTCATTGACGAGCCATCTCGTGGTGTTGACGTTGGGTCTAAATCTGAAATTCATCAAATCTTAAATGATGCAGCGGCAGCAGGAATGTCAGTAGTGATGGTAAGTAGTGACATGCGCGAACTAATTGAACTTTCCCACCGAATAATCGTCATGAGAAATGGCCGTATTGCTGGCGAACTCTCAGGTTCAGAAATTTCAGAAGAGGCTGTACTGCGACTAGCTTCCGGACTTACTACTGCAGGCAGGGGCAACTAATCATGGCGGTAAAAGTGAATTCAAAAATTAGTTATATCTTCAAGAAGCGCGAATTTGGAATTTTTCTCTTCATTCTGATCCTGTTAGCTATATTCGGCTCGATTGAACCACGCTTCTTCCGTTCGGATAACTTAAGCGCAATTCTCTCTTCAGTCGGAATCTTGATGGTTGTCGGTGCCGGCCAGACTTTAGTCATTGTGACTAGAAATATTGATTTGAGCGTTGGCAGTACCTTGGGTATGGCGGCAATGGTCATGGGCTTGGTCGCAAGATCTCGACCTGACTTTCCAATTATGGGTCTCATCCTGATTGCCATGGTAGTTGGAGGCATCTGTGGATTAATAAATGGCTTCCTAGTCAGTTTCGGAAAGATTCCATCCATCATCGCAACCCTTGGAACTCTTGCGATTTTTCGAGGCGCAGTATTCTTAGTTTCAGATAATGTACAGATCGATCCAGAAGATGTTCCTAAGGACATTATTTCGCTAGCCACTACCTCACCGATTGGTATCCCTTGGCTATTGATCTTTGCGTTGTTAGCGATTGTTCTAGTTTGGTTTGTCTCATCTCAAACACTCCTTGGAAAACGTATCTACGCCGTAGGAAGTAACCCAGAGGGTGCAATTTCTCGCGGTCTCTCATTTAATAGAATAACAATTATGGTCTTCGTCTTTATCGGAGTACTAGCAGGTTTAGGCGGGGTGTTGTATACCGCCCGTTACGCGACAATCAATCCGGCAGATGTGGGTCGTGGACTTGAATTCGATGTGATCTCAGCTGTTGTCATCGGTGGAACAAATATCTTTGGTGGTTCAGGAACAGCACTTGGAACAGCGCTTGGCTGCATGCTTATCGGCATCCTGTCTAATGGCCTAACTGTTGTAGGGGTTTCACCATTTTGGAAGGCCTGCGCAACTGGATTTCTAATTCTCTTAGCGGTAGCGATTGATAATTTGGTCCGAAGACGGCAGGAAGAGAATTTCTTGCTCGCAATCAGAAACCAGAGGGTGGCTAAATAATGTCAACGCTGAGTAAATCTCCTTCTCGTTTTAAGGTCCCAGGCTACTTAATTGGGCCAATCTTGATTCTGACTGTGGCAATGGTTTATGGCTCTTTGGGATCAGAGTATTTCCTCCAACCATCTTCAATTATCTTCAATACAGGCCGATATATAGAGATTGGCTTACTTGCTCTGGCGCTCACCTTTGTAATCATCAATGGTGATATCGACTTATCTGTAGCGTCAACTCTCGCCGCAAGTGCTGGCGTTCTAGCTAAATTATTTTCTGGTGGAGTTCCAATATTCTGGTGCTGTGTAGCTGCAATCTTTACCGGTTTCATCCTTGGATTAATCAATGGATTGATTGTTATCAAGCTTGGACTTCCAAGTCTTGTGGTAACTCTTGCGACACTTGCCCTGTATCGCGGACTGACCCAAGTGATGCTAGGCGATAAAGTTGTAGCAAATTATCCAGAGAGTTTTGTGGGCTTTGATCAACGACTCGTCATTGGCGGAAATCCTGGCTTGCCTGCTCCCTTGACGCTATTTTTTGTTGCAGCAATAATCTTTTACTTCATACTGCATAAGTCCAATTACGGAATAAAAAATATCATGTCGGGAAGTAACCCCTCTTCAAGTAAGTTCTCAGGAATAGATGTAAATAGAGTTCGCTTAATTGCATTTACATTGAGTGGGACCGTCTCTGGAATTTGTGCAGTAATGATCACATCCCGTTTGGGTTCAACTATCTCAAATGTAGGTCTCGGACTTGAACTACTCGCAATAACAGTGGTTGTTCTTGGAGGCACAGATATTTTTGGTGGCCGGGGTGCAATATCTGGCACAGTGGTTTCACTTTTCGCAATCATGGCTGTTCGTGAAGCTCTGGTTATTCAAGATCTCAATGGTCAAGTTCAAGATGCCGCAATCGGATTACTTCTCATCCTCACTGTCTTGGTACCAAGAATTCGTTCATACTATGTTGAGAAGAGAAATAGGCAAAAGAGATTTAATGAGGCGCAAGCGAAGGCCTAACGGTCTTTTTCTTGCGAGTCATTGATCAATAGTGATGAAGTACATCGCTATTGGAATACGGAATGAGGCTAGAGGAATGTACAAAAAATATAAAGCGCTAGTTCCAGTCTTGGGTATGTCACTCATCCTGACTGGAGTAAGCGCGTCAATCATGACAACATCGGCAACAGCAGCTACAACGATAAAGGTCACCTATATTCCAAAGAACCTAGGTAACCCATACTTCGATGCAATCGTTAAGGGGTTCAATACAGCTGCTAAGGGATTGAATATGACCGTCAAGGTTGTAGCACCTGCACAAGCTGGCGCTACTGATCAAATCCCATTTATCGAAGCTGCAATTCAGCAAAAAGTTGATGCAATTGCAATTTCTCCAAATGATGCAAGCGCTCTTTGTCCAACACTGAAGCGTGCAATGAAGGCTGGAATCATTGTTCTAGCTGTCAATGGTGATGTTGACGTCGCTTGTCGTCAAGCTTCAATTACACCAGTTGACTTTAGCCTTCTAGGAAAGTACTTAGTTGACCAAACTGCCAGCGTTATTGGTGGCAAGGGCGACTGGGCATTCCTATCTGCAACATCAACTGCACCAGATCAGAATGGTTGGTTAGTGGCTGCAGGTAAGTACATAGCGGGCGGCGGACAACCTGGCCTCAAGCTAGTTGACACCGTTTACGGCGATGATGCTCCAGAGAAGAGTGCTACTGAAGCACAAGCTCTTCTTGCTAAGTATCCAAACCTCAAAGCAATCAACGCACCAACAACTGTTGGTATCGCTGCTGCTGCACAGGTACTTTCTACTTCACCTCTCAAGGGCAAAGTTCAAGTAACTGGTCTTGGAACTCCAAACCAAATGCGTCAATATATTAAGGATGGCACAGTTAAGTCATTCTCATTATGGGACCCATCTGTACAAGGAGCGCTAGCTGCAAACCTAATCGCTTCAATGAAGGCTAAGAAAGTTACGCCTAAAGAAGGAGTGAAGCTCTCATACAAGGGAGTTGGACCAGGAGCCTGGACTATAGGCAAAAATGCAGCAATCATTGCGGGACCACCGCAAGAATTCACTGCTGCAAATATCGACAACTTCAACTTCTAAGAAGTAGATAGGGCGGCGCACAGTGTCAATCAGAAAACTCAGCGAACAGATCGTTGAAGACATTCTTTCTCAAATTGGCTCAGGTCAACTTGATGAAGGGTCTACCGTTTCATCTGAGATGACACTGTGCGCTACCTATAACGTCACTCGCGGAGTAGTCCGTGAAGCGATTGTAAGTTTGGAGGCTAAAGGCTTCATCAAGGTAAGTCAGGGAATGGGAACGGTAATCTCCCCACGGCACCAATGGAACATATTGGATCCTATTTGGGTAGCGCTCAACGTAGACAGCTCATATTTTGACGATCTACAGATAACTCGTGAAATGTTCGAGCCGGAGATTGCCGCACTTGCCGCCAGAAATGCTACCCCTGAGAATTTGAAGGAGCTTCAAGACATTTTTGAAGAACAGAAATTTTGCCTCGGTGACGAGCACGCTCGTGCTCAGATTGACATCGCTTGGCATGCCGCCCTCGCTCGTGCGACACAGAATCCAATTCTAAACCAGTTGCATAATTCCATTGCGAATCTTGGAATTAAAGTTCGAGTCGAAAATGCAAAGCATCCAATTGCAAACGAACATGCTAACTACTGGCATGAAGAAATCATGCAAGCTGTGGTGAGCCGCGACTCGGAATTAGCAAAAGCTGCAATGCGCATGCATATGAATCAAGTCCGTGCCGATCTTGAAATTGCACTCCAAACAACTTAACAAACTCACATAGAGACCAGGAGTAAGTACATGGAATACAAGTTAACGCTACTTTCAATGGGCGGAAGTGAAGTGCCTGGCCCAGAGCTATTCTGGATGGGTCAGTGGGATAAGTGGTTCCGTCTGCAATTTCAGGTTGGTCTGATTCAAGGTAATGGGATTACTGCTCTGGTAAATACTGGTCCAGCGAAAGATTTAAGGCCAATGAATGAAGGATGGGTTGCATTCCTTGGTGAGCGCGTTAAATTTGCTCGTGAAGAAGGAGAATTCATCCTTGATCAACTTGCGAAACATAATGTTAAGCCAGAAGATGTAACACACATCTTCTTGACTCCCCTACAGCTATATTCAGTAAGCAATGTCCTTGAATTTCCAAATGCGAAGATTCACATTTCAAAGCGTGGATGGATTCATTTCCACACCACTCACCAGCATCCACACGATGGGCGAGATACAAGTCTTCCTCCTCATATTCTTTCTGAGCTTGTGGGCAAGTCATGGGATCGCGTAGTTCTACTTGAGGATGAAGAGACTATTGCTCCCGGACTTCGTACCTGGTGGTCTGGCGGACATCACCGCGCTTCCATCGCTGTAGAAGTTGATACCAAGGCCGGAACTGCAGTTCTCAGTGATTCCTTCTTTGTTATGGAAAATGTTGTAAACAATCATCCAATTGGAATTACCGAAAATATGTATGAATGCATGGCAGCACATGCTCGTGCACTCAAATCTCCGATTGTCATTCCACTCTATGATCCCAAGAACTTTGATCGCTTCAAAAATGGTGTTGTGGCATGAGAGAGAAATCTTTCGCTACAAAAGGAGATGCCGTCATTGTCACTGGTGCAGCCGGTGGCATAGGAGCAGCAACAGTTGAAAATCTGGTCAACCAAGGAATATTCGTCTTTGCAGTTGATAAGAATTCCGAAGCGCTTGCAAAGATTCTGGCTGGAATTGACCCTAAAGGAGAACTCACCTCGGCAATCACAGCAGATGTCACAAGTGAGAAGGCGTGCCAGGCGCTTGGTGAAGCGGTTAAGAAAAAAGGAATTCGCCTCAAAGGACTAGTCAATAATGCTGCAGTAGGTGCTTTCAATATGAGTGTAGAAAACTGTAGCTTCGATGAATGGCAACGTATTATTTCGATAAATCTTACGAGCCTCTATTTGGTTGCTAAATATGCGCTTCCTCTTATCCGTAGTGCAGGCGGAGGTGCGGTAGTAAATATCTCATCAATCCATGCCCAAGCAACATCTACAGGCGTTGCTCCCTATGCCGCTGCTAAGGGTGGAGTTCTTGCTCTCACAAAGACCATGGCGTTAGATCTGGCGCCAGATAACATTCGAGTCGTCTGCATTCTTCCTGGTGCAACCGATACTCCTATGTTGCGCCAGCATGCAGAGCGTGAAGGAAAAACTCTTGCTGAATTAGGTTTTCCAACAAGTGAACATGCTATTGGCCGCATTGCTCAACCAGAAGAAGTTGCCGACGTTATCGCCTTTGCACTCTCACGCGGGGCAAGTTTCATTACTGGATCTTCTTTGATTCCAGATGGTGGAATTCTTGCCAAGTTCTAAAGCAGTAGTAACTACTTCTGCAAATAAGAGCGCACTAGGCAATGTTTCCATTGCTGAATTGGGCGAGAAGCAAGTGGCAATTAGGACTATCTCCTCAGGAGTAAGTACAGGAACTGATAAGTGGGTCATATCTGGAAGATTTGAATGGGGAAATTTCGCATTTCCGCTAGTTCCTGGCTATCAACGCAGTGGAATCGTGGAGGCAATCGGTTCGAGCGTTTCACATGTAAAAGTTGGACAGCAAGTTTTCGCAACAGCCAGCGCTAATTACTCAGATGCAACTGCTGGTTGGGGTGCACATACAAGCTATGGAATATGTGAAGATTTTGAAGTCTTTGATGCAACTGGCATCCCTCCAGAACGTTCTGCCTTTGGGGTGGTTGCACAAGTTGGTTTTAACGCCGCGTCGCGCATCATCGCAAATCCTGGAGATCCAGTATTGGTAATTGGTGATGGTGTCATCGGGGCAAGTGGCGCACTATGTGCGAAGGCTCGCGGCTTTGAACCTTTGCTAGTGGGAAGACACGATTCGCGGTTAACGAAGATTCATTCACTGGGAATTGCAACTGCTAATTCAAATACTGTCACTCAGAAAGAATTATCTGACTTTGCACCTATTGCGGTGATAGATACAGTCCAAAGTCCAGAAGCATTTGAGCTCTACTACAGAGCGCTACCAGCAACATGGGCTGCAGAAACTTTTGGCAACTCTCGCACGGGCATCGGCCAAATCATTTTTAGTGGACACACTCCCGATGGTGCAAATACCTGGGCTGATATGGCCCACCTGCAAAAGCAGGAACTTACAGTGCACTTTGTTTCTGGCTGGGTAGCTCATCGAATTGTACAAACTTTAGAGTTAATGAAATCAGGTGGACTTAGTTTAGAAAAGATTGCAACTGCTTACCCAGCTTCTGAGGCAGATATTGAAAAACTATTTGCCAATATCGCTGCCGGCAAGAGCCCTGATGTCGCTGCCTATATTAATTGGGCGTAAATACTTCACTAATAAAACTCTTGCCGATGAGCGCTCTCGCTGCTTCTAGGCTAGGAACCACTCCAGCGCTTAGTGCTTGTACTGCAATATTTCCAAAGAGCGTTGATTCCACTGGACCTGTCTTAACTCTGACGCCACACGCATCTGCAGTTAATTGATTGAGAAGTGAAATTTGCGATCCCCCACCAAGGATATGAATCGTGGATATTTTCTTATTCGTTACACCTTCAATTTCAGCAATAGTTTTTTTATATGCCGCGGCCAAGCTTCGCAAAATACAGATAGTAAATTCGCCTTTTGTGCGCGGCGGCGTTATCCCCTTTTCGACGCAATATGCATCAATTCTTTCTGGCATCTCACCGGCTGATCTAAATCGAGGATCATTAGGATCGATAAGAGAGTCAAACTCTAGATTTCTGCTGGCTTCCTCTACTAATTGCGGAATCGACCATTCTTCCTTCTCGCTTCGCCACGTTCTACGGCACTCTTCCAAAAGCCACATACCAGTAACATTTTTTAGGATTCGAACTGTGTTAGCTGCTCCAAGTTCATTGGTGAGGTTTGCTGCCAACGCTTCTTGAGATGTAACCGGTAATTCGCTTTCAATTCCAACAAGTGACCAAGTGCCACTTGAAATATAGGCTTCAGTATTTCTATCTCCAAATGGGATTCCAGCCACTGCACTTGCAGTGTCATGCGATGCGGTTGCGACAACTTTAATTCCATCAAGGGCGCCAAATCCTTTTATGAAACCAATTTCAGCACCTGGTTCATGCAGCTGTGTAAAGATGTCTTTGCGCAGTCCGGCAAGTTCAATTAATGAGTAATCCCATTTTCGGCTCTTTACATCTAAGAGTTGAGTCGTAGAAGCATTAGTTACTTCAGTTGAAATCACACCTGTGAGCTCAGCGTTGAGCAGATCTGGAATCATCAAGAAAGTACTTGCAGCCTTATATGAGGCATCATTTTTGGCGGCGAATAACTGATATAAAGTATTAAAATTCAGGAATTGAATTCCTGTTTCGCGATAAATCCGTTCCTGGCCTAACTGCGAAACCAGCTCGTCAAAGGCAGCGAATGTTCTAGGGTCTCGATAAGAGTGCACCTTAGAAATCAAATTGTGCTGAGCGTCCAACAGTCCATAATCAACAGCCCAAGAGTCAATAGCGAGTGAAATTGGCGTTCCCTGGGTTAAACACTTTTGAATACCAAGTAAGACCTGAGCCGTAATCTCTTTCCAATCCCACAAAATGGCCCCATCTTTATCTTCAAAGATTTCATGAGAGAAGCGATGGGCGATTTCTAACTCAATCTTTTCAGATGTCACACGTCCTATTGCTACACGGCCGCTCGTAGCACCGAGATCAACTGCGATGAAGTTAGCCACGATTACCTCAAGAAAGCGGCGGCAACTCCACCATCGACTGGAATATGTAAACCAGTAGTCAGTGGCAGATCAGATGCACAGAGAACAAATACCGCTGCAGCAATATGATCAGGAAGAACTTCCTTCTTCAAAATTGTGCGCTGAGCGTAATACTCTCCAAGTTTCTCCTCTTCAACTCCATACACTGCAGCGCGCTGGGCGCCCCATCCACTTGCAAATATTCCGGAACCTTTCACAACGCCATCTGGGTTCACACCATTGACTCGAATTCCATATGCACCAAGTTCTGCAGCAAGTAGTCGCACTTGGTGAGCTTGATCGGCTTTTGTCGATCCATAAGCAACGTTATTTGGTCCAGCAAAAACTGAATTCTTCGATGATATATAGATGATGTCTCCACCCATGTGGGCTGCAATCATCGCTTTGGCGCTTTCTCGAGAGACTAAGAAGGAGCCACGTGCCATGACATTGTGCTGGGTATCCCAATCTTGAGCAGTCGTTTCTACCAACGGCTTACTAATTGAAAGACCCGCGTTATTAACAACCAAATCAATGCTACCGAATGCAAGGACTCCGGCATCAATGGCGGCACTTACTTGAGCCTCATCAGTGACATCTACTGCAACAGCAACTGCTTTATCTGCACCACCAAGTTCAGTTGCCACACCTTGCGCCGATGCTAAATCTCGATCAGCAATGATTACGCAGGCACCTTCGGCACTTAAGCGAAGTGCTGTTGCCTTTCCAATTCCAGAACCTCCACCTGTGACAAGTGCAATACGACCTTGTAATGGTTTCGCTTTGGGCATGCGACGTAGCTTTGCCTCTTCAAGCTCCCAATATTCAATATTAAATTTCTCTACCTCAGAGATAGGTGAATACGTTGAAATCGCTTCAGCCCCACGCATTACGTTGATGGCATTAATATAAAATTCACCCGCAACTCGAGCAGTTTGCTTATCCTTGCCGTAACTGAACATGCCGACACCTGGAACAAGAATAATTAAAGGGTCTGCTCCTCGAATAGCTGGTGATTCTTTGGTGGCATATTTATTGTAATAAGCGGTGTATTTAGCTCGGTATTCAGTATGCAATTCATGAGCTCTAGCAATGATTTTTTCGATATCTGCATCCGAATCGAGATCAATGACGAGTGGTGAAATCTTTGTACGCAGGAAGTGATCTGGGCACGATGTTCCTTTTGCAGCTAAATCTGCCAGCTTCTCGCGATTCATAAAATCTAGAACCACATCTGAATCCTCAAAATGGCCAACCATTCGATTATCTTGAGAGGCAATACCTCGAAGAGTTGGCGCAAGCTTGGCAGCCTTTGCGATGCGTTCTACCTTATCAAGTGGCCTACGAGCTGCCACTATCTTTCCAAATGGATCAGCTTTACCTGTATCGGCAATAAATTTCTCTGCCTTTAATATCGCTGCAACTGAGCGCTCTTCGCACTCTTTACTTGTGGCCCCCCATGTAGTTAAGCCATGACCACCCAAGACGCACCCATGCGCGCTTGGATTCTCTTTTGCAAGCTTAGAAATATCTAAACCAAGTTCAAATCCAGGGCGTCGCCAATCCACCCAGAGAATTTCATCACCGAAACACTTCTTAGTTAATTCGCGACCATCTTTTGAAGTTGCCAAGGCAATAATGGAATCAGGGTGTAAGTGGTCAACATGAGCTTCTTCAACCAAAGCATGCATTGCGGTATCAATGCTGGGTGCAGCTCCACCTTTACCAAAGGCGCAAAAATCAAAGAGGCCAACCATTTCATCTTCATGTTCTAACCCACGATAAACCGATGTCATCCCACGGAGGCGATCCAAATAGAGAGTTGCTAGACCTTTCTCGGTCAACGTTCCAAGATCTCCACCTGATCCCTTGACATAGAGCACTTCAACTTGGGTGCCAGTTAATGGATCAGTTGCACTGCCCTTGGCTGAAGTATTGCCACCGGCATAATTTGTATATTTTGGATTTGAACCTAAACGATTACTGCGTTCAAGTAACTCTTTAACGACTTTATCTGTCAAAGTTAAGCACCCCAGCCAGCTTGGTTTCCACCAACACGTTCTGCCGCAATTTGCTCAGCATAACCACTTCGAGCATATGCCTTCATTGGTTCGCTATCGATTCCCTTATCTTCACGCCATTGGCGAATCATTGGTCGCACATCATTATTGTATGCATCCATCAGGACTTCATGGGCAGCTAGCACATCGCCACTTTTCTGCGCCGCCTTGAGCGCATCTTGATCAACGGAAACTGCTTTCGCAACAGCCTCTTGCACATTCATGATGGATCTAATTTGACCAGGAATCTTCGCTTCGATGTTATGACATTGATCTAAAACGAAAGAGACTGGAGTGCCAACATCAAAACCGCCACCGACATTGACTTCATGCATAATTCTAAATAACTGGAATGGGTCTGCAGCTCCAACTATCAAGTCATCATCGGCATAGAAACGGGAGTTAAAGTCAAAAGCTCCTAATCGCTTTGCACGAAGCAGGCTTGCAACAATAAATTCAATATTTGTCCCCGGTGCATGGTGGCCAGTATCAACACAGACCCAAGCTTTCTCTCCCAGTGCTAAGCAGTGGACTAGAGAGGTGCCCCAATCGGGAACGTCAGTATGATAAAAAGCTGGTTCGAAAAATTTGTATTCCAGAAGCATCCGTTGATTTGGACCAAGGGCTTTATAGGTTCGAGCAAGTGATTGCGCTAAACGATCTTGGCGTTCGACGATACTGTCTTGGCCTGGATAATTTGTGCCATCTGCGAACCACAGCTTCAAATCCTGCGAGCCGGTGATATTCATAATCTCGATGCAATCCAAAAGGTGTGCAACTGCCTTATCGCGAATCTTCGGATCAGGATTACATACTGAACCTAGTTTGTAATCATCATCTTGAAAAGTATTTGAATTTATTGTTCCCAGAACTACGCCTTGTTCCTTGGCATGTGCGGCGAGTTTTGCGTAATCCTCGACCTTATCCCATGGAATATGAAGAGCAACGCTGGGCGCAGAACCGGTGTATTTATTTACCTGGGCGGCATCAGCAATTTTCTCAAAGGGATCGCGTGGAACTCCAGCTTGCGCAAAGACTTTAAAGCGAGTCCCTGAATTTCCATATGCCCACGATGGTGTTTCAATCTTTAGTCGGTCTAGCACTGCTTTTACCTGCGAAACGTTAGCCATGATCGCCTCTCTAGCACCGTGTATTTACTATGTAAAACTAAGGACATCCTAGTTCATATTGCTCTCGTGGTAAATGAGAAGTTGTCCGACAACTTTGTATAAACAATCAGGCCCCCTGCGATTTCTCACAGAGGGCCTGATAGTTACTAAACGTGGTTTAGTTTATGAGCAACCAGATGTGTTTCCGCATCCTTCGCATACAAAGCATGCACCTGACATACGCATCTTTACGCCACATGTCATACATAGTGGTGCATCAGATTTGATTCCCATTGACTCTAAGAGATCCGATGATGAACCGATTGTTGCAGCAAGTGGTGCTGCTTCAATTTTTACTGCTACCGGCTTAGGCGCTTCAGCTTTTACAGCCGCAGGAGCCACCACAGCCGCAGGTGCTTTTGGGGTATCAGTTTCCTTTGCAAGTGCAACATACTCGCCACCGTTATCAAGTGCAGCTGTGCGCTCTGCAGATGTGTAGAGGCCCATTGCTGAACGTTGTTCGAATGGCAAGTAATCAAGTGCCAAGCGACGGAAGATGTAATCCATCATTGACTGTGCCATACGAATATCAGCATCATCTGTCATGCCTGCTGGTTCGAAACGTAGGTTAGTGAACTTCTCAACGAATGTCTCTAGTGGTACTCCGTATTGAAGTCCGATAGATACTGCGATTGAGAATGCATCCATTACTCCGGCAAGAGTTGATCCTTGCTTTCCGAGCTTCAAGAAGACTTCACCGAGTGCACCATCAGCGTAAGCACCAGCGGTCATGTAACCCTCGGCGCCTCCTACTGAGAATGATGTTGTTGTAGATGGACGAGACTTTGGAAGACGCTTACGAACAGGTTCTGCAACTGCTTCAACAGGTGCATCCTTCTTCTTAGCCTTTCCATCAGAAAGTGGCTGACCAACTTTGCAGTTATCGCGATAGACAGCGAGCGCCTTAAGTCCGAGCTTCCAACCTTCGTAGTAAACCTCTTCAACTTCTTCAACAGTTGCATCTTCAGGCAAGTTCACTGTCTTTGAAATTGCACCTGAAAGGAATGGCTGGCATGCAGCCATCATGCGAACGTGGCCCATTGGAGCGATAGAGCGCGCTCCAAGTGCACAGTCGAATACGTCGTAATGCTCTGTCTTAAGTCCTGGAGCATCGATGACGTGACCATTAGCAGCGATAAATTCAACGATCGCTTCGATGGTCTCTTCGGTGTAGCCAAGCTTGCGAAGAGCTGCTGGAACTGTCTGGTTAACGATCTGCATAGATCCGCCACCGACAAGCTTCTTGAACTTAACGAGTGAGAAATCTGGCTCGATACCTGTTGTATCGCAATCCATCATCAGACCAATTGTTCCTGTTGGTGCAAGAACTGAGATCTGCGCATTGCGCCATCCGTTCTTATCACCTGTTGTAAGGCAGGCATCCCATGCCTTGTTCGCCTCTGTCCATACATCGATGTCGAGAGTTGAAACTGATTTAGCAGAAGATGATGCAGATGCGTGCTTGCGCATAACGCGAGCATGAGCTGATGCGTTGCGTGCAAAGCCATCGTATGGACCAACAATTGCTGCAAGTTCTGCAGAGCGCTTGTAGGTGATACCTGACATCAATGAAGTGATTGCACCAGCAAGTGCACGTCCACCTTCAGAGTCATATGCAAGTCCTGATGCCATAAGAAGCGCGCCAAGGTTTGCATAACCGATTCCGAGCTGACGGTATGCGCGAGTTGTTTCGCCGATTGCCTCTGTTGGGAAATCTGCGAAACAGATTGAGATATCCATCGCGGTGATGATCATCTCTGCTGCCTTGCCGAATGTCTTTGCATCAAATGAACCATCTGACTTGAGGAACTTCATCAAGTTAAGTGATGCCAAGTTACATGAAGAGTTATCAAGTGACATGTACTCAGAGCAAGGGTTAGACGCATTGATGCGACCTGTCTCTGGGTTTGTATGCCAATCATTGATGGTGTCGTCGTATTGGATTCCAGGATCAGCACATGCCCATGCAGCTTCTGCCATCTTGCGGAAGAGCTTGCGAGCATCTGTTGTCTCGATGATTTCGCCAGTTGAGCGAGCCTTGAGACCGAACTCTGAACCGTTCTCATATGCGCGCATGAACTCATCGCTTACGCGAACTGAGTTATTTGCATTCTGATACTGAACAGAGATGATGTCTTTTCCACCAAGGTCCATATCAAAGCCAGCATCACGTAGTGCGCGAATCTTCTGCTCTTCAGAGACCTTTGTTTCAATGAATTCTTCGATATCTGGGTGATCAACATCGAGTACAACCATCTTTGCTGCGCGACGGGTTGCGCCACCAGATTTGATTGTTCCTGCAGATGCATCTGCACCACGCATAAATGAAACTGGACCAGATGCAGTTCCACCTGACTTAAGTAATTCCTTTGAAGAACGGATACGTGAAAGGTTAAGACCGGCACCAGATCCGCCCTTAAAGATCATTCCTTCTTCGCGATACCAGTTAAGAATTGAATCCATAGTGTCATCAACAGACAAGATAAAGCATGCAGATACTTGCTGTGGGGCAGCAGTTCCGACGTTAAACCAGACTGGGGAGTTAAATGAGAAGATCTGATGCAAGAGCATGTAGGTGAGTTCGTGCTCGAAAATTGTTGCATCTTTCTCAGTTGCAAAGTATCCAAATTCTTTTCCTGCTTTTGTATATGTAAGAACTACGCGATCGATGACCTGCTTAAGAGACCACTCGCGATTTTCTGCTCCTACTGCGCCACGGAAGTACTTGGTCGTAACGATTGTCGATGCGTTTACTGACCAGAAGTCTGCAAACTCAACACCGCGTTGTTCGAAAACAACTTCGCCTGTCTTCCAATTCTGTTGAACAACATCGCGGCGATCCCATGTGACCTGGTCATATGGATGTACGCCTTCTGTTGTGTAAATACGATCGATTGTTAAGCCCTTTGCGCCCTTAACTCTCGAAGTTGGCCGATTGATGACCGTCTCTGACATAGTTTTATTTCCCCGTCTTCTGTTGAACTGTTGATGTTGTCTCTGGTGTTCTTACATTTCCTGCATTTGTAGCTTGTGTTGCATTTGTAGCTTGTGTTGCGTTCGAAGGCAGTGCGCGGAGAAGTGCTATCTCGCCTTCGAAATCTTCAAGGGAGGCAAAGTTACGGTACACAGACGCGTATCGGAGGTAGGCCACCTCATCGAGTTCGCGGAGTGGCGCAAGAATTGCCATTCCTACTTCTTGAGCTTCAATTTCTGCTTGACCAGTTCCGCGAAGGGTCTCTTCTACTCGCTGGGCCAAGAGAACTAAATCATCTTCATCTACTGGGCGACCTTGGCACGCCTTGCGCACGCCGACAAGAACTTTCTCGCGGCTAAATGGCTCGGTAGCACCAGATCGCTTGATGATGTTGAGCAGCGCGACTTCCTGAGTAGAAAAACGCTGTCCACATTTAGGGCATTCGCGGCGGCGGCGGATTTCTGTGCCGTCGACAACCGGACGAGAGTCCACAACTCGCGAATCATCGTGTCTGCAAAATGGGCAAATCATCTCGGCGTGTCCCCTTTCCAATCCTCAGAATTTCGAATGTTTAGGTGTATTGGTGAATTGGCTAAACTACCGTAAAAACACTACTTATGGAAGTTTTGACCGCTTCGACCCCTACATATAGTGGGAACTATAAAGCAAATCTTGAGACTTTGCATGGTCAGTAGCTTTTTATTTTCGTGTCGCGCCAGGCTTATCCAGCCCAATCGAGCGCCAGCTCTCGCTAGGGGTTGATAACGACCTTGATCGCTTCACCGCTGACCACGGCATCGATAGCCTGCTGAACGTCGGCCAGGGCCATTCGATGGGTAATCAGAGAAGCCACAGGCACCTTGCCACTTGAGATTAGCGCAAGCGCCTGGCGGTTCTGCTCAGGGCTAGAGCCATTGGCCCCATACAGGGTGACCTCTTTGTAGTGAACGATATTGGAGTCACAAGAAATCATCGGCTTATCTTTAGGAAGGCCGCCGAAGAATGAGATCTTGCCGCCGGGAGCGACAATCGAGATCGCAAGCTCTTGGGCAGCGCCTGCCGGTGCCGCCGTAATGATGTTATCGGCACCATGTCCATCGGTGAGTTTCTTTACTTCAGCACCTAGGTCAACTTTTGACATATCAAATGCTGCATCGGGTTTCACAACGTTTGCAGAAAGCTTCAAACGATCGCCATTAACGTCGGCCAGAAAAACTTTTCCTGCGCCATGTGCGCGGGCTAGCAGAACATGTAGGCAACCAATAGGGCCTGCGCCCATGACTAGCACAGAACTACCAGGTGCAATATTCAAAATTTGTTGTGCATTGAGCGCACATGCAAGTGGTTCAGTTACTGCTGCTTCATCAAATGAAACATTATCTGGAATCGTATTAACTCCATTTACCCGAATCACTTCCTGCGGGATCACCATGAATTCTGCAAATCCGCCAGCAAATTGATATCCCATCGATAATTGATTTTCGCAGATGGTCATTCGACCGCTTGTGCAGAGCCAGCAAGTGCCGCAAGGAATTGCTGCAATGACTTGGACTCGCTGCCCAATTTCGTAACCCTTCACATCAGAACCAATTTCAACAATTTCGCCAGCTATCTCATGGCCGATAATCTGCGGTGGGGTAAGCCGTGGGTGACCGTGCTTAAAAATCTTTGCATCGGTGCCACACGTTGCGCAGGCTTTGACGCGAATTAAAATCTCATGTGAGCCAGGTTGTGGCTTATCGACTTCAATGACCGATAGGTCTTCGGGACCCTTATATAACGCTGCTTTCATGGCTCGAGCCCCTTCCGATCATTGATTACTGCAAGTATCTCGTGTGCATCTGGGCTTTCCATAAGTATCTTATAGGTATCGTCATCGAGTATGCATTCTGCAAGATTTCCAAGTACATCTACTTGTTCTTCACCTTTTGCCGCAATGGCTATTACCAGCGCAACAGGTTCGTCATCCCAGAGAATTTCTTCTTTCAACCTCATAAAAATTAATTGTCCAAACTTCACAAATGCTCGAGCTGGATCTGTTCCGTGAGGAATCGCCACTTTCTTACCAAGGTAAGAAGAGATGATGCTTTCTCGTTCAAGCATGCCGCCCAAATATTGCGATGTGGTAGCACCCATATCTTCTAAATACTTGGCACATCTGGTGATGGCCTCCTCTTTCGAGGAGACCATCACGTCAAGATGTACTCCACCTTCATTCAAAATGGAGTTAGGAATCGGCAATATTCCCACCGCTTAAAAGCGCTTCAACAACAGATGCAATAGCAAGATCTCCGAGAAACATGTCAAATGGAATCACGACAAGATCTGGAACTGCTTGCTTAGCCCTGCCTGACAAACTGCGATGACAGAGCACTAGATCTGCACCACTTGCGGCAAGGCGATTGACCGGAGAATGCGTTACTTCGATACCCAACTCTTTGAGTTGTTTAGCTAAAGCTTTGGCAACCATGACACTCGATCCCATGCCTGCCTCACATGCAACGACAACCTTCTTTACATCTGCTGCTGAAACTGATGCCATTTTTATCCGTTCTTCAATGCATCTTTACGTGCTTTCGCACCTGCGAGATCTTCTGAACCGGATTTATCTGACTTGAGCAGTAGGTATCCAACAGCGAATGAAACAGCTGCTGATACTGCAATTGCTAGCAATACCTGGAAGGTGTGACCCTTAGGTGTTACAAGCAGATAAGCAAAGATTGATCCTGGGGATGGTGTTGCGCTCAAACCGTTTCCGAGAGCAACGTTCATTGCAACACCTGACATACCGCCAGCGATTGCAGCAAGGATCATGCGTGGCTTCATCAAGATGTATGGGAAATAGATCTCGTGAATTCCGCCGAGGAAGTGGATGATGATCGCACCTGGTGCAGATCCACGAAGAATACGTGGTCCAGCTAGCCAGAAAGCAACCAAGATTCCAAGTCCTGGACCTGGGTTTGTCTCGAGCATGAACAGGATTGACTTACCTGTGTCTTTTGCTTGAGCTACACCTAGAGGTCCAAGAACTCCGTGGTTAATCGCATTGTTAAGGAAGAGAACCTTTGCAGGTTCAATAATGATTGATGCAAGTGGAAGAAGATTGTTATCAACGAGTGATTGAATCCATCCACCTAGAGTGTCGCTGAGATTGCGAACAAGTGGTCCGATTCCTTTGAATCCAACCATCGCCATAAGCAACCCGGAGATACCGAGGGAGAAGTTGCTGATAAGCATTTCGAATCCTGCTGGAGTCTTTGGATCGAGAACTGCATCGATCTTCTTAAGTACCCAAGCAGCAGCTGGACCGATAATCATTGCGCCGAGGAACATTGGAATATCTGTACCGCAGATAACTCCCACTGTTGCAACTGCACCGATTACAGCACCGCGCTGATCGTGAACTAGTCGACCACCTGTGTATCCAATAAGGATTGGAAGGAGATTGACGATCATTGGCCCAACCATCTTGGCCATCTGTTCATTTGGAATCCAGCCAGTTGGAATAAATAGTGCTGTGAGGAGTCCCCACGCAATAAATGCTCCAATGTTTGGAATCACCATAGCTGCGAGATTTCCGCCAACTTTCTGCAGATTCGCGCGCCAACCAGTATGACCACTGGCATTACCAATATAACTGGTCATATTTCATTTCCTCTCTCATCCATCACACGCACGGGCGCTTGTGATGTCTTAGGTATCCGTTGATCTCACGTGAAGACCAGCGAATTCTGGTGTGTGGTCGCTAACTGGTTACGACCACTTCTGTGCCTTGCACTTTCATCGCATCTAAAATTTCAGTTGGGCTTTGGATATCAGTAATTACTCGGTCAATATTTGAAAATTCAGCAAAACGAGTTGCGTAGACTTTTCCAAATTTTGAGTGATCCACCAGAACAATATTCTCTAAACTATTTTCGATATAGAAACGTTTGATTGAAGCCTCTTCAGTATCCATTGTTGTAAGTCCAAATTTAAGATCGACCCCATTTGCGCCGATAAAAGCAATATCTGCATGTAGATCTCTTAAACTCTCTAGAGCTAGCTCGCCCACCATCGATAATGACTTGGAGCGAATCCGACCACCTGCCAAAATCACAGGAGTAGTTGAGTGCCCAATCGCTGCAGCGAGTGTGAGGCTGTTGGTAATCACAGTTAACTCTGGATGATCAGATAGGTAAGGCACTAGACATTCAGCTGATGTTCCACCATCGACAAATACTGAGCCGCTCTTGGGTAAATAGGTAGCAGCAACTTGAGCGATTGCATTCTTAATATGGATAAGTGTGGAACGTCTTTCAAAGAGCGGGTCTTCACGCAGTGCACGTTCTGTAGAGATTGCACCACCATGGACTCGGCGAATTAGCCCTTGTCGTTGCAGGACATCAAGATCTCGGCGAATAGTTTCAACGGCGACATCTAAACGGTTGGCAGCCTTATTGGCATCGACGCGTCCTTCACGACGCGCGATATCGACTAGTTCTAGTCGACGCTCCTCAGCCAACATTGGCTTTACTCCAAATTCCGCAGTGGAGAGCTAAGTCCTTTTCTGTGGACTAATGCCCGTTTCTGCCCGTTTGAAGTAAAAGGTACCTACCAAGTGCTGAGATGTAAACCACATTCACTCGATTATGCGACAAAAAAATTCCGTGTCGCAGTGCGTAAGAACCCTACTTAAGAGGGATACGTACCTTCTGACCTGCGGTTATATCCACAGATGAAAGGTTGTTGACCGAGATGATCTCAGAGACGAGCGCACGCACATCCCCAGGTGCTGCCACGCGGTTTGCCAGCGTCCAGACAGTCTCGCCGGGTGCCACGGTGACGGTGATGAAGGAGCCAGGCTTTGTCACGGTGATATCTGTGCCCGCGCCAGCTTTAGCGCTGACAAGGGAAGCCAAGACAATAGCTAGAGAGAGAACCACGAAGGTGCGTGCAAGGCGGCCACGACGATTAAGTTTAAATGATGCTGTAATCGCAGACGGATTGGCGTAAAAGCCTTGATTTACACTGGTTCTAGAGCTGTAAGTATTAACTGTCATTGCGCTCATGGTTCTGATCTCCTGCTACTGCTTAAACCTTGGGGAAGGTTTTCGAACACTTGTTCGATAGGTAAACCATACATCCCCCCACCGACACCTGCAACTATTTTTCGAACATTTGTTTGAATTTATCCCCAAGGTGTGGAAGAATCTGTGTATGGCCAAAAAGACCCCACCTAGCAAGCCCGAGCTCTCCACCCGTCAGCTCGATATCCTCGAATTTATCAAGAGCGCCTCTGAATCCCAGGGCTATGCCCCATCCATGCGCGAGATCGGCGAGAAGATCGGCCTCAACTCCCCTGCCTCGGTTAAATACCAGCTCGATATCCTCGAAGAGAAGGGCTTCATCCGCCGCGACGAGAACCGCGGTCGCGCTATGGAGGTCGTACTTCCCGATGAGATGTTGGGGCAAAGCACCCACACCGACACCACACGTTTTATTCCACTCGTTGGCTCAATCGCAGCCGGCGTTCCCATCACTGCAGATCAACACGTTGAAGAGACTCTGCCACTTCCCGAATCGCTTGTCGGAAAAGGCGATCTCTTTATGTTGAAAGTAAAGGGTGAATCAATGATTAACGCTGCAATCTGCGATGGCGATTATGTTGTTATCCGCCAGCAGAAGGATGCCAACAATGGCGAAATCGTTGCAGCGATGATCGATGGCGAAGCAACAGTAAAGACTTTCTCGCGCAAGGGCGGCCACATCTGGTTGCTACCTGCAAATGATGATTTCGCACCTATCGATGGCGATGCTTGTGAAATCTTGGGCAAAGTAACTGCTGTACTTCGTTCTATATAACTACTTCTTGCCCTCAACATTTTTTAATACCCGGTGAATCTCTGCCGCCATTTTCTTCAATTCGGTAAGTTCTAAATCAGCGATTCTGCGAGCCTCTTTCGCAAGTTCAAATTCATCTAGCGATGCCGTATGCGTCTCTTTAATCATCTTCTCGACAGAGGATGAGGAAACTTGCTGGCCCACCATGATGATGGAGAGAAGTACCAACTGCAGAAAAGTCTGCGCAATCCAAGCCACGATAACGACAACATCGCCAGTCTTGATTGCCGCCGGCAAGGAGATCAGAGCAAGGGCTGCGAAGATATAGGCACACCACATCGTGGAAACGAAAGATGTGATCTTCTCGGCGATGCGACGGTTAAATTCATTGATGCGGTTCATGGCTTCACAGTACTCCGCCCCGCTGCCATCACAGCCAATTTTCAGGAAGCTATAGGCATACACAAACCAAAAACTAGCCAAATTTCCATGCTGATTTCTTAAGGTTAACCTACATCGAGCGAAAGGCACCACCATGAAGAAAGTATTAGTAGCAGTAATCGCAGCAGGCGTTCTCGTCGGCGGAAGCACAGCAAGCTTTGCAGCAACAAAGGCGCCTATTGCTAAGCCAACTAAGGCAGCAGCAGAAGGAACAGCAAAGCACGAAATGTCTGAGAACTCATCAACTCAGAAGAACGAAGCCAAGGCAAAGCCAATGGCAACAACTAAGCCAATGGCAACAGCCAAGAAAAAGTAATTTCCCTTAAGGAAAGCGCCTCCATCGGCCGATGGGGGCGCTTTACTTTACTCTTTTCCAATGCCGAAAGATCCTGCCCGCGAAGCGCACTTCCCCGCTATCGAAAAGCGCTACGGCGAAAAGATGTCCTACTGGTTTAAAGTCATGAAAGAAATCAAAGACGAAAAGTATCCACAACAAATTTCATATCTTCGAGAGAACTATGGTTTCTCACAAGCTCACGCAAATGCCCTAGTGATGTATTCACGCGGCTCAACTTCAGCCAAGCGTTTTGAAACCCCAGCTGATTACTACAAGACTATTGATCCCAAACAAGTGACCACGATGAAGAAGATCTTTAAAGTCATCCAAACCAAATACCCAAAGACCGAACTAGTTATCGCCTGGAATCAACCCATGCTCAAACTCGGTAATGACTACATCTTCGGCGCAACAGCTGCCACAAAACATATTCTGATTGCTCCTTGGAGCACCGATGTGCTCGAGACTTTTGCTGACAAGTTGGCTCACCTAGATCTCAAGAAAAAGACCATAGGCATTCCCAATGATTGGAAGGTCGAGGAGAAGTTAATTCTTGATTTAGTGAAAGCCAGAATCGCCGAAACTAAGTAGCCATGGGAGCGATTCGAAATGCTATATTTTCTGTAACGTCAGAGCGGTGAAAGCTACAGAGAAAAACCCGCAGAGCAATCTGCGGGTTTTTTGTTTCCTCCGAATCCTAATTCTCTAACTCTTAGGCTTCACCCCTAAAAACAAAGAAGCCCCAGGTGACTAATCCTGGGGCCCCAAAGTGTGCGCCTCGCTGGCGGGATTCGAACCCGCGACCTGTAACTCAGTCGAAGTACCGCTCTATCCGCTGAGCTACAGCGAGACACGTGCGGAAGATATGTTGAATTCAAAGTGCGAATATTAAAAATACTTTTACATGTGGATAAGTAACCGAAAGGCAATTCAGCAAGTTGGTTGATACTCTTGCGACACTTAGTCGAAGGGCCGCTCTTTAGCGCGAGCTACAGAGAAAAACCCGCAGAGAAATCTGCGGGTTTTTTACTGCCCAATTCTTATTCTCATTGACTACCCTTTACCTATGGCTAAGCGGGCACTTTTCATTGAACATGATCACGTTTCATTGGGTGGTCCGATATGGCGCGCATTTGAAGCTCGCGGATATCAGATAGAGCGCTTTCTCATAATTCCCGAAGAGAAATTTCATACTCCCAATGTCACTGTGACATTTCCTAATTTTTCACAGTACGACATCATCGTTCCGATGGGCGCACCCTATGGCGCATATGAAGATCAACGCGTTGGCAATTGGTTACTTCCCGAATTAGATTTACTTAAAAATGCGCATAACGCAGGACTACCCATCTTCGGCATTTGTTTTGGTGGCCAGATGATGGCGCGCACACTAGGTGGTTCAGTCTCTCGTGCACCCGAAGCCGAACTTGGTTGGTATGAAATTCATACAGATGACCCATCGCTAATTTCAACAGGTCCTTGGTTTGAATATCACTGGGATCGCTGGATTAGTCCCCCACTTGCAACTGAGATAGCTCGCACCGGTCTTGCAGTTCAAGCATTCACATTAGGTCGCACACTTGCTCTGCAATTTCATCCAGAGATTGACCCAGAAGTATTAGAAGAATGGCTTGCCATGGAAGGCGGTTGCGCCGAAGTCGAGGCCGAAGGCGTTGACCCCGATGAATTGCGCGCACAGACAAAAGCGCTCCAATCGATTACCGATCAGAACGCCTTTGACTTAGTCAATACTTTCCTCGACCGTATCGCAACGGCTGAGGTTATTCCAGTTAATTAACTACTAATTAATTATCCAGCGGCGTTACATACGCCCCTGAAATACCGCCATCAACAAGGAAGTTTGCGGCTGTAATAAAGCTTGAGTCATCACTTGCAAGAAATGCCACAGCTGCTGCGATTTCAGTTGCATCTGCAAAACGTCCCATTGGAATATGCACCAAGCGACGAGCAGCACGCTCTTTATCTTTCGCAAAGAGTTCTTGCAACAAAGGCGTATTTACTGGTCCAGGAGAAAGTGCATTCACACGAATACCTTCGCGCCCAAATTGCACACCGAGTTCGCGACTCATAGACAAAACGCCACCCTTAGATGCTGTGTATGCGATCTGCGATGTTGCAGCTCCCATCGTTGCAACGAAAGATGCAGTATTAATAATTGAGCCCTTGCCCGCCTTTTGCATATAAGGAATTACTGCCTTGCAGCAGAGAAATACGCTGGTGGTATTCACACGCAATACGCGCTCCCATGCATCGATACCTGTTGTCAGAATCGAATCATCATCTGGTGGTGAGATACCTGCGTTGTTAAAGGCGATATCAATGCGGCCGTACTTATCAAATGCCACCTTGTACATATTCTCAACTTCAGCTGAATTTGTGACATCAGCTTTCACGAAGATTCCGCCGGTCTCGGCCGCAATTGCGTTTCCTGTTGTCTCGTTTGTATCAACTGCAACAACGTGCGCGCCTTCTGCTGCCAAGCGAACCGCGGTTGCATAACCGATTCCGCTGCCGGCGCCAGTGATTACTGCGACTCGTCCTTCTAAACGCTTACTCATCAGTTATA
>Ga0209084_1000612_pt1 | contig 33417 bp, 44 predicted proteins | sample C_130820_MF_Meta_FD_187309 | JGI IMG/M metagenome (GOLD analysis project Ga0209084, IMG submission 187309) | Freshwater microbial communities from Lake Croche, Canada to study carbon cycling - C_130820_MF_MetaG (SPAdes) (version 2) | ecosystem: Environmental > Aquatic > Freshwater > Lake... | reverse complement strand
GGACCATCCACCACTCGAAACTACACTACAAACGCTTTCGGTATTGTTTCCTAAGAATGTAATATCTCCTGAAGTAGTTGATAAGTATCCCCAATTAGCACTAACTACAGAACTATATACAACTGAATTTAATACTGCTTTTACTCCTATAATATTTCCGGGTTCTATATTAATACGTATTTCTATAGCTCCTATTGATGTATCATCATTTCCTGAATCATAACTAAATTCAAATATTCCTTTTGCTTGATTATCAGGGGGGGCTTGTTTTGATTTTGGACCCGGACACGCATACTCGCAATTGCATACCTGTTGAGCAAGTAAAACACAGTCTACTTGCTGCCTTGATACACTCCCATCTGAATACCATCCATCAGGAGCACACGTTATCATAGACGAATCTGTAAAAACAGCCGTTGAAGAGCTTAGGGTTGAACCATTTAGATAATATAAACTTGATACTGCCATATTAATTTATTTTAATAAACATCACAATTACAACAAGCGTCTGTATTTGATTCGTCTGAATAACATAAAGATAAAGGATAAGATTTTCTAAAATCCCAAATTAAATAAATATAACTTCCACTTGCTGTACTTGGAACTGTAAAATCTCCTGAGTAAAGTGTTCCGCTTCCTATAACTCCTGTTACTAAAGTAGATGAAGCAAGTAATGTTGATATATCTATTGCATTATTATTGTATAATGTATTGCTACGTAAATATCTAAATTTATCAAGTGCAGGATTAAATACAAACGTATCAGGTGGGATTTGGTTTGACTGAATCGTTAATGTACTTCCTGCTATAGGAAATCCGCCTGTACCTGCAGCTCCTGTGGTTATATTATACCTTGATACCAAAGGATTGGTTGTACCGCTTGCAAATGTAACTAAGTTAGATTGCAATGGTGATACAAATATGCCACTTGTATATCTATATTCTGCATGAACAGTATCTCCTGAATCTGAATCATTGGTTACAACAACTTGAACTACATTGACAATTTCAGGCTCAGGGCAATCTACGGTAATACTTATATCAAGTGAAGCTCCTTGATTATTGTTAATCCCTATTATTGCAGTCTGCTCAGCTATTGAATTTTTTGAAAAACTAAAACTTCCTGAACCTGTTTGTGGTTCTGATTCAAACTCATTACCATCATATGTTACAAATATTCTAAAAACTGAATCTTCTCCTTCTACTACCCAAGAAATATTACTATCTCCAACAGCACTACCTAAATTAACGCAATATTCAAAAAGAGTGTTTCCTGATACTTTTAAATTCTGAGTAACACCACAAGCAATACATTGTACTTTAGCAGGTATATTTATAGTATTTGAAGACAATACATACTCATTCATATAAGGATCAAATCCTCCAAGTTTTTGAGTATTAAATGAATTATTGAACTCATCTCTAAACCATGTCCTCATATTGGCATCTGATATAACACCCAAATCATCATTAGCATATGACGTTCCCATAAGTTGTATTACAGCTCCACGTTTAGCGTCAGTAAAGAATCTATTAAATCCCCATTGAACATAACTCTCAGGATTAAAGCTAATGCCATACTTTTCAGTACGAGCTATCTGCGTGCCCAATACTTCAGGAACTGAAGTAATAGCACTACCTGCAGCAGCATCTGAAAGCAAATTCTTACCTGCTAATACATAAGATATTTTATCTTCTTGCAAAACAAGCACATCTGTTTCTCTTCCATCCATTAAATATATATCTCCAAAAGAAGCCTCTAAATGCTTATAGTCTAATAAGCCTAAGTTAAACTCATTTAACTTATTTATATTAGATTCAGGATTGTATATACCACTATATGTTATATCAGAAAATCTACTCGCTTCTTTGTATTGTTGAGCAGATACCGATGTAACTCTTTGTCCTAAATCAAATTGCCTTCCAACAATTGAATCACGAATCTTATAACTCTCTGCCCCATTGCCAAATGAAAAGCAATTATAGAATCCTGTATTTACTATAGCAGGAACTCCCATATTTATATCTTGGTCTTGAACATTACCCATATGATTTCCATCCTCATCAATAGCAAATGATAAATCATTTTCAAAAAATACATCAGGTAGTGCATCTGCAGGCTCTGTTTCAAATATAAAAAGACTATCTGCACGATAAACAGTTATTGTTGCATAAGCAAATGAACGCCTTCCTGCAGTTCCTGCTCCTGAACAAGCCCAAGTACCACTTCCTTGAAAATATAACCTATTATTTGCATCTCTATTAAATCTATAATAATTGGTATCTAATGCACAAGAAGGAGCTCCATGTCCTGTTTGAAATACATTAGCAGGTGCAGCAGCTCCACAACTTCCTTGCCAATCACCATCTCCTAATATTGCTTGAACATTATCTCCAAGAAACCAATCTTCCATATTAGCATAATTAGAAGAAGCAGTAAGGCTTTTATTTAATTCATATCTTCTTTTTTCACAAGAACATCCTCTTCCTCCTCTATCAAATAGTATATTAATTACAATCCTACTACCTGCAGGGACATCATAATCTGTATACATTCCACCTCCATCAGGAGTAGGATAGCTCATTGGATAATAAAACACAGGACAAGTTCTTGCTGCATCTACATATCCTCCTTGTCTGCCATATGCTATTATAGAATTTGGATCTTGAACAGCACTAAATGAACTTGGATTGATTTTCATATACACTCCTGTAGGAGGAACAGCTCCTGATACAGTAGTTATAAATGCTGATTGTTGAGATTTTTTTTCAAGAACAGTAGCATATATACAAGCGGAAGTTGGACCATCTGAATCTCTTTTTACAATAAACCTATCTCCATCTTCAACTTTTCTTGCATTTTCTCCTTCAAGCAAAAAGTAAGCATCATTTGTGTCTTTATCTATAAAGAATATATTGCTATATATTGTTTCGTATCCTGCTTCATCAGGTTTTATTACAAACTTATATCTTGAAGCCCAATTAGGAGCTCTTTGAGAAACAGGAATATTTACCTGAATTGAATTTTGGTATATAGAATATCCGCAAGGAATATGCTCAGTATTATTCTTACTAACTAATGCTGTAGACGCTCTATTAAAATCATCCATATAAACAATACCAACTTCATACCCACGATTACTATGCAAGCTACTTGGACTTGCTATTTTTTGATATGTTATCTCAGCAAAATTTATTGTGTAAAATTCAGCAACAGTATTTGCACTAGCATCATCTTTATATAAAGTTCCTATTACCTGCAATCCAATAACATTAGTTCCCGGATCCGACAATATAGCACACCCATAATTTCTTGTAAAAAAGTTTACATTAACTCCACTATATTGTTTAGTATATGTTGTTGTAGCATTTGTTAAATTAGTAGGAGTTAAGCAGTTTATTTGATCTGTAAATGTAATACCATCACATGATGTTGCCATTGGCTCTATATTTCCAAAAAATAAAGATCCATAACCTACAGCATTTATAAACTCCGTACTATTAACCATTTCGTATGGAGAATTATAGGAAGTAGGTAAAACGAAAGTAAACGAAACCCTTGTTGTATCAGTTGTTTGTGTTGGGACATTTGTTCCTACAAAACTATAATGAACAAATGTAAATGATATATTTAATGACGAACCTGCTATTAAATCAACATTTGATAAATCTACATAAACTGATGCATTAGGTACAGAAGCAGCTTTACCTTCTAAATTATAATCACCCGATCCCGGAATATATAATAATGATTCTTCTCCTACAGGCTCAGATATAAGTGTTGTAGAATAATCAAACAAAACATCTTGACCATTTTTATCGATCAAGTTATATCCTTCAACATAATTACCATACATTAACCTATTTCCCATAATCGTTTGCGCTTTTGCAAAACGAGGCACATTATCATATAGTCTTAATAATTCTGAATCAGGAAGTATTGTAAATATCTTACTATTAGAAAAAGTATATTGATATATTTGGTCGTCTCCTAAATCAGCTTTATCAATAACCTCTATAACTTTTATTACATTATTATTAGACTGCTTAAACAACAATTCAACAGCAACAACTAATTCACTTCCTGAATTATAATTAATTATAGCAGCATTATAAAAGTTCTCCATCCCCTCATTTAGTAAACTATTTATACTAAAGTTGAATTGCTTAGGAGAAAATGCAGGTTCTGACCATTGAGATGTAGCAGAATATTCGCCATCTGCATACTTGTATCTATATGCAAAACAAATGAATCTTGTATCCATATAGTTAGAAGATCCTGCAGTCCTTATAAGTTGTATTACAGGCGACTCCATTGGTGGCTTCTTTATTACAAGAATTGATTCTGCTGTAATTTGATCCACATATGATATAGGATTTGGATAGTTCCTTGTTACATTAATAACTCTTGGAGGATTATAATCATCTGTAAAGAATAATAAGTCCTCAATCTTATTAACGCCTGTAATAAGATATCCTGAATTAAAATTTAATATAGGTCTATTGTTTATATCTCCAATACTAATTACATGATACGTCAAAGCATTTGTATTTATATTAAGAGACACAATCATATCAAGGATATGTAATTGATCATCTTGTCCAAAGAAAGAATCGTCGTGCACAAACCAATATATAGTCTCATTTGCACTATCCTCAATAGCTCCAATACATCTTGCATTAAGACTTAATTGAGTACCATCAATATATCTTAATGTAGATAATGGAATATTACCTTTTGTATTTTCAATAACACCTACTTCAGATTTCTCTGTATCTCCCATCCTCACATTCATAGCATCAACGTATTCCCCTTCAGGTAATAGACGTTGGTCCACAACTTTATTCATCCTTCCTGCTACAAAGGTCCTTGTATCTTTTGCCATATTATTTTATTATCTTGTCCATTCCTCTTAAGTTCATTAAAAGTCTTCCCGGATGAATATTACTAATTCTTATTTTAGCATTTCTAAGTAAGGCTTGTCTTTCTTTTCTTGCACGATTCACTATATACTCTTGAACACCAAACTTAGAATTTAATATCTCAAATTTAATAGCCGCATAAACATATTGTTCAAATAATTTATTAACAGTAATTAATGAATTATCTCCATTCTCCATACCATCAGAAACATACTCAAGAATACAAAGCTCTCCTGACATCTTAGAGTCAAAGTTTATAACCCCTGCTTTCTTATCTATTTTAAATGTAGGATTAAAGTTTGCAGTCTCTGTATTTAAACCAATCCTATCCCCTATGGTATAGTTGAAATACCACATCCCATCAACAACCCAACCTTCTTGACCATAGAATTGACTATCCCTATTTAGATAGATATCTTTCTTAGTACCCATTAATCTTTGATAATCTATATTAGAATACTCAGGTCTAAGTATATTTCCATCTTGATCAAAAAGAACATTTGCATTATTATCTTGAAGATATGCATTAGATGATATTGCCTGAATGTTCTCAGTAAGAGGTCTTAAGAAACCATCTTTATATAAAGATATTCTAACCCAATTTACAAAGTCAGGAGGCAATACAAATCTTAATGAATCTCCAACTGTTAATTCTAATATTTTTATTTCTTTAAATGCATCATAGTTTAATTCCTGTATAGCCCTTTTAGCATGGAATATAACTTTATATCTCTCTTCATTATTAACCAATGAATGATTACCTGAATACATCAATAAAAAATTATTGACAATATCCTGAAGGCTTACATACTGATATGATCCCCAATTCTGATTGGTAGGATTATCCCCTGAGTTATCATAGTATTGGTATTCTGACATATATGCCATAAACTAAAATTATTGTTGTTGACTAAATGTTGGTTGTTCATGTTGTTCCTGAGCCATAGCAAATGATGTAACATCATTCTCACGTATAGAAACACCACAGTATTGTAATATCTTCATTACCAATTTAAACTCATCCTCTTGAGGCATTTCAAAATCCTGATAATCAAGTTGTGATTGGTCAAATACAGGTTCTCCTCCTGATAATGCAATGTAAGTCCATTTAGGTTCTTTTGGATACCTAAAGTATGTAGCATTAACTGCACCGTAAGTATTTATAGTTACAGGATATACTTTCATTATATCACCTAATATAGAATATGAAGGATATATTAAAGATGGTGTTGTAAGGTTTGAAGAATTAAGTAATGTTATTTTACCACTTGATACCTTATCTGCTTCAGCAAAATCATACTGAGAATATATTATGTAATCTTCAAAAAAGTTTACATCTTGAAATATATCATCTTCAAGATAAAGAGTTGTTTCATCTTCAACAAATGAAACTGTAGTATTTTTATAAGTATATGAATTAACTACTATATCTCCAACTGAAACTCCATCTGCAATAAAATCAGCCGAAGAATCAATTAATTGAAATGGTAAAGTATCTGAAGTCCAATGTGAAGCTAATACTTTTGTATTGCATATAACTTTATTAATCATATATGCCTCATTGTTTGTTGTTGTCAATGATGGTATATAAAATCTATTTGTAGGATTATCGTAACCTGTAGGTTTATTAAATAAATAATCACTAACTAAAAAACTTTCAATAGTTTCAGTTATAGCTTTATTGATATCTGAATAGTCCGTACCTGATGTACGAGCATTTTCAGCATTTACAGTCTTGTTGAAATTACTGAAATATTCCTCAAAAACTTCTAACTGAGCCTGTTTTGCAAATAAGTTAAAGTCTGATGGAGAGATATATCCATAGTTATTCTTATTCAGCACAGACAATACAGTATTTCTTACTGAGTTTATCATCTATTTCTTTTTTACAAATATACAAAAAAAAGAGGGCACAAATTGTACCCTCCTTTTCTACTATTAATCACACATAAAACTACTATCCAAAATTAGTATCTAACATCTTAAGTGAATCTAATCCTTCATCACTTTGTAAGTAATAAGCTGCAGCGTCATATGGTTCTTCCCCAAATGGGATAGACATCATTTTTTTCTTATTTGTTGCAGTATTAAACCAAATCTCCTTGTCGTTATTCCTCAAAGTTAATAAACTATTTTCAAAAAACATACGAACCTTAGCTTGAAATTTCAATTCAGGATCATTTAATATGTCTAAGAAGTCTTGAGGATAATTCTTGGCAAATACCAATATGTCTCTTTTTAATTCAGCAGTAGATATTGTAGAAGGATCTTTACCAAACATAACACGAGATACCATCTCTATTTGGTCTATAGTAAGCTGACGAGCTTCTATTAATGCATCTACCTCTACATTCAAATCTTCTACTTCTTTTGAAGCATCTTTTTCTTTATCAACCTCTATAAATGAAGTTCCATTAAGAGGATGATAATGAAGAAATTCTTGTAAAGCAGGATTTTGTTTTGCAACAACTAATAAGCCATCTTCAAAAATAATTGGTTCAAGAATAGCATTGCCATCTTGCTCATCTTCAAATGGTGACTTTTGATTTGTTGCGTACCTAAGTGCACGATTGATATTATTCTTTTCATCATACCACATTAAAGGATAACGTGGATGGTTTCTTGAAGGTAAGACATATGATAATGGACTACCATTTATTAATCTATATGTCTTATTTGTAGGTGTTATACTTTTTGCCATTTTATATAATTTAATTGAATTTAAAAATAATTTAAAAAAGCAGGGGATTTTAATGCCCCCTGCTCTATTTAGTTAAAACTATGCACCGTAACGGAACAATACAAAGTTATTTGCACCAAGTGTACATACGCAACGCTCAGAAAGGAAGTTAACCTCCATTGCATCTAAGTCGCTTGTAGCAGCACCACCGGCAGAACCTGTAATCCAAGTTTTATACTTTCTATCTTCTGCTTCAGACGCTCTGTATCTTACGTGTAAGAAAGGACGCTTAGCATTTTTACCCATGATTTGGTCGTAAACAGATGTAGAACCTGCAGGAACCATAAGTCCTGTAATTGATCCTGCACCTGCAGCTACTAAACCACCTCTCATAGTTGGATCATTTAAGTATTTCCAATCAGTCTTGTAGAAATCATAACCTCTACGGAAACCTGAAAAACCTAAATTTAACGCCATGTTTACATCATTGTCAAATAGACCAAATGAAGCCGATTGAGCACCATTCGTTCCACCTGTACCTGCTGATGGCAAACCATTCAATCCTGCTAACATATTATCTATGTCAAATCCGAATGCACGGTTTACAAACACTACGTTCTCTTCAATCGCTCCTTGCTTATCTAAACGAGCAACAATTGAATCCCAATCAGAAAGTGAAGTTGGAGTACCTGCACCCCATACGTTACCACGATTGTTTACAACATAGAATACACCCTCAGAACCTTTGTATCCTGCAGCTAATGCTCCTGAAGAAGCAGCAGCAGGCACGGCTTCAATCATTGAAGTCTCAAGATAATCTTCAAAACGAAGACGAGTCTCATGCTCAGATTTCAAATACCAAAGATATCCTGTAGCACCATTCTCAGTTGTAACTTCAACCCATCCAATCTGAGCCATGTCAGAACCATTAACAGCATATTTATCTTTAATGATAATTGGAGAGTTAGAATAAATTGAATCTTCAGCTTCTAAAGATCCAACCATTCCATTAGTTCCTTTTTTAAATTCAGAACCATAAATGAAGATGGTATAAGTTTGACCACTTCCTGCAGAAGCAGCTCCACCTGTTTCGTAATAAGCTACTACGAAAGTAGTTGCATTTGTTACAGAAGTAACAATAGCCTTGTTGAAAGTTCCTGTCGAGTTGTTTTGGATAAACAAAGTTTGTCCTACACGAACAGCTATATAAGTAACACCTGAATCTCCAACAACAAAAGTAGCAGTAGTTGCAGCTAATGTTTGAGTTGAAGTACAGCTTGTATACTTAATGTGAAGACGGCCTTGTTCTGCCCATTTAATTTGGTCAGAGTTAGAAGGCATTTCAGCACCTACCATTCTTAAGAATGAAGATACAGTTCTATTACCATAACGCTCGAATTCTTTCTCATAAGTATCAGGAAGATACTGATTCAAGAAATCAAATGAAGTAATATAGTTTGTTTGTAACGCTACTTGTTCCGGAGCCGGTTGTAAAGCAAACGTTGGTGTCGATAATATCGCCATTTTTTAAATTTTTAAATTGTTATTAAATCTTTTTAATACTTCGGATTTTTAAACTCCTCCCGGAACTAGGGTTCACTTCCCTAATCTGCATTCCATCCGTCATTTTTGTAACTTGGGGAGCTTTTTGTTCAGACATATTGATATTCTTTATGCCCTTCATTGTTCCTTCAGTTGCATCTGCTAATCCTTGTTCGTAGAAGTGTTTAGCAAATCTTTCGGGATTCATTGCAATTGCTAAAGACCTGTGGTATCCTGCCGCATCTTTCATCAAACCATTCTCATCTAAAAACTTATTAATAAAGTTAGCAGGTGTCGCTTGGTTTTTCTTTAATTCAGAAGCATCTCCCGGAGCAAACGTAATTTTCTTTTCATTAACATTGAACTCAAAACCTTTGAATTCTTTATTAAAAACTTCATCTGTCTTTTGGTCAAACCATTGACGCTTACGATTGTTCTCCTCTTCTACAGTCTTCGCTTGTTTTGTATATTGCTTGTACGATTCAAACTCTTCTTTCTCGTCATTAGAAAAAGGCACCGAACTTGACTCAAGTGGTATCGTATATTTTTCTTTTTGAGAATTGAAGAATTTTCTTGCTTCAGCAACAATCTTTTTCTTTTCTATTTTAACTCTCTTAATCTTTGACTCATCATCAATATCCTCATCATATCTGTAATCATCCATTAATGAATCTATATCATCTGCATCAAGACCTTCTTGCGTAGACGAAAGGTAGCTTTTTAGTAATTGGTCAGGATTCATTGAATCATAATCTTTCTTTAATTCAAGAAAATCCTCAAATCCCCTTCCTGTCTCTTTCTTATATTTCATATAAGTAGCAACATCTTCAGGTAGAGGTTCTGACTCTTTCCTTTCAGCAACCAATTCGTCAAAAGAATTAATTTGTTTATTATACCTTTTGCCTATATATGAAAGAACTTGTTCTTCATTTAACTCAGGAGCTTGTTCTGCTATTGGCTGTTCAACAACTATAGTTTCTTGTGGCTCTGTATTTAAACTTTGTTCGTGCTTTTCAAGTAATTCTTGTTCTACTTGAGCTACACCTTTTTCTTCTGCTCCATCTAAGAGTCTAACTTTTAATTCCATTTTTATTAAATTTAATTGTTACAAAATTATACAAAATTCTCAATATTTTTAACGAGGCTCAAACTCTGATAAATCAAACCCATCTAAGCTGTCCTCATTTGATTCAAAACTCAATGGAGGAAGATTATTTTTACGCTGATTAATCAACTTAGATTGCTCACTATTTTGTTGACTAATACGTTTTGCTTTAGAATCTTCTTTTAATTGATCACGAGCAGATAATGAACCACCTTCTATCTCAGCCATCTTTAACTTATAGTTGAACTCCTCAGCCATTAATTGAGATTTAAGTTGAGCTTCTTGCTGCATCTTTTGTATTTCAAATGCTATCTCTGCTTGCTTAATCTGCATCTTAGCCTGAGTTTCTGCTTGTATCTTTTGCATAGCAGTTTGTCCTGCTAATTCTTGAGATTTCAACTGCTGTTGTGCAGTTATAGATTGAGATTGCATAGCCATCTTTTCTTCACGCTCTTGCTTCTTAATCCTCTTTGACTTAAGTAACTGATTAGCAAGTTTTAAATTTCTAATCTCTCTTATATCAATTGCATCCTCAAGATTAATATCACCTTTAGATAATGCCATTTGTATATTAGCTTCAAGCTGAGATTTTTGTTCTTCATCAGGAGCTATTTCTATAAATATACCAAAGTCGTAAATATATAAATCAGATATGTCGTTTAGTATAGAAACATTATACTTCCCTATCTTATTAACAAAGTCATCTTTGAAATCAGAGTATTCTAATATATCTGCTACTCTATAAGTAATAGCTTCTGCTAATGCTCTATACATATATAGTCCACTCTCAAGGATATGTCGAGTTGCTGTATTTGAATTTAATGCAGCTAACTTCTGCAATCCAACCAATGAGTTAGGATCAGGTGTAGAACCATCACGGGCCTCATTTAAGCCTGTTACAGACCTAATCATATCCATGTAATGATTATAGTTAGCTATAAGCATTTGAGTCTTGCTTGCGCCTGAATTTGACGTTAATTGAGTAATAGGAACTTTAGCATTGTTAAAGTCTCCATCTCCTGTAAAACTCCTACCAATAACACTACCTGTTTGGAAATAAAGACGCAATGCATCCTCAGGATTATAAGCATTACCATTTCCTAAATCAACTTCATTAAGACCATCAGCATCTATGAATACACCATCAGGTACAACACGATTGATTACCTGTTGTAACTTTAAGTGAGTTATTTGTATCAAATCAGCAAATGGTATCATTCTACGAACTAATGACTCAATCACCCCCTTATACATACGAGGAGCACAAGCCACATAGTTTGGTAATGCATGTTGAGAAGCAGACTTAGGTCTAACCATATTCTGAGACATCTCCCATTTTAAAAGTATATTAGTACCCATTACCATTATCCCCTCATACCAAACATCAATAGTCTTTTGTATTTTTTCAAAATTACCCTCATCCATCATTTCTGTAGGAGGGTTAAACGTATCATCTTTTGCAATTACACGAGAACCACCATTTTCAAGCAACTTCTTTTTAAATACAACCTTCTTAGTAGTTTTATAATTAAAGTACATTAATGTGCAAGTATCATTAGAGAACATACTATTGTTGTAAAATTGGGATACGTTATAGTAATCGTACCAACCTTTACTATACATTGATATCTCTTGAAGCTGCTCTTTTGTTAATGTAGGATCAATTTTTAATAACTCGGTCATAGCCATAGTCTTAATCTCTCCCCAATAAAAACAATCCTTAAAGTAAGGATCTTCAGTATAACTATATACCACATTTGCAGGATCTACGTATGAAATCTTAACTCCTTCACCTAATAAGAACTCGTGCTTAGCAATAGCAATACCTATTACAGTATTGTCATAATCAAGTCTTTTTCTAATATCGTCATACTTGTTTTCATCAAACATAGTATTAATAGCTTCTTCTTCAGCTATTTCAATTGCAGGCTTATAATTAAGCTGCATATATAAACTTAATTCCTCGTCAGTTTGAGGAAGTTGGTCAGGATCCATCATAAATGGATTTGCTCCTGTAGCACTTTGTATCTTTTCAAGTACGTCCTTGCCTGCCATTTGAGCCTCAACCATGTCCTGATACTTATTCCTTTTAGATTGAGACATAGCATCTTGTGCATAAGCCTTAACCTTAAATAACCTATCAGACATACCATTAACGACTATATCTACAAATTTAGGCAGTATAGGAACAGGAGTCCAATCTAAATTTAGATAAGACAAATCTCCATCAATAGCTAGTTCATTTTTATATTTAGCAACAGACTGTTCGCCTCTTGCATATAATCTAAGTCTATGAAATTCCCTCCATTGACTATAGTACCTACAGGCATTACCATCTTTCCTAAACCACTCATATTGAATAGCTTGACCAATCTGAAGCCCAAATGCCTCAGAGGCTTTTTCAGCATCAGTCGCTAACTGACTTGGGAATACTGTAGATGTTATATTGATTGCTACATTTTTCATTTAATCAATTGACTTGTTGTTCCATCATTCTTGTACCTTGCGAAGTTAATACTAATTTTTGAATCTTTTTTTTCCGGCATATATAAATGTTTCTGATTAGCCATTATAGCTAAGCCTGAGCTAATACAAGCATCAAACTTTGTTCTATCATTTATGTCAAACTTTGCCCAATCTTCTAATGTTCTCATAAATGGCATAGTGCCCATCTCCTCAGGATCTCTATACTTGCCTTCTAAGTCTAATCCAATGTGTTTCTCTATGTAAGATTCAATAGCTGACGCATGAGCCTGCTTTACGTCCTCTGATGAGTTTGGTATACCACCAAGCTCACGTTCTGTTTTTGTAAGTTTTGAATATTGCTTATCAGGTCTATTTAAACAGAATCCTCTATATCCCCTATTTTTAAAATGATAAAGCAATCTTGGCTTATTATTCTCTATTAAAATTGGCATACCATAAAACACACAAGCCATTAATACTTCCTCAAAAAATATCTCTGCCGTTTGAGGACGAGCAATATATTCTAAGAAAAATTCATTTACAGGCCCTTCATCCATATGGAACTTTGTCATTCCATGTAGTGCTCCATTAGAACCCCTGCCTCCAACTACTGCAGATATATCATAGGAGTCACATCCAAAAGAACCTATATGCTCATTACCGGGATATTTAGTCCCTAATCTATCGTGTACATTATTCTGTACATGCTTTGGAGGAGTCCAACTAATTGAAAACCTACCATTCTTCTCAGGAGTCCATATAACCTGCGTATCCTTTATCCCATCTTTCCAATAGAAAGAACCACGAGTAATATAATGCTCTTTAATCATTCCATCGTTATAATCAATCTGATGATATATCTTAGTAAGATTAAATAAAGCCTGTTTGCTCTCGTCTCTGAAAGCATGCGATTCTGTTCTTGGGAACTGACGATAGAATTCATTTAGGGCATCAGAATCATTCTTTAAAGAATCGACCTCAGCTTCCCAATAATCCAATGCCCCATTTTTAATAAGGTTACCATCCACCCCTTTAATTGGAGTATCGGGTTTTCTAAACACAGGCATACCATAGATATCAATAAATCCTTCCATATTCCACTCCATTGGTATAAATAAAGCATATAGTCCACTTTTAGTTTGTCCATTAGCATTTCTTAACCCTATTCTTGAATCTTCATATAGTTTTTTAAAGTTATCACCACCCTTGCTTAATGCATTTGATGTTGAGCCCATCATACACTTACCTATAATCTTACTACCTAAACGCAAACAAGTCTTTGTTACCCTCCAATTGTTTAATATATTATTTGGCTTAATCCATTTGCCACTCTCGTCATGAGCTAAGAATAATAACTTCTCTCCATCATATGAGTTCTCTTCTGTATTCTTCCAATCTATTGTAGTATCCAACCCATCAATCTCATCTTGACTTACGTCATACATATTTTTTTTGGTAATCTTTGATGCAGGTATCCTAAATGCTAATTCAGTCTTAGGCTTATCCATACCATCCATTATAGGCTTAAAGAAAAATGGCAACCTACTATTAATAGGCACAACCTTATCCGTAAACATCTTCTTAGCATCAGCTCCTGTTTTTGATAGAATACCTACCCTTGCATCTCGTGCAAGCGTACCTATGTTTACGCACTCTGATGATGACATAAAAGAAAATCCTGAACGTCTTATTTTTAGATAAACCATTCCAAATGATCTTATATCTGCACGACAAGCCTCCCAAAATATCCAATAGATTCTATTAGCTTCACGAAAGTCAGGATATCCCACATCTATACTTGCCCATTGCAAATACATCCAATGAGCTCCTGTAATATAACAAGGAGCACCCTCGTTCATAAACCAATACCCCTCATCCCTATAATCAAATTGCTTTTCAATATAATCAACCCATCTATCCTTAAACTGTGATGGCCTTTCATTCCAATGAAATATTGATTGTATAGACGACAACTCTTTAGGGAAGTTTATTCTTTCCCAATACTGCTCAGATTTTATATCACTTCTTTTATTACATTCCTTAGGAACAGCAGGTAATGCTATAACTAATCCTGAGATATTTATTATCTGCCCTATCTCTCCTGTCTTTGATATAATAACCATATCATGCTCGTCATTATACCCATATATCCAAGACCTTACTTTATTCTTTTTAGATAAAGTAGTAGCAGGTACATAATCAGTTAGTACCTTATATAATTCGTTATTTAGACCTTCTTTCTGCAAATCCTTGTTTTGTATCTGTTTTACTTACTCCTTTATCAATCGCCTCAAGACTTTCTCTTTCTAATTCTATTCTATTTAATATCTCAAATGCATCAAAGATGGCTAACTTTTTTGTTGCTGCTGCATTCTTTAATTTGTCAGCAGCCAAGTCATCACCTTCTTGGTCAGGTTTTAATATAGACTCCTCAGCAACTTTAATAAGCTCCTGTACTGCACGATGCCCTGCAGCTATTATCTTTAGTTTTGTTTCTTTAGTTGTCATTTTTTCCTAAAAATATTACTTGAATTAATCTTGAGTATTCTCCTTCTCCAAAGTTCTCATATATATTCCGAGAATGCAACAATGTTGCATTAAATGAAATCATCCTATTGAACTTAGAATATAATACACATTTTGGATTATTATTTTCATCGTAAATAGTAGTACCATCACTAACAGGTTTATTCTCATTAAGATATAATATACAGGTAATATCCCCCATCATATCATCCTTATGTATAAAGTTAGGTTCTTCTTGATTAAGTGGAGACTTTCTTATAAAATTATAATTTACTTTATAACCATCAAACTTAGATAATACATACTTAGCAAACTCATCATCATTCTCACGAGGTTGTATATTTTTAAATGTTTTTTCTCCATCAAATACATCTTGAAATCCATTCTCATAGATATCTTGTACGTACAATTCAGGACTTGATAATACGTTATCAAATGAAGTTATATTCATAATTTAATTGTTATTTGATGGTCAAACATCCTATATAGTTTTTCTCCATCAACAGTAAATTCATATTCGTTATCAGGAGAGAAACAAACCATATCACCTGCATTAACGCCTTGACTAATTAGATATTCATTTGAGTATTTCATTACACCCATCAATGGTTCTTCTGAGAATGGCTTTTTAATATAAGACTCTGTTGCCAATATAGGTTTTATGAAACAATACCTATCGTATGCATTCCACGTGGAACCTTTCTTATACATAAAAAACTGATCAGGCTCAATAAAGAATATGTCATCTCTAAAAAAACTCTTACCGCTCTTCTGCTTGCCTTTCATATCATTATAATACTTAAAAACATTGTGATGAACAAGTAGTATATCGCCCGGAGTAATTGGGCCTTTGTAACCTAATGGAAGCTCGACAACCTCAGCATATCTGTTTGAGAACTTGTGGTCCTCTTCAGAAGTACTTACTATAACTTCAGTACCCTCTATGTCTTTTGTATTGTCATATCTTCTTCCATTTATAGGCTTAGCTATAAAATAGAATGGTGACTTCATTAATAATCTATATTAAATTCAATTGAAATTGGAATCGTTGAGGTAAATTCTTTCCAAAGAACTATCTCTTCCTTTTTATTTATTATATAAACAAGTATTGATTGATTGTCGGGATTATACTTTATTAGATGTATTTCATTAGTATCCCCAAATATTTTTTGTCCAACTATATAGTGCATAGCACCATTCTTATAGTCAGGTCCCACAGAAATTTTTCTAATATCCATTTTATTTAATTATATATTCTAAATTCAAAAGAAGCAGGAGTATAAGGATTATCTCCTGATAATGCTTGCCCTGAACCTGCTGTTGTTCCATCAAAAATAGCTGCAAAAACTCCTGCTATTTTATTTGTTTTATCAAACCAAGCATGAGCATTGTAATAAAAATGTGTAGGATCAGATGCAGAACCTCCAATACTTATAGACACATAGAACTTATCCCAATTTTCATCAGGGAAATATGTACTATTATAAAATCTAAAATCCCCTTCAACACAATCATTTCCCCCACAATCCCAAGTTAAATCATATCCTAATGTATTTTCAAGTACAATAGCAATAGGATCATTCACATCCTCTTGACTTAATTGAGCTGTATATACTCTATAAGGTCTTAAATCAGAAATCGTTCTCCAATTACCATCAGAAAGAACTTCTAATGTTTGCATTGGAGGTATATTTTTAATATAAGTGCTTGAGCCTCCAATAAATGCAGTTGTTAAAATATTAAGAATAGCAGGGTTAACAGTATCCTTATTTATTATTGTTATTTTTTCTCCAACAAAAGAAGTGCCTGCAGGAAGTAATAAAGTACCTGTACCGGCTACATCAATAACATATGTTCCTTTATCATTGATTGTATAATCTGAACTTGTTAAATCTATATTTTTTCTAGTTGTTGCTGTTCTACAAATTGTAGTCCAAATAATTCCTGTAGATATAACCTCAAGAGTACTATTTTGAGGAATAAAATCTACTACTAAACCTCCACTTTCAGAATATATAAATTCATATGTAGCAGCAACAGATAAATTAATTGGATTTGGATTTCTAATAATTATCCTTTCTCCTGTATGTAAAGTTGGATTAGGAAGTGCAATTACATTATATGGCTCATAAGAATTTATAAATGTATATATACCTGATGCTGTAATATCATATTGAGTAACCCCATCTAAATCAACTTCAAATGAAGGCAAAGCTCCACTTGCTATTGTTATATCACCTGCAGTATCTGCCGTTACACCATTAACAGAGATAGCCAAAGTCCGTGCTCCTGTTCCTGAGTAATTAGGAGCTTCAAGAAACTTACTTGCAGTTAAATTATTTCCAACAAAAGTATATGTTGCTGTTCCATTAAATAAACTTAACGATCCTTCTTGAAAAGAACATCTTACAATATCATCTGCATCATGAAATAGCCATTGCCTATCAGAAAGAGTTATTCTTCCATATTCACCTGCAGCATCATCATAAAAATAAACACTATTTACACTTATATCATTAGTCGTTACACTTCCTGCATCAGTTACTTGCTGAAGATTCCCACTTGTTGATATTACTATATTCCCGGTATTATCTGCAGTTGCTCCATTAACTGATAATGCAAAAAATCCTGACGCATTAGGCAAATCATATTGACGACTTGCATTTATAGAATCCCAACTTATAGTAAAAGGATAAGAAGAAGCTGCTACAGAAGGAATGAACCCAATGCTATGGTCTCCAATAGATATATTTTGATATCCCCCATAAGCCCCATCATATAAATTTAAACTATTAATACTTATATCATTGGTAGTAATACTACCTTCATCAGTTACTTCTTGTAAATTCTGAACTCCACCTGTAGCATTTATAGTTACGTCACCTGTACCTCCAATTGGAGATATTGTCACATTTGTCCCTGCAGTAATCTTAGTAACCCCTCCCGGAGTAGGAGTAGCCCATTTTATAAATCCTCCAACTTCCTTACTTAATACTTGGCCTGCAGTTCCTGCGCTATTATAATAATCCCTAATAGTCAAAGCTTTAAGTTCATCTATATTTACAAGACTATTAAAAGTAGCATCATGATTAGTATCGCTTCCTACATTTAATACTTGGTCTAAAGTTTGACTTCCACCACCACCTGTAGGAGTAGCCCATACTATACCTGCCGGATTACGAGTTAATACCTGTCCTACAGAACCTATGCTTGAAGCAAAATCCTGAATATTTGCAGGTTTAATTAATGTAGTAGTTATAAGTCCTTGAAGAGTTATATCTTGTACAGCAGCATTATTTGCATCAAGAACACTTTGTAATGTAGCAGCAGCCGGTGTGAACCAAAGTATCCCACTTGCTGAGCCTTGACTCTTAAGTATCTGACCACTCGTACCATAACTACTTGCAGAATCCCTTATTTTACCTAAATGAATATTGTCAGCAGTTATAGTGCCTGTAAGATTTATATTATTAGTAGCAGAATTACCTGCAGTTAATACAGCTTGTAATGTACTTGCAGGAGTAGCAGCCCATTGTATTCCACCTATCACCTTAGTTAATACCTGACCTACACTTCCATTAGAAGATAATGTATCAGTAATGTTTACAGGTTTAATTGTACTTGCAGTTATAGTTCCCGTAAGATTTATATTCTGCGTAGCAGTATTACCTTGATCTAATATATCTTGTAATGTATATTGTAAATATACCCAACTAATCCCTGCTCCTGAATTTGATAATACTTGACCTGTATTGCCAAAATTATTTACAGTATCAATAATATTGGTAGCCTTAATTGAGGTTGTTGTTATTTGACCTGTAAGATACATACTCTGCGTAGCAGAATTACCCTGATCAAGAACTTCTTGAAGATTATTACCTGTCCATTCTGAAGAAAACAAAGTTAAAAGCTCTCCTAATGAAAAGTTCTTCGTAGCAAGAGGTGTCTTAGATGCAGGAACTCTAACGGCCTCCGTACCTATTAGCCTATCGCTTAATGATAAAGGAGTATTTGCTAAAGCGTACGTAGATATTTTTGCCATTATATAATCTTTAATTATTAAACAACAATCCTGATTTCTCCTGTTGCTGTTTTGTATATTGAGTTAACTGCAAGTCCACCTGAAATGGCAGCAGCATTGGTTGCATAAGTTGGAAGATCATTATTAATAAGAGTAACAAACTGATTTGTTGTTGTAGCAAGAGTTATAATATCTGAAATAATATAATTCTTTGTAGCCAAAAAATCACTTGTGTCCGTTCCTATAACATAGTCCTCCAAATTAGGAGGAGCAGCATATGTATATGTGCTAATCTTAGCCATTTATTTTTTAGTTTAAAGTCAAAAGATACAAGGTCTTATCTATCAATCCAAGAATCTCATCCATTATATTCTGTATCTCAGATGGATAATTAATCCTTTCTGTATCAACAATTGATTGCAACTCTTTTAAATGAGATGTTGCATCCATTACTTTTGATTCAGGGATAATAATCTCAACTCTTTTAAATCTACCAAAGTAAGCCTCAGTAAAAGTATCAGTCAAATCAAGAATACCATCATAATATCCATTCAAAGCTTTATGCTCAGCAAAAGATGTTGTCTGAAGATGAGCAATGTGCATTGTGTCTCTTGAATGGAACAATGTTCCAATGAATTTTCCCGGTGTCATATTAGTCTATTTTATTTGTTATTTCCCCTGTTTGAATGTTTATTACTGAATCCTTACCATATTTTTCTATCAACATCATCTCGTATGAAGAAAAATCTCCTCTAATCAACTCTATGTGCTTCAGCAATCCTTGCTTTTGCAATTCTAAATCTCCAAGACCTAACTTAGCCTTGTTAAATTCTCCACTCATTTCTTGAATCTTCTTAAGTTCTTCTTCTGTCAATTGTTTTTTTGTGTCCATTTTATTTGATTTTTAAGGTTTATAATACAAAGATAATGTTTTTATGGATGTACATTTCTCTTTATTGAACTTCCAAAGTAATATCCAAAGATTGACAATACAACTCCCTCTACTAATCCAATCAACTGCATCCAAATCTCTTTATTATCCGCAGGTATTTGTAAATATACGATTGCATATACGATAAAACAAAAAAGTCCTAATCCTATAAACCCTGTTAAATAAAAAAGAAAATCAACCTTGTGTACTTTTGCTACTTCAATTTCCCTATTCCTTGCAGAATCCCTATCTTGTACTTCTAAATCAGATATTTCTTTTAAATAAATTAATGCTTCAGCCTTAGATTCAGGAGTCATCTCCTCATCTTTACTGATTAGGTTCTTTACTATACCTAAAACTCCCCTTTCAGGGAGTACATCACCAATGGTATCTAATATTTTTGGAGCTTTTTCGTTTAGAAATTTACCTACTTTAGTATCCTTAAACTTCTTTTTGTCATCCATTTTATATAGATTTTAACTGAAAATGCATCCCATCTTTTCTTTGCCAAGTACCACCCCACTCAAATCCTGCATCTATAAAACATTTCACAAACTCCGCAGATAATGCCGGAGTCATATTCAACTGATTCCAAGCAGCATTAACATCTATCGCAATTCCCCAAGAGTGTAAACTCATTGAACTAAGTCCTCTTTTATTTCTAATGTTAAAGCAGCCATCAAATGTTTTAAGCTCAGCTATCTTTCCTGTGTCTATAAGATTTTTAAATGCTTGAGATAAAGGAGCAACCATATCCTTATTACAATAAAGCTTCTTAGGTATTACGCCTACTTCTAAATTAGTAGGCACATCCCATACTACCATACTATGCTCTAGCGTGGGATCTCCGTATTTTTTTAATGCTTGTGCTGATGTTACCATTATCGTCCTTGTCCTTTATAAGATTTCTTATATAATTTACTACTCTTTATTTTAGAGGTTTTAGTCTTTGCCTGAACTCCTTTAGTCTTAGACTTCTTCCTTATTGTCGGCAGGACTGATGTTTGCTTTGCCATTTTTATTACTTATGAATTTTTTAATTTCATTTACGGTCCTTACTAAAGTATAACCTATTGTACACAAAAATAAAATGCTTTGTAATTCTGTATTAATACTTTGTACCTGAAGAATAAATAAGCAAAGTACATTAGCACCAACAACCTTTATGTCATCAACCTGAACATTCATCATCTTATATATTTTACCAAAGCGCATTAATTGCTGTTGCTGTTGTTCCTGTTGACCTAAGTTTTACAACCTGAATAGGAAGCGTTGTTCCTGCAGGCACACCTGCAAAAGTAATAGTATCTCCACCTAATGTTACAACTGATACGTTACCTGCCCCACCTATATAAAGATAACAACCTGTATTACCTAATCCTGCTTGTGGAGACATAGCATAAATAGTATAAGTCTGTGCTGTTGTTGTAAAGATATTGGCATTCAATGTAAGTTGAGTTTCACTATCCACACTAACTACAGTTGCTGCTGTTGATGCCGTATCATTATGAATAACATCTCCGGGATAGACATGGCTTGTAATAAATGTTGCAGCAGAATCAATTAATTTAAGTGATGTTGCTGTTGTGTTTGTTCCTGTTGTTGTTACAGCAGGAAACGCAATATTTGCATTATCCGAAGGATGTGCCCTTAATGCTCTTGTATATACTAATGTAAATCCGCTCATACTATTTATTTTTTATTTTGATAAGGAACCATTTTGTTTAAAGCTTCTCTTCTCTTCTTACATCCGCAATCTTCTTTACCCATTGCTGATGCTACTTTCTCTGCAACTTTCTTTATACCTGTTACTGTTGTTATCTTGTCGATTGTATCTCCAAGACCTTTACTTTTGTAATTTGTCTCCATCTTTATTAATGATTAAATTTTTAATTAAACTATCCCACGCCTTTGACCACTTGTCAAATAATAACGTGATTGAAATTATGATTGATTGAAACTTCTTTTTCATTTTGTAAAGATATTAAATTTTTGACACTCTTTTTCCCATACCTATTTTTGACTTCTCTGCTTGTGATGCCCTTGCCGAAGGGAACACATCATACTGAGCTTTTACTTTTTTATAACAGGAATCTTTCATTAGTTTTTTTTGTATTCTCCCTCAGACCACTTTGCAGCATTCTTTGGATTTTTAAAATGATAAACTTCACTTCTTGCCTTAGCAGTATCAAGAGCTTCCCTACCTTTCAACTCAATCCAATCTTTAGGATCATGAGATGAAGTGCCTGCTCTTTCTTTCGGATAGACAGTAGGGAATGCTATTGCTCCATTATCTGTAGTACCCCAAGCCATTTTATGACTAGACCTTGTACCATCAGAATTTTGCCTATATTCATTCTTAACATTATCCCATCTCTTCGCTTTTTGACGAAGCTCATCTTGCTGTTCTTGCGTAAGCTTTTTTACTTTTAATGAGTCTGCCATTTTTTAATATTTACCTTGTCTACCTTTTGGATTACTTGTTGTTGCTTTTCCCGGTCCACCCCAAAGATAACTGCAAGCCCAATGCTTAGGAGTTAACTTATCAGTAGCACCATCACAGCCATGTCTTGCACGAAAACTTTTACGAGCCGCAGCAGAATAATTGTTGCCATAACCTTTTGCTCCAAAGTGAAGAAGTTTCTCTTCACCATTGGAACAAGCTTTCACCATCATCTTCTTCCCTGCCTTATCAGAGGGAATAGGACGATTGCATTTCATTTTTGACTTATCAGCCATAAGACTAATTTTATTTTGAACGAAAATCTCTACTTGGATAACCTTGCTGACTAACCTGCTCAGTTACCGTAGCAGTAAATAAATCATCAGTATTTTTCACCTCAACAGTTGTTTCTTCAACAGGAGCTTCTACAAATGTCATCTCAACAGTTGTATCTACAGTTTGTTCAACAGCAGTTGCTTTTTTACTTGTTGCCATTTTTTACTTTTTATTAATTAACAATAAGGATTGCTACCTTTCATTCCGGTTTTGCCTTTAGCAGTACCTGTAATTTTAGATGCAACACCTCCGCCTTTTATAGAATCAGTTGCTTTGCCTTTTTTCATACCACCCATTTCTCTAATAATACTTGAAGTATTGTCAGATCCTGCAGGCATCTGCATTCTTGAAGAAGCAGGTAAATTTGGAATTGCTTTAACGCTTGCCATGTTTTTAAGTTTTAGTATTTTTTCTTAATCATTGTTTTTGCCGCAACTTTTGCAGCACCTTTCATTGAACCTTTAACAGCACCTTTAACAGCACCTTTCATCGCACCTTTCATTGCAGGCTTATTAGCTGCAGCAGGCATTTGCATTCTTGATGACATTGGTAAACTTGGGGTTGATTTTGCTTTCGCCATTGTTTTTGTTTTTAATTGTTTATGAAAATTGTTGCCCTAATGCAGGGTTTAATGTTTGTAATCCTTGTATACGACCTGATGCACTTGGACCTCTCTTTGATTTCCTTTGTGCAATAATCATATCCTTTAATTTAGTATTCTCAGCCTGAAGATCACTTACATCTTTAGCTTGCCTATTATTAAATGTAATTTCATTTAACGTATCAGCAATACTCTTCCTCTTCTCTTCCTTATCTTTATCTTTAACGTTTTTATCCTTAGGCATCTTAGTCAATTTTTTTAGGTTCAGGAGTTTCTGCTAATGGTGTATCAGGTCTAGCGTATTTAGCTATTGCTTGTTTTACGTGTTTAGCACTAACAGGAGAATATATGCGTTCTAGTTTTTTATTTTCAGAATCCACAAGCGTCCTACTGTAAACGAAATTTTTCTTCCCTGATGCTAATCCTGTTGTATCAGTTTGATAAAGATTTTCTTTTCCTTTATTCCCAAATTTTTTCTTAAAATCAAATGTAGGATTTTTATTCTCCTCCATTCTTTGCTTTAGACTTTTTCTTTTTTTATCGTCTTCCATATTATTTTATTTTTTTTGGTTCAGGTGTAGTTGCTAATGGGGTGTCAGGCCTTCCTCCTGTCTTACTTTCTTGGTATGCTCTTTTCTCAGCTCTTGAACCTCTGTCAAATCCTTCAGGTGGAGCTTTGTAGAATGTAGGATTCCTAATAATGTTTTCTACATCTTTTCTATCTGCTGTACCTGATTTAACTTTTTCATTCCTTGCTAAAGTTTTAGTCATAGCAAATTTCTTTGCACCTGCACCATATCCTGAAGTATCACTAACCTCTCTTGTAAATAACAAATCTCCTCTATCAGAATAAACTTCTTGCTTTACGCCTTTCTTTTTTTTATCGTCTGCCATATGAAAATGTTTTAACTTTGACAAAGATAATAAATTTAGTTAAATGAAATCAAAAAGAAATGACTTCCTGAAATATTGGAAAGTAGTTAGGTATTACATTAAGGCAAGGTACGAAATAAGCCAAGCTGATTTAGACATGATGTTGTTCTTATACTCAGAACAATACTTCACAAGAAAGAAGTTCGATAAGTTCGACAAACTTCTTACTTGGGATAAGAATAGATTCAATAGTTTATTAGAGCGAGGGTTCCTCTCAACCTTCAGGGCTAAGCACCCCAAGAGTAAACCCCTATATGAATTGTCATATAAGTCCCAAAGGATGATACACGAAATGTATAACAAACTGAATGGGGAGGAAATCTCAGTCGGCCCTCAATACAACCCACTATTTAAAAGTAGTGCGTCATATGGCGACAAGATATATGCACAGATGATTATAGAAATGAACGATGCTATAAAACAACAACGACGTCAGACTCACGAATAATCGTATACTGCTCATCATTGATTAGCATAGTGAAGCTATGACCTTTGTCATAGTATATCTCACTATCCTTCTCAATAACAGATACGTCAGTACCCGGCTCAACTACAAGACCTTTCTTGTATCTCAACTGATTAGTATCGTCACCCGATAGTATAAGTCCTGACTTAGTCTTAATCTCTTCGTCAATGTTTTTAACAATAATGTATTTACCGATTGGTTTCATATAATTAAAATTCAATGTTTGCCCATATAGGTGAATCGTCACCATCAAAAGAATTGCGTAGTGTATTTTCAAAGTAGTCAACAGCATCTTCAAAAATCATCTTATCATCGTAAACCAAGATGTCAATACACTTGCTTACTGAATAGATTAATCTTCTTGAATCTAAACATACTCCAATCACAGCATCGCTGAATCCATCTATTGTTAGAAACTCATCCTCAGGATAAGCCTCTATTATTTTACTTAGAGTCTGCCCCATATGTTCTTGCTAAAGTTATAATTGCATTAGTAGATAAAATTGTTGTAGCTACACTCACCGCATTCTGAAGTGCAGACCTCGTAACCTTCAATGGATCAATAACACCCATCTTAATCAAGTCACCCTTCTGTCCTGTCTTAAGGTTATATCCATAACCCAACTCCTCACTACCGCTATAAATGTCGGTTGCTTTTAGTCCCGCATTTTCTAATATTTGTGACAAAGGAGCTTGGAGGGCGTCAACCATTATTTTCAATGCCACCTGTTCTTCTTTACTATCGGACTTATTCTCAGGCAACTGAATTTCGGCTAACGCCTTCCCTGCACCCGGAAGGATACCTTCCTCTAATGCCGAACGAACTGCACATACTGCATCGTCAACTCTATCATATAATTCTTTTTGCTCAAGGTCTGTTTGTCCACCCACAAAGATAACACCTACTCCACCTGTTAATGAAGCAATACGCTCCAATAAAAAGTCTTTGTCTGCTTTCTTAGTAGAAGATGTGTTAGCGTCCCATAGCTGCTTAACCCTTTCGTCAATTAGGTCTTGCTTGATCTTTGCATCAGATTTCAATATAACCGTCTTGTCCTTGCTTACAATCACTCTAGCAGCGTGTCCAAGATCAGCATAGTTTATAATGCTCAAGTCATCGCCTGTCTTCTCGCTGAAGTATGTAGCACCTACACTAAGTGCAATGTCCTGCATCAACTCATGTTGCTTATATCCAAATCCCGGAGGAGGAACAGCACACACCTTTAAGTTCCCCTTCATAACATTCGCAGCCAATGTATTCACAACATTCGCATTGCACGGAGATATTATCAATAACTTTTTACCCTCACTAATAATTGGCTTAAGCACATTCTCTAACTGCAAGATGTTTGCTATCTCCATATCTGCAACCATAATCATCACGTCCTCAAACACACACTCGTCTTTCTTTTGGTCAGTTATAAACAAAGGACTTAAATATCCCCTGTCAAACTTCAATCCCTTAGTTGTCTCAGCATATGTCTCAGCACTCTGACTTTTCTCAACCGTAACGATACCATTCTTACCCACGTCATTATACACCTCTGAGATAATGCGTCCTATCTCCTTGTCATTATTTGCGGATATGCTGGCAACATCTAACAACATTTCGTTGGTGACTTCCTTCGCTTTAGTTTTCAAGTTCTCCACCACGTAATTGCTTATGTCCAATAGGTGTCTCAACACCTCCGTCCTGTTATGCGTCTCATCAATATACTCAAGACCACCAAGCACTAACTTCTCCGTAAGGACAATTGCCGTAGTCGTTCCATCACCTGCACTCGTAGCTGTACGCTCCGCCGCTTCCTTCATCATCTTAACTGCAAGGTTCTCAATAGGATCAATTAAGTCAACTGCTTTTGCAACAGTTACACCATCCTTAGTTACCGTAATTCCTTGTGTGTGTTGGGGAGATTCAATCAGAACAGTATTACCATTTGGACCTAATGTGCTCTTTACTGCACGTGCCATCTTCATAACACCATTGATTAACTTCTGTCTACCTTGTTGACCAAACTGTAGATCCTTTGGCATGTATGCCGTGTTGTTTGTAAAGTCCATTTTAATTAGATTTAATTATTTGAAAACAAAGATAAGGGTTTTATCAATTCAAACCAAACTACTGCACATGTGCAGTAATGTCAATCTTCTTCTTCCCTACTCTCTCTCTCTCTCTCTTTCTATTTATATAAAAATCTCCCATTAAAATTTGACTTCTAAATTGACATTTTCGACATTAGTATTAATAATCAATTAGTTATCTATTTATTTTCGTCGTAAAAACGACATAAAAAGAATAGTAAATGTCAATTATATGGTATTATATAAAAAAAAAGAGAGGTAAAATTAATTACCCCTCTTTGAATTTGGTCTAAATGGTCTAACATCCACCCATCATACCCTCATCCATTTCTGATTTCATAGTACCAATTGCAACTGCATCAGCCATAACAGAAATCTTTTCTGCACGCTTAAGAGCTTTCTTAGCCTCAGCCATCTTGGTAATACCCATTCTACTGTCAGGGGCATTGTTAATTAACATTCCGCCATTAACATCTAATCCCATCTTAGTACCGTTACGTTGGTAGATACTATTACTCAAATTTAAAGGTTGTTTCATAATTATAAGTTTTTACAAATTTAAGGTTTTTTTAGATATGCGTAGTAGTTGGGTTCTATAGCGTTTATGGTTGGCCGGCCCGTAACCGAAAGTCGATTATTTTTTCGGGGGTGGGGGTGTCTAACGGCGAGGCGTATCCGAAATTTTTGGCGTTTTCGTAGAGGCTCACTAACGGGGAGGGGTAGACGCTGAATAGATATACGCATAACAATTTATCATCATAGGACTAACGGCAACGAATAACGCTGATAACTAACGTTAACGCCTACACGCTAACTGCCTAACTATTAAGCATATACGAAGGTTAACTAACGTTTAATAACAGACGCATAGACGAAGAAAGGATGACAAAGGAGGCTACCACTAACGGCAACGGATAGACGATTTATTATTTCTGCAACATTGTTGCAAAAAACTATTGAATATCAACAAATTAGATATTTTCTAACAAATAGCCTTAAAAATTCGTAAAAATTCAACAAATAGCCTAAAAATTTCGTAAAATTATAGCATAATATTCAAATATTGTTTGTATGTTTGCAATATCAATTTAGTTCTTTTATTTACTGCATCTCTTTACTTAGCTGATTAAGTTAGGTATTTAAAAAAAATACTATATAAAGTATTTACAATATTTAAAAATGAGTCAATTCGGTAAAGGGATACATATGCACTTTAAATATTATTTATTAACACGTCCGACATGTCGGACAAAAAACCAAAAAAAATGACACAAACACAAACAACAACAACAAACAGCAATTTTACTACATTATTAAATGATGTAGATTTCGTAAGGGGTACGAAAGTAAACACTATTAAAGCACTAACAAAGCAATTTAATAGCTTAGCAACAAAGCAATTTGATGTTAGCATAAATTTAGCCTTTGAGGTTAAAGATAGCTTTGAGTGGTACAAAAGTAGTATTTGCAAAGATATTCTAAAATTGCACGAATTTAAAATGAATGCCGATATGTATGCAAACGAAATTTTGCAAATGTCTAAAAGTTACATGTATTTATTGGTTCAATGTGGTAATATTCATATTGATGTAATTAATGAATATAAAGCACAAAGCAAAGATACATTGTCGCTAAAAAACTTAGTCAAATTTGCGAGTCCGTCCGACATATCGGACACAAACGAAGAAACGGACACAAACGAAGAAACGGACGCAAACGAAAAACAGCCAAAAGTTGAAAACTTAAAAATATCTGTTAATAAGGATAATAAAATAAGTATCAAAGGTACAGCCAAAAAAGAAGTGTTAACACTACTTATTGAAGAATTGAAAAAGATGATGAATGCATAATAAAAATGCAGGGGTTCGCCCCTGTTTTTTTTGTGCAAAACTATCATCACCACCACGCTCGATGTGGTCAATGTGGCAAGGATTTGTGTTGTGTGCTCAGTCGTCATCAGGGATTTGTCCGACACGTCGGACGATCGAGTTCGAGTCTCGAGGCGACACTAACCAAAAAATCAAGCAATATGAAAAAAATCAAATTCAAAATCGCATTGGTAATCATCACGTCAATTGTCGTTATTTCAGTAATTGCAATTGCACACTTGTCTTACATTATTTTTCACAATTAAATTAAATTAAAATGAAAATCTATCTACTTATGGTTTCAATAAACCACAATCAAGAACAAATGGCTGACTTCGCATACTTTGACAAAGAGAAGGCGACCAATGCAGTACGTTTATGGAATGATGCACAAGAGATGGAGGATAGAAAAAATGCACAGGAGCAAGGTAAAGAATATGAGGAATGGGTAGGTGCACACGCTAACTATGCATTTTTAGAACAAGTTGAAATTATTAATTAACTGTCCGACGTGTCGGACACAAATCAAATCAAAATGAAAAAAATACTTTTTATTGCAATCGTATCATTATCAAGCTGTGTAACAGCGTATCGTTCGGAAAATATTTCTAATACCTCAGTAAGCACATACAAAAAAGGTGGCAATACGTATAGGGTAACGAGGAAGTATACATTATCAATATCTGTCGACACTATTAAAAACAAATGACATATTCTTTATTAATCACCAAAACCAAATCAAATGTTACACGTATCAAGTTCATTCAGAAACTTTCTGCAACGTTCAGAAAGTAGGGTAGCGACATTTTTAGACAATGCTTTACGCTACGAGAATTGGGGTTATTCTGCTGTCCGTTATATGATAACGGATAAGGAAGTAAACTATCTGACGTTAAGGTCAGATGGCAAACTATCATTTCTGCCGAAGGGCAAAACGCACGTTCTAACCGACTCGGGCTCGTGGGCGAGGGAAAATCGGCAAGAGGGTGCACCGAGTAAGATTATCCGAAAGGTGTTCACGAAGAAGGCTCTAAAGTTGTTCAAAGATGTTGACTTTGAGGCTTTTTGTAATCAGTACAAAAGTGCGTGTGACGCTGAGCAAAAGACATTTGTCATCAGACCAAATCACGACATACCCGATGTGTACTCTATGGGTAGAGAGTATGGGGGTACACTCGGAGATAGTTGTATGAATGATGACACGGACTACCTTGAGATGTACGAGAACATCAAAGGGCTCAGAATACTTACCCTTATAAATGTTGAGGGCAGATTATCAGGTAGGGCACTACTTTGGACGTTGCCAAATGGAGATGTGTTTTGTGATAGAATATACGTGGCACAAGACCACTACTATGATATGTTCATAGATTATTGTAATGAACAGGGGTGGTGGAGAAAACATAAGTACAAGACGTATGCAGATAAAAATGTGTGGTGGAAAGGTAGTGAGATGCACGAGGGGTGTTATTACAAGATACCCTGCAATACTGAGTATAGTTATTACCCATATATCGATACGTTCACGTATGGTGGAGATGGTTGGCTCAGTAACAATTGGGACGAGAGTGGTAGGCAGTATGAGTACACGGATACGGGTGGAGGTCGAGAGGGGGACAATCGGACAGAGTGTGCAGTAAGTGGAGATTTCATAGATGATGATGACGCAGTATACATAGAGAGGGGCTCGTATGCAGATAGGTACATACATATAGACCACTCGGTGTATTGTGAAACTGACAACTTGAGGTACTATGAGAACGATAGCTGTTTAGTGGAGGTTGATGACCATTGGTATAGGACTGATGACGACGATCTTGTGTGGATAAATGACACGGCTTATCATTGTAACGATGAGGACATATGCTACTCGGAGCATGATGGCGAGAACTACCTAAAAAGCGACTGCGAGTACTCAGATTATCACGAGGATTACTTCTTGAGTGATGATGTTGTGTACTCTGAGCATCACGAGTCATACATTAGAGAAGATGAGTCGTATGAGGTGGTAGGTGCTTACTTCCACGAGTCAGTAGTAAATAAGGTAGCATAATTAATTAACTGTCCGACATATCGGACACAAATATATAACAATGGAAAAACTAAAAGAGGTACTATCGGTACAAACAAGTAGCTATGAACAATTTCGAATGTTTGCCTACATAATACGGCAACTTCAAAACATACCCGACACGGAGTATTATACCACCAATGGTAACTTGTACGTGCAAAGAGGTAAGGGATTTGGTAAGTATCCATGCATTGTAGCCCATATGGACACGGTTCACGATATAGTCGAGGACTTATACCCTGTGGAGATTGACGGCAATATAACAGGCTTTAATCGTGTTACAATGGAGCAGACGGGTATTGGTGGAGATGACAAGGTAGGGATATACATAGCACTTGAGTGCTTGAGGGAGTTTGACAATATAAAGGTAGCGTTCTTTCGAGATGAGGAAGTGGGGTGCTTGGGTAGTTACGAGGCACATATGGACTTCTTTACTGACTGCAAGTTTGTATTGCAATGTGATAGGAAGGGTGACGGAGATTTTATTACTTCAGCGAGTGGAGTAGAGTTGAGCTCCGATGACTTTCAAAGGGACGTGTTACCAATCATTAGTGGGTATGGGTATAAGTTTGCGAGTGGTATGATGACTGATGTAATGGCACTCAAGGAGAATGGGATTAGGTGTAGCGTAGCCAATATGAGCTGTGGTTATTACAATCCTCATACACCACAAGAGTATGTGAATGTTTGGGACGTAGAGAATTGCTTAGATATGTGCAAAACTATCATTAGATATTGCACCAAATCTTACAAGCACAAGTACAAGCCGAGATGGACTGCACCTTTGCCGTACACAAGTTACAGCAAGTCCTCAAACAATTGGGATTGGTCATCACCTAAGAAGGAGAACAACACAATATGTTGGGACAAGTACGACAATATGAAGTACGAGAAAGACACATACTGCCAAGATTGTTGGGGTGCTGAGGCAGTAATCAATGGGCTATGTCAAACGTGTTACTCGTGGTACGAGGGCACGGCTACATCACCAAAATTATTTTAAACCAAATAAATACATAAACAATGCTAACAGAAAAACAAATCAAAATCATTGATGATTTAAAAATTGAGTTTACAAAAATCAATACGCCAATTCAAACTACGAGTGGTGGACTTATTAACAAGTCGCTAATGGACAAGAAGTTTAATGATACCATAAAGAGAAAGGCAGAGATTGATGCAATCAATAGGTCAACTGAAAGATATATAAGCGACCTTATTGATAAGGATATAGATAGGCTTAACAAGGACTTGTTGCCTATGGGTATGGCAGCCACGAGAGCAGTAAGTGAGGAAGATCAAAAGATATTCTTTGGTCGACTATATGGATTGAATAGTTTTTATATACAATACTATTCTGACTCAAAGTATGAGCAACTTCCTGACGGCTCAGGTATGAATGTCAAAAAAGGATTTGGATATATAAAGCATTGGGAACAATACAATAGTTCAGCCAATTTTAAATCTATTGATGAATTGTGCGACTCCCCTGACTTTATAAAAAGAATAGAAGGAATATATTTATCAGCACTTAAAGACAAATAAACACTAAAGTGTGGAGACACCACGATTAAAAACTGTAATTATTTTATGGGACGTTATTATCACGGAGACATTGAGGGTAAGTTTTGGTTTGCTGTACAATCAAGTATGGCAGCAGAACGATTTGGTGGAGAGATTATTGAGCCAAACTATGTGGACTTTTATTTTGATGGCGAACATTTAGATAACATCAATGCTGAGATAGATAGAATTGAGAAGGGCTTGGGTGGGCAGATTGAGGTGATTAACAATTTCTTTATCGCCAATGGTAGCTACAATGGCACTATGTTGGACGAGGCTAAGATAACACACAAAGATATAGAGGAGTATGCTGACTTGGAGTTGGGCAAAAAGATAAGGGATTGTGTAGTAAATCAAGGCGAGTGTAATTTTTCGGCAGAACTATAAAAAATTAAACCAATGGAAAATAAATATTCAGTATGGGTAGGTGGGGTAGAGATTAACGACCACTACTTAAATAAAAAAGAAGCAGATGATTTGCTTAGGGTATATCAAGATTTAGGATATAACGATGTAGTTATTGATAACATTGATAAACAATTAAACCAATGAGACATAATATAAAAACAATAGCAGATGCTCACATCAAAGCACGTAAGACAAATGTCTTTCTTGATGTGCCGGTAAAAAATAGGCGAGAAGTTATTGTCGCACTATACAATGGGTATACGTTTGAGCATATCCTAACTCAAATTGAGGTGGGGTATTGTGGTCCTATATCTATTTTTATAATGAAGTATTTCAAGTATGCCACAATTGGATATAAGATTGGGCTATACGATGGATTTGAAAAACTATTACTAAACAAATAAATTTAAAGCTATGAACTACGCAGTAAGAATGGATCAAAAAGATGAGGC
>Ga0209084_1000610_pt1 | contig 33467 bp, 32 predicted proteins | sample C_130820_MF_Meta_FD_187309 | JGI IMG/M metagenome (GOLD analysis project Ga0209084, IMG submission 187309) | Freshwater microbial communities from Lake Croche, Canada to study carbon cycling - C_130820_MF_MetaG (SPAdes) (version 2) | ecosystem: Environmental > Aquatic > Freshwater > Lake... | reverse complement strand
ATGGTGACCTTCTCGCTGATCGTGGTGCTGTGGTTTATTTACGGTTACAGCATCGCCTTTACCGAGGGCGGGCCCTTCTTTGGCGGCTTTGACCGGGTGATGATGAAAGGCATTTGGGATAACGCGGCGGGCACCTTCGCGCCAGCAGCCACGTTTAGCAAAGGCGTGTACATCCCCGAGATCGTGTTTGCAGCTTTTCAGGCCAGCTTTGCGGCGATTACCTGCACGCTGATCGTGGGCTCGTTTGCCGAGCGCATCAAGTTCTCGGCCGTGTTGTTGTTTTGCGCTCTGTGGTTCACCTTCAGCTATGCGCCGATTGCGCACATGGTCTGGTTCTGGATGGGCCCGGACGCTTACGCCAGCAAAGAAGTGGTGGATGCCATGAACGCCAAAGGCGGTTATCTGTGGCAAATGGGCGCGCTCGATTTTGCCGGCGGTACCGTGGTGCATATCAACGCCGCTGTGGCGGGTCTGGTGGGCGCCTTCATGATTGGCAAGCGCATCGGTTATGGCAAAGAGTCTATGCCTCCGCACAGCCTGACTTTGACTATGGTGGGCGCTGCCCTGCTGTGGGTAGGTTGGTTCGGCTTTAACGCCGGCTCGGCCCTCGAAGCCAATGGCTTTGCGGCCCTGGCCTTCATCAACACCTTTGGTGCAACCGCCGCTGCGGTGTTGGCATGGTGCATTGGCGAGGCCTTGCTGCGCGGCAAAGCCTCGATGCTCGGCGCCGCCTCTGGCGCGGTGGCTGGCTTGGTGGCGATCACACCGGCTTGCGGCAACGTGGGCATCGGTGGTGCTTTGATCATCGGCTTCCTGTCGGGCTTTGCCGGCCTGTGGGGCGTCAGTGGTCTGAAGAAACTGCTGGGCGCTGACGACACCCTGGACGTGTTCGGCGTGCACGGCGTGTGCGGCATCTTGGGTGCGCTGCTGACCGGCGTGTTCAATTCGCCTGCCTTGGGCGGCCCTGGCTTTGTCGCCGACTGGGTGACGGCCACCGGCATCACCGCGGCAGACTATTCCATCTCGGCCCAGGTGCTGGTGCAGGCCAAAGCGGTGCTGCTGACGGTGGTCTGGTCGGGTGTGGTGTCGCTGATCTCGTACAAGATCGTGGACATGACCATCGGCCTGCGCGTGACCGAAGAGGAAGAGCGCGAAGGTTTGGACATCAGCTCGCACGGCGAGACGGCTTACAACCGCTAAACCCTTGGCAGCCTGCGCTGCCATCCCAAGCGCCCCGCACGACGCAAGTTGTGCGGGGTTGTTTTTTTGGGGCGGCACAATGCGCGCTGATCCGAACACCCACCGAGCGACCGCATGAACCCACTTTTGAGCCCCGCCGCAGACCAGCCACCGCAAGCCGCCGCCTGGAGCCGCCTGGACGCGCAGCCCTATGAATTAGGCGAATCGCCGTTTTGGCATCCGCAAGAGCAGATGCTGTATTGGATAGACATCCCCGGCAAAAAAATTCTGCGCATGCAAGCCGGCCGTGGACCGGTGCAGGCTTGGGACATGCCTAGCGAGCCAGGCTGTATTGCGCCCGCGCAAGGCGGTGGTTTGGTGATCGCACTGCGCCATGGGGTTTTCCGTGCGAACGGCTGGGGCGCAGCGCTAGCGCACCTGGTGACGCTGCCTTACGACACCGCCACCGTGCGCGCCAATGATGGCAAATGCGATGCCTTGGGCCGCTTTTGGGTCGGCACCATTGACGAGACCAAAGCGCACGACGCGGCAGCGCTGTATTGCATTGATGCGCGTAGTGATGCGCCCCTGGTGCGCACCATGGCCGAGGGCGCATTAACCGGCAATGGCATGGGCTGGAGCCTGGACGGGCGCAGCGCCTATTGGGCCGATACACCGCGCCACCTGGTGCACGGCTGGGACTATGAACCCGCAAGCAATACGCTTAGCGCACACCGCACGCACCTGCAGTTCAGCGCGAAGCCTGCCGATTGGGTGAGCGGTGACGCCCGCTACCAAGGCCGGCCCGATGGCGCGGCGGTGGACAGCCAGGGCAACTACTGGCTGGCCATGTTTGAAGGAGCGCGTATTTGCTGCTTCTCGCCAGCGGGCCAGATGCTGGCCAGCTACGCCACACCGGCGCAGTGCCCGACCATGCCGTGTTTTGGCGGCGAAGATTTGAAAACCCTGTTCATCACCAGCGCCCGCCATGGCCGCAAGGACGATGAACTGGCGCGCTACCCGGATTCAGGCTGCGTGTTTTCTATGCGGGTGGATGTGCCCGGCCTGCCGGTGCATTTTTTCGCGGATTAACGCAAGGCATAAGCCCTATGCCGCCTCCAGCGTCCAGGGGTCGCAGTCAGGCTGTGCGTTTGCCTCTGGAATTCCGGTTCGATGTTGCGCAAGTGTTTATCCGCCATGACCCTGCCACAGGGGATGTCGTGCTCTCGCGAAAACCCGGTAACTGGTAGGGCTTGATGGATGCGGTTGCCTTGAATGCGGGTGACGATCTAGGTTTTGAACGGCACCAGAGGCAAGCTAGGCGCAATCCATTTGCCCAAACCAAGCCATGAATCCCACCTATTTGCTAGATACCAATGTGGTCAGCCACATCATGCAAGGACGGGATAAAGAATTGCTGGCCCGCTTGGAAAAACTGCCTGTGGGGCAGGTGGCCCTATCCAGCGTTACCTTGGCAGAGATCGAATACGGCATACATCGCCGGGCGCAATCAGCCAAGCTCCGGCAGGCACTGCAGCAATTATTACTGCACATGGATGTATTGGCGTGGGACGCGCCAGCCGCCACTTGCTATGGTGAACTGTGCAGTTCGCTGGAGGCACAAGGCATTAGCTTGAGCGACTTTGACATAATGATTGCCGCCCACGCAGTTTCCAGAAAAGCGATTTTGGTCAGCCGGGAAAAGGCATTTACCCACATCCCCGAGCAGCTCCTAAGCATTGAAATTTGGTAAAGCCGAAGCTTTACAGCGCGAGCGCGTCACGCTCTATTTGGTCAGTGAATTCAACTGTGATCTCGATAGGGTCAGCAATATTTTTAACGTGAAAATCCTCTGCATGTAGGGCCGTTAGATCGGTGGCTGCATTCTGCGTCTCGCGAAAGAAGATGTTCAACGCACAAAGGACTGTAGATTTCCCTGCCCCGTTTGCCCCGACCAAACGGTTGTATCGGCTGAATTCAACCTTCTGATCAATAAATGAACGAAGGTTCTTGATGTGTACTGATTTGATTCTCATTGGTTCCCTTTTGTGTTTTCTGAGTGATTGATCCGGCTAGTTACCTCAACCGCTTAACATCCCCCCGCGCGGCCTCTTGCTCGTCTTTGCCCTTGGAGGGAATGTGCCCCACACCGGATATCGCCACCACGAGAAACCCCGGGCCATTGCAGCCCTTCAAGTCATCACTCATCATCCAAGCCCCCCAACAACACCCCCCGCCGCGCCAACCGCTCCCTCGCCTCAAGCAAAGCCGCATGCAGCTTTTGCTCCAGCTCCGCTTTGGGTGGCAATTCGGTCCAGTACTCGGCCACGGTGATGCCGTCTTTGTGCATTTGCAGCAGCTCCACTTGTTCGCGGCTGGATTAGGCGCAGAGGATGAGTCCGATGGGCGCTTCCTCACCCGGCTGGCGCTCGTGCTTGTCTAGCCATTTCAGGTACAGATCCATCAGGCCTTTGTGCGCTGCTTTGAAGCGGCCTAGCTTGAGTTCAATGGCCACCAGGCGGTGCAGGCGGCGGTGAAAGAAGAGCAAATCCAGATAAAAGTCGTCGCCATCAATGACCATGCGCTTTTGCCGCTCTACAAATGCAAAGCCCCGGCCCAGTTCTAGGATGAAGGCTTCTAGCTGTTGCAGGATGCCGGCTTCTAAATCGCCTTCGTCATGGCCTTGGCGCAGGCCTAAAAAGTCTAGGAAGTACGGGTCTTTGAAGACTTGGGCCGGGCCGATATCGGCAGCAACGACCGACTCGGCTGGCACGGGGGTGTGGGCCTGGAGGGTGGCAAGCTCGGTGCGCTCAAAGGCTTTGCGTTCGATTTGTTGGTGTGGCTCGCGCACGCTCCAGCGCGATTCCACACTTTGCCGGGCATAAAACCAACGGGCGTTATCCGTTTTGACTGGCAATAGTTGCAGAAAATGCGTCCAGCTCAAATGTCGCATCAGTGGTGCGACTTTCTCTGTATCCGGGAAAGCCACTGCAAACTGCAACATACGGCGCAGATTTTTGGCTTCAAAGCCACGGCCAAACTCTTGCGCCAGTTGCTCCACCACGCGCTGACGGCTGTTGGCTATCAGAGTGCGCAATTCGGCGTGCAGCGTGTCTGCCGTTGTGCCTATCCCCGGAATCAATGTCGCCATGGATGCAATGCCGTCCCTGTAAGCCCGCAGGGTCAAGCGCCCAGTGTGCGGATATCGTCATCATATCCATCAAACTAACGTAATTTGTAATGGTTTTTAAAGGTTGCGCACCCGAGGTGTGCTGACCCTCTGGGTGGCGGCGCTAAGGCCTTGCGTTAGTTGTAGACAATCACCGTCTGCCTTGCGCGCCGTTGATCACGCGCTGCGCCGCCCCCAGCGCCTCCGGCGTATCGACGTCATGGATGCAGCCGGCATCCTCCACCGCAAGGGCATACGGTGCGTGCGCTTGCAGCACAGCGCGTGCCCCTTGGTCGCCGGTCAAGGCCATCAAGGCAGGGCCGCAGGCCGCTGCAAAACCCACCGGGTGCCCGCGTTGGCCCGCAAAAACCGGCACCACTACCGTGTGCGATTGCAGCGCCTGGGCCACGGTGCGCAAAGTCTGCGGCTTCACCAGCGGTAAATCGGCCGGCAGGATGAGCCAGCCTGCGGCCTCAGCGCAGGCGCGCACGCCGGTGGCAATACTGTCGCCCATGCCCGGCAGGCGCAGGTGCGCGGTGTGCGTGGCCTCCACCACGTGCCAGGGCAGGCCGCTGGCGCGCACCGCCTCCAGCGTGTGCTCGCGCACCGAGCGTGTGCCCAGCAGCGCCTGCAGCTTGTGCTGCCCGCCGCTGGCCGCAGCAAAGCGCTCGCTGCGCCCGGCGGCCAAAACGATCACGGTGGGAAGGGGTGCGCTCAAGGCAGGATTCCTAGCCAAATAAAGAGGCCTATTGTGGCCCCGGGACTCTTTGCCCGCGCGGCGCGGGTCAAGAATTCAAACAGGCGGTGTTCAAAAAATTCACGATTCGGCGCGGCCCAGCCCGCTAACATGAGCCTGATGACGGATTCAGATTCAGCAATCGATGCCCTGTGCGAGCGCATTGCCCACGCCCGCGCCCAGCCGCCGCAGGCGCGCACCCCGTTGCGCGTGCAAGGCGGCGCCAGCAAAGACTTTATCGGCACGGGCCTGACCGGCGATGTGCTGTCCACGCAAGGGCTGCAAGGCATCCTCAGCTACGAGCCTACCGAGCTGGTGGTGACGGTGCGCGCCGGTACCCCGCTGCGCGAACTGCAAGCCGTGCTAGCCGAAAAAAAACAGTGCCTTCCATTTGAGCCGCCGCATTTCGGCAGCGCCAGCACCACGGTGGGTGGCATGGTGGCCAGCGGTTTGAGCGGCCCGGCGCGCGCCAGCGCCGGTGCTTGCAAAGATTTTGTGCTGGGCGCCAGCGTGCTCAACGGCCGGGGCGAGCTGCTGCGCTTTGGGGGCCAGGTCATGAAAAACGTGGCCGGCTATGACGTCAGCCGTGTGCTGGCCGGTAGTTGGGGCACGCTGGGCGTGATCACCGAGGTCTCGCTCAAAGTGCTGGGTTTTTCGCCTTGCGAGGCCACCGTACGGGCCCGCCTGGAGCAAGCGCCGGCCTTGGCGCTGTTGCACCGTTGGGGTGGACAGCCGCTGCCGCTCAACGCCAGTTGCTGGCTGAGCGAGGCCGATGGCGCGTATCTGTATGTGCGCCTGCGCGGTGCCCAGGCGGCGGTGCAGGCGGCGCTACTGCGCATGCAGACCGATCTGCACAGCGCAGGCACCGAAGGCCAAAGTCTGGACCCCGCCCAAGCGCAAACCTTGTGGAATGGCTTGCGCGACCAGCGGCACGCATTTTTTGCCTCCGCGCCTGCCGGCGCGTGCTTGTGGCGCCTGTCGGTCGCGCAAACCGCGCCGGTGCTGGACCTGCCCTATGCCCAATGCCTTGAATGGCAGGGCGGTCAGCGCTGGTTGTGGGCCCCAGCTTCCGCCGCTGCCACGCTGCACGCGGCTGCGCGCGCAGCCGGGGGCCATGCCACCTTGTTTCGCCGCCCCGCCGGTGCACTGGCCGATGTGGACGTAGGCGTACCCGTTTGGAGCCCCCTGGAGGCCGCCGCCCAGCGCATCCAAACCGCGCTGCAATCTGAATTTGACCCCGACGGCGTGTTCAACACCGGCCGTCTGCATGGCCCGGCCTAAGCGGCGCATCGTATGCAAACCACCCTCTCCCCTGAATACGCCCACAGCACCGACGGCCAGGCCGCCGAGGCCATCGTGCGCAACTGCGTGCACTGCGGTTTTTGCACGGCTACCTGCCCCACCTACCAGTTATTGGGCGACGAGCTAGACGGCCCGCGTGGCCGCATTTACCTCATCAAGCAAGTGCTCGAAGGCGCCGAGCCCACGCGCAAAACCCAGCAACACCTGGACCGCTGCCTGACCTGCCGCAACTGCGAATCGACCTGCCCCAGCGGCGTGGAGTATGGCCACCTAATCGACATTGGCCGCAAGCTGGTCGATGCCAAAGTGCAGCGCCCTGCGGGCGAAGAAGCTCTGCGCTGGGCGTTAAAAGAAGGATTGACCTCGCCGCTGTTTGCCCCGGCCATGAAGCTGGGCCAGGCAGTACGCGGCTTCTTGCCCGAGGTGCTTAAAGCCAAAGTGCCGCAGGTGCGCAGCGCGGGCCTGTGGCCTACCCGCAACCACACGCGCAAGGTGCTGATGCTGGCCGGCTGCGTGCAGCCTTCCATGAGCCCCAATATCAATAGCGCCACCGCCCGCGTGCTGGACGCCTGCAGCATCCAAACCGTGGTCGAGCCGCTGGCGGGCTGCTGCGGTGGCGTCAAATTTCATATGAACGACCAGGACGGGGCCATCGTCCAGATCAAGAACAATATCGACGCCTGGTGGCCGCATGTGGCCCAGGGTGCCGAGGCGATTGTGATGAACGCGTCTGGCTGCGGTGTCACTGTCAAAGACTATGGCCACATCCTGCGCCACGACCCGGCCTATGCCGAGCGGGCGCAGCGCATCAGCGAACTGACCAAAGACCTGAGCGAGCTATTGCCCGATTTGCTACCCGCGCTCAAAGAGCGCATCGCCCCCAAACAAGCGCAGGCCCAAGGCATGATGGCGTTCCACCCACCTTGCACTTTGCAGCACGGCCAAAAACTCAAAGGCGGCGTGGAAACTCATTTGAATGCGCTGGGTTTTCAATTGCAGGTGGCCAATAACGAGGCGCATTTGTGCTGCGGCTCGGCAGGCACTTACAGCGTGTTGCAGCCAGTGCTTGCCACTCAGCTGCGCGACCGCAAACTGAGCAACCTGCAGGACTTGCAACCCCAAGCTATTCTGAGCGCCAACATTGGCTGCATCACCCATTTGCAAAGCGGCACGCAGGTGCCGGTTAGGCATTGGGTGGAGGTGGTGGACGCGGCGCTAACGGTTGTGTAAGGGCACTTTAGTGCGCGTACTTACTCCACCACCCCGCGCATGGCCACGCTGCGCCTGCGCAGCATCTCCAAGGTCAGCAGCATCACCACGGCAAAGAGGATGAGCATGAAGGCAGCCGACAAAATGGTCGGTGAGAGCTGTTCGCGCAGGCCGGTCCACATTTGGCGTGGCAGCGTGGTTTGTTCGGGGCCACCCAAAAAGAGCACGACCACCACTTCGTCAAACGAGGTGGCAAAGGCAAACAAAGCGCCCGAGAGCACGCCGGGCCAGACCAGCGGCAGCATGATGCGCCGAAAAGCCTCAATTTGCGAAGCGCCCAGACCGCGCGCGGCGCGCATCAGGTTCATGTCAAAACCGCCCAGCGTGGCGGTCACGGTAATCACCACAAAAGGCATGCCCAGCACCGCGTGTACCAGCACGATGCCCAGTAAATTATTGGCAATACCCAGCTTGGAAAAGAAGAAATAAGCGCCCACGGCCAGCACCACCACGGGCACGATCATGGGCGAGACCAGCACCGCCATCAAAAGGCGTTTGCCCGGCAGGTTGTGGTGGTTCAGGCCCACTGCCGCCAGCGTACCCAGCGTGGTGGCCAGCAGCGTGGCCAAGGTGGCGGTGAGCACGCTGTTGAAGATGGCATGCAGCCAGACCTCGTTGGTAAACAGCTCGCGGAACCAGCGCAGGCTATAGACCTGCACCGGGAAATGGAAATACGGTTCATTGTTAAAGGCCAGCGGCACCACCACCAGCACCGGTGCGATCAAGAAAATAAACACCGCTGTGCAAAACAGCACCAGCAGCCAGTGGCCCAGGCGTTGCGCCGGCGTGGTGTACAGGGGGAGGCTGGAGGCGCTCATCCGAGTTTGAGATTGTTAGAGCCGACCAATCGGTCATAGACCGCGTACAAAAGCAGCACTGCGCCCAGCAAAATAGCTGCGAGCGCCGAGGCCAGGCCCCAGTTGAGCGAGCGGCCCATGTTGTCGGCGACAAAGTAGCTGATCATCTGGTCGGTCGAGCCGCCCAGCAACGCCGGCGTGATGTAGTAACCCAGCGCCAAAATAAAGACCAAGAGCGCGCCCGCGCCCACGCCCGGAATGCATTGCGGCAGATACACGCGTACAAAGGCGGTGAAGGGGCCGGCTCCGAGCGAGCGCGCGGCGCGCACATAAGACACCGGAATTTGGCGCATCACCGAGTACATCGGCAGCACCATAAAGGGCAGCAGGATGTGCGTCATCGCCACCACCACGCCAAAGCGGTTGAACACCAGGGGCAGGGGCTCGGAAATCAGGTGCAGGGCTTGCAGCAGCGAGTTGAGCACGCCTTCTTTTTGCAGCACGACCATCCAGGCGGTGGTGCGCACCAAGAGCGAGGTCCAAAAAGGCAGCAGGACCAAAATCAGCAGCAAATTGGCCGTCTTATCACGCAAGTGGGCTAACAGATACGACAGCGGAAAACCCAGCAGGATGCACATGAAGGTGACAGTAAAGGCCACGCCCAGGGTGCGCAAATAAATCGTCACGTGGATGCGCTGGTCTTCGGGCTGGGGGCCTATCTGCCCGTCCTGGTTGCGCTTGGCGTCCAGGGCGGAGAGGAAATACAGGGTATGGCTGGGCGATTGCAGATTGCGAATCGTGCCCCAAATGCCGGGCTGGGCCCAGGCGGGGTCGGCAGCTTCAAAGAACGGTGCCCAGGGGCCGTCCTCTTGCGCGCCTACGCGCCGCGCTGCGCGCATAAAAATGGTGCGCAGGCCGAACTCTTCGATATTGAGTCGGTTGGCAATAGCGCCTTGCTTTTCGGCGGCAACCGCTTCTTTGAGGTCTTGGGCCAGCGCCGCATAGACGGGCTCGGGGGGGACTTGGTCACGCGGACCGTCCCAAGCGGCCAGCGCGCGCATGGTGCGCGGCAGGCCGTCGGGAACCAAGGGGTCGTACACGCTGTTGAGCAGCACGGACCCCAGGGGAAGCAAAAAGCTCAGGGCAACAAAAATGAACAGCGGGGCAATCAGCGCATAGGCGCGCCAATGGCCGCGTCGCTCCGCTTTGCGCAGACGTTGCGTCAGGCTGGCAGTGCTGTCCATCGATGTCGTCACAGATTACTTGGCCAACCAAGCAGCGAACTTTTTGTTCAAATCGTCTTGGTTTTCCATCCAGAACTGCGAGTTCGTGGACATGGAACGGCCAGGGTGACCCGCGTTAGGCAAGTAAGCACGGTTGGGGTTGGATGCGGGAATCAAAGCCAAAGACGAGTTACGCGTAGGTGCGTAAGGGATGTACTTGGCTTGGTCAGCCAAAGGCTGGCTGCTGCTGGCAAAGCGGACAAAGTCTTGCGCCGCATCCAGGTTCTTGGTGCCTTTGATGATGGCGTACAGATCAGGAATCTGGACTTGGCCATCCCACACGAGCGCGAAATCTTTTTTCTCTTTCACGTTGGCATCCACGATACGGCCGTGCCAGGTGTGGGTCATCACCACTTCACCCGAAGCCAAAAGTTGTGGCGGCTGCGCACCAGCCGTCCACCATACGATGCTGCTCTTGATGGTGTCCAATTTCTTGAACGCACGCTCCACACCGGCTGGGGTACCCAATACTTTGTAGACATCGCCAACGGCTACGCCGTCCGCCATCAAAGCCCACTCCAGCGTCACGCTGGGGTCTTTTTTCAGACCGCGCTTACCAGGGAACTTGGCGAGGTTAAAGAAATCATCCAACACCTTCGGGCCATTGGCACCGTACTTGGCTTTGTCGTAAGCCACTACGTTGGAATAAACGATTACGCCGATGGCGCAAGGCAGGATCATGCCGGGGATGAAGTCTTTAGCCGCTGGCACGCCATCCGCACCGGCGGGCAATTTAGATGCATCAATTTTTTCCAGTAGACCTTCCTCGCAACCTTTGAGCGCTTCAGCGGCTTCCAAGTCCACCACGTCCCACTTCACATTGCCCGACTTCACTTGTGCGCTGATTTCGCCCAAGGTGCCGCCCCAATCCACCGAAGTGATCTTGGTGCCGGTCTTAGCGGTGTAGGGCTTCTGGTAAGCCTCAATCTGGCTGGTGGTGTACGCGCCACCCCAGGAGGCGACCGTAAGCGATTGTTGTGCGGCGCTGATGCCTGGCAGAACAGCAATCGCTGCAGCGCCAACAACTGCCAATGCACTTGAATTTATCCGTTTGAACATGCTGTTCTCCTGTGTTTTACAAAAATGCCGCCCTTACTCACTATCGAGCACCCGGCAATCGGCCGCATCCCACCCGATGTGGATGGTGTTGCCGCCGGCCAGTGCGAGATCGCGTCCATCGTTGGGAAGCGTAACGATGAAATCTTCCAGCCCGCATGCCTTCAGGCGCAAACGGGCATATCTGCCTAAATACGTGATGTCGACGACGGTGGCTGGCGCTACATTGCCGTCGCCGGGGCTCTGGGGGTTGATGCGCACCCGCTCGGGGCGTATGGACACCAGCTTGTGCGCGCCCACACTGGGCGTGCCCACGGCCTGGCCCTTAATCAGCGTGCCATCGGCCAGGGCGATCTGGCATCCGATGTCCGAGACACTGTGTACCTTGCCGCTGAGCGTGTTGTTTTCGCCAATGAACTGCGCCACAAAAGCATTGGCGGGGCGTTCGTAGAGCTGGGTGGGCACATCAATTTGCTGGATTCGGCCGTTGTGGAACACCGCAATGCGGTCCGACATCGCCAGCGCCTCGGTCTGGTCGTGGGTGACATAGACGATGGTGATGCCCAAGTCGCTGTGCAGGCGCTTGATCTCGTACTGCAGTTGCTCGCGCAGTTGCTTGTCTAGCGCTGATAGCGGCTCGTCCATCAGCACCAATTTGGGCTCGAAGACCAAAGCGCGCGCCACGGCCACGCGCTGCTGCTGGCCGCCCGACATTTGCGCCGGCCGGCGCGACTCCAGGCCTTTGAGCCCCACTTTGTCCAGCGCCGCCATCACACGGCTGTGCGCCGCCTCGCCGGTGACGCCGCGCACGCTCAAGGGGAAGCCCACGTTTTCTGCCACCGTCATGTGTGGAAACAGTGCGTAGCTTTGGAACACCATGCCGATGTTGCGGTGCTCGGGCGCAATCCGGTTGATCGGCTTGCCGTCCAGGTAGATCTCGCCCGAGGTGGCGGTCTCAAAGCCGGCCAGCATCATCAGCGTGGTGGTTTTGCCAGAGCCCGAGGGTCCGAGCAGCGTGAGGAACTCGCCTTGTGCAATGTCCAGCGTCAGATCGCGCACCACCAGTTGTTTGCCGTCATAGCTTTTTTCTACATGGTCGAATCGGACAAAGGGATGCTGCATAAAGGTGCGTATTCCAGAGGTTCAGGTCAAGCCCTTGAGATTAGCAAAGATTGGGCCTAGGCGGGAATCACATTGTGCTTAGGTCCATAGGGGAAACCCGTAATGTTCTGGTGTCCGTCCGCTGTGACGACCAAAATATCGTGTTCCCGGTAGCCGCCAGCCCCGGGCATGCCCTCGGGCAGCATGATCATGGGTTCGATGGAAACCACCATTCCAGGTTCGAGCACGGTGTCAATGTCTTCGCGGAATTCCAGACCGGCTTCGCGCCCGTAATAGTGCGAGAGCACACCAAAAGAGTGCCCGTAGCCAAAGGTGCGGTACTTTAAAAGGTCATATTCCTCGTAAATTTTGTTCAGTGCATGAGCCACATCGCAGCAGCGTACGCCGGGCTTGACCAGCTTTTGGCCTTCTTCGTGCACGCGCACATTCACCTCCCACAAGCGCAGCGAAGCGGCATCCACATCGCCGAAAAACAAGGTCCGCTCCAGCGCCGTGTAGTAGCCCGAAATCATGGAAAAACAGTTCAGGCTGAGGATGTCGCCGTGCTGCACCTTGCGCGTAGTCACCGGGTTGTGCGCGCCGTCGGTGTTGATGCCGGACTGGAACCAGGTCCAAGTGTCCATCAATTCGGTATGCGGGTAGCGCTTGGCAATCTCACGCACCATGGCCTGGGTCGATGCCAGCGCCACTTCATGCTCAGGCACGCCGGCATGTACCGCGGCCACCAGGGCTGCGCCGCCCACGTCACACACCTGCGCACCGTTTTTAATGAACGCGATTTCCTCGGCCGACTTGACCATGCGCAGCTTCATCACATCGGCTGCCACATTGGTGAACTCAACGCCCGGCAAAGTGGCGCGGATTTTGTCCATGCGCTCTAAAGGCAGGTGGTCGTATTCCAAGCCGACGCGGCCTTTGTTGGGCACTTCCTGCGCAATGGCGCGAAAGTAATTACCCTGCTGCCAGTCGGTATAAATCACGGCGCGGTCGCACACGCCTTTTCGCCAGGGCTGGCCGCCGTCGATATTGGCAGCGATGATGATGCTCTTGTCCTGGGTCACCACCAGACCGTAAAAACGGCCGAACGAGCAGTACAAAAAGTCGCTGTAGTAATTTATGTTGTGGTAGCTGGTGAACAGCACGCTGTCCACCTTGTTGCGCGCCATCATGGCGCGCAACTTGGCGATGCGGGTGGCGTACTCGGCATCCGAGAAGCTGTGGCGAACGCGCTCGCCGTTGTCGATAGAAATCAGGTCAGGCATGCTCATGGTAAGACTCCAGGTGGTTCAGCGCGCTGAGTATGGAGGCATACGCCTGTGGGGGGCTTTTGAATTACGACAAAAATCTTTCGGTCGATGCCAAGCCTTGGCTGCGCTTTTCGCGGTCTTTTTGCGGCGACGCACCATAGCGGGGCGTGTAGCGCGCCGTCAGGTGCGAGGGCGACGCAAAACCGGTACGCAGCGCAATCTCGCGCACGCTTTTGTCGCTGCGCTGCACCAAGATGCGCGCATGCGCCAGACGGATGTCCAGGTACAGGCGTTCGGCCGAGCGCTCGAACTGCTGCTTAAAGAGGCGCTGCAAGCTGCGCAGCGACACGCCGGCAAACTGCGCCAGCTCGGCAATCGTCAGGGGCTCGGCCACATTGGCCTCCATCAGTCGCAGCACCTCGATGGCCACGGCGTGCGTCACCCGGTACTGGTGGATGATGGAGACCGTCTGCACATCGGTAAGGCTGCGCCGCTCGGCGATCAACAAATTGGCCACCTCGTTGGCCAGCTGGCGGTTGCCCGGCGGCTGGGTGAGCAAATACGTCATCAAATCGAGCGGGGCGACGCCGCCGCTGCAGGTGTAGCGGTCGCGGTCGACCTCGAAAAAATGCTGCGTTACGATGACTTTGGGGAACTGCTCGGCCAGCGCCTCGTGGTCCTCCCAGTGGATGGTGCTGCGGTAGCCGTCGAGCAGGCCCGCTTGCGCCATCAGGTAGGCGCCGGTGTCGATCCCGGCCAGCGGCACGCCCTGGGCAGCCTGCTTTTTCAGCCACAGCGCCAGCGGCCGCAGGCCGCGCTTGGGTATCGGGTTGGGCCCGATGACAAACACCACATCGAGCACGGGCGCCTGGGCCAGGCTGTGCTGCGACATCACGGCGATGCCGTCGCTGGAGTGCACCAGGCCGCCGTCTACTGATAGCAGCACGGACTGGTAGGTCGCCCGGCCCAGGACCTGGTTGGCCAGGCGCAACGGGTCAACGCAGGCGCTCAGCGCGATCAGCGAGAAATGGGGAACAACAACAAAGCCAAAGACCAGCGGTCGCATGGCGCGCGGACGATCAGGGCTGCGCCAGCGCTGCCTCGATGTCGGCCGCCAAGCTGGCTGGCGAGTCAGTGGGTGCGTAGCGCTTGCGCGGCTGCCCGTCAGGTCCGATCAGGAATTTGGTGAAGTTCCATTTGACCGACTCGGTGCCCAAAATGCCCGGCGCCGCCTTGGTCAGCCACTGAAACAGCGGGTGCGCCCCGGCGCCGTTGACCTCGACTTTGGACATCATCTGAAAGCTCACGCCGAAGTTTTTCTGGCAGAAGTTGGCGATCTCGCCGTCGCTGCCCGCGTCCTGGCCGCCAAACTGGTTGCAGGGAAAGCCGATAACCACCAGGCCTTTGTCGCTGTAGCGCTGGTGCAGATCCTGCAGGCCGGCAAACTGGGGCGTAAAGCCGCAGGCGCTGGCGGTGTTGACCACGAGCAGCGTCTTGCCTTTGAGGTCTTGCAGCTGCAAGGGCTGGCCATCGATGGTGGTGGCGTCAAAGTCAAAAGCGGTGGGCATGCGGTCTCCTTGTGGATGGGAAAAGTAGCCGGGTTGCGGCCAAACGGCGCAAGGCTGGTGGCCGCGAAGGATAACGCAGTGCCTGCGTCTTAGCCGTGCAAGTGGTCGTTGCGGGCGATTTCCAGCAGTCGCTGCACCTCGGGGCCGTGCTCTTGGCAGTTGCGCTGGTGCCAGCGGCGGATCAGCGCCATGCAGCCGGCCACGAGCAGGCCAAAGACGCTAATGGCGCCAAAGGCGGACACGCCCATGCCGGTGGACAGGCTGTAGAGCCCGCCCAAGGACAAGATGCAGGCTTGCTCATTGAAGTTTTGTACTGCAATGGAGCGGCCCGCGCCCATCAGGTTGTGGCCCCGGTGCTGCAAAAGCGCATTCATGGGCACCACCAAAAAGCCGCCCAGCGCGCCCAGCAAGATCAAAAAGGGCGCTGCCACCCATACATTGCTGATGAAATTCATGAGCACCACCAGCAGGCCCATAGCAATACCGAGCGGCAGCACGCCAATGGCGTGCTCCAAGCGCACCCGCATCGAGGCGACCACCGCGCCCAGCGCCGTGCCCAGCGCCACCACGCCCACCAGCGCCGAGGCCTGCGTTACCGAGTAGCCCAGCGCCACCGCCGCCCAGGCCAGCACGATGTAGCGCAAATTGCCGCTCACGCCCCAAAACAAGGTCGTCGTGCCCAGCGAAATTTGGCCCAGCCGGTCGCGCCAGAGCTGCATATTGCAATGCCAAAAGTCAGGCAACAGCGTCCACAAATTGCGCGGCAAGGGCCGCATCTCCACGCCGGTATCGGGAATGCGGGTGTTAAACCAGGCGGCCATTAAATACAAAAACACCAGCGTACAAATGGCCGCTTGCGGCGCTGTATTGATGCCCGTATCTATATACGGAATGTCCAGCGACAGCAAATGCGGCGCAATCTGCGGCCCGATCAGCTGGCCGCCCAGTAGCACGCCCAAAATGATGGAGGCAATCGTCAGCCCCTCAATCCAGCCATTGGCGCTGACCAGCTGGGAGGCCGGTAGCAGCTCGGTCAGGATGCCGTACTTGGCCGGCGAATACGCCGCCGCGCCCAGCCCGACCACTGCATAGGCCAGCAGTGGGTGGCCGCCAAAGAGCATCATGGCGCATCCGGCGATCTTGATGCCGTTGCTGCCCAGCATGACCCTGCCCTTGGGGTAGGCGTCGGCAAAAGCGCCCACAAAAGGGGCCAGCACTACATAGAAAAGCGCAAACATGGGCACCAGCGCGGCCTGTTGCCACTCGGGCGCCTGGGTGCCGCGCAGCAACTGGACCGCACCCACAAACAAGGCGTTGTCAGCCAGCGAGCTCAGGAACTGCGCCGCCATGATGGTAAAAAAGCCGCGCTTCATGCCGTCGGGGAGGGGTATGCCGTTTCGGGCAGCGGGGTCTTACGGAAGTCAAAAATCACAGTGCGAGGGTTATAGCACGGGCGCAAGACGGCGCGGGCCGCCGTTAAAGTCGGGCTATGCCCCGCCCGATCCACGCCCTTGTCCATCCCCAGGCCTTGCGTCACAACCTGAATCGCTTGCGCCAGGCCGCGCCTGATGCGCGGGTGTGGGCGGTAGTAAAGGCCGACGCGTACGGCCATGGGATCGAGCGCGTATTTAACGCGTTGGCCGGTGCTGACGGCTTTGCGCTCCTGGAGATCGCCGAGGCGCAGCGCCTGCGCGCGCTGGGATGGCGCGGGCCGATTTTGCTGCTCGAAGGCGCCTTTGAACTGCGCGACTTAGAGGCTTGCTCGCGCCTGGACCTGTGGCACGTGGTGCATAACGAAGCCCAGATCGACATGCTGGCGGCGCACAAAACCCACGTGCCGCAGCGCGTTTTCCTCAAAATCAACAGCGGCATGAACCGCCTGGGCTTTGCGCCCCCCCAAGCGCGCGCCGCCTGGACACGACTGAACGCCTTGCCCCAGGTCGACGAAATCTCGCTCATGACCCACTTCAGCGACGCCGACGGCCCGCTGGGCATTGCCGACCAGGCCGCCCGCTTTGAGACCGCCACGGCCGACCTTCCTGGCGAGCGCTGCCTGAGCAACAGCGCAGCCATCCTGCGCCACCACCTGCACCAAGCGCAATCGGCCCAGCCCTTGCCCGCCAGCGACTGGGTGCGCGCCGGCATCGCCTTGTACGGCAGCGCGCCCGATTTCGGGCTCAACACCCCCGCGCACTGGGATGTGCGCCCGGCCATGAGCCTGCGCGCCCAGATCATTGCTGTTCAAGACCTACAGGCTGGCGACACCGTGGGCTACGGTTCGCGCTTTGCGGCCGCCGTGCCCATGCGCATCGGCATCGTGGCCTGTGGCTATGCCGATGGCTATATGCGCGCCAGCCCCAGCGGCACGCCGGTGCTGGTGGACGGTCAGCGCAGCGGCACCGTCGGTCGCGTCAGCATGGACATGCTGGCCGTGGACCTGTCAGCCCTTCCCCGCGCCGGCCTGGGCAGCGAGGTCACGCTCTGGGGCCAGGCCAGCAGCGGCGCGCTGCTGCCCATCGACGAGGTGGCCGCCGCCGGGCAGACCATTGCCTACGAGCTGATGTGCGCGCTGGCGCGCCGGGTGCCCGTGCAAATGGACGAGGACGCGGGCGATTAAACTGTTTTTATATACAGTAATATCACCCTATGGCCAAAGACAAATCTGTATTTACCTGCACCGAGTGCGGCGGCACCAGCCCCAAGTGGCTGGGCAAATGCCCGGCGTGCGGCGCCTGGAACACTTTGATCGAATCCCTGGCCAGCGCCGAAAGCGGCACCAAAAACCGCTTCGCCGCCCTGGCCAGTACGGCCGAGGTGGCGGTTTTGGCCGATATCGAGGCCAGCGACGTCGACCGCACGCCCACCGGCCACGCCGAACTCGACCGGGTGCTGGGCGGGGGCATCGTGGAGGGCGGCGTGGTGCTGATCGGCGGCGACCCGGGCATTGGCAAGTCCACCTTGCTCTTGCAGGCGCTCGATTCGCTTCAGCGTGCGGGCAAAAAGACGCTCTACGTTACCGGCGAGGAAAGCGGCGCGCAGGTGGCCCTGCGCTCGCGCCGGCTGGGGCTGGATGGTTCGCAGGTCAGCGTACTGGCCGAGATACAGCTGGAAAAAATCCTGGCAACCCTGACGGCACGCCAGCCCGACGTGGCGGTGATCGACTCCATACAAACTGTGTACTCCGAGCAACTGAGCTCGGCGCCGGGCTCGGTGGCCCAGGTGCGCGAGTGCGCCGCCCACCTCACGCGCGCGGCCAAGGCCGCCGGCGTGTGCATCGTGCTGGTCGGCCATGTCACCAAGGAAGGCGCCCTGGCTGGACCGCGCGTTCTGGAGCACATGGTCGACACCGTGCTGTACTTCGAGGGCGATACCCACAGCCAGTTCCGGCTGGTGCGCGCCATCAAGAACCGTTTTGGTGCGGTCAATGAGATCGGCGTCTTTGCCATGACCGAAAAAGGCCTTAAAGGCGTGAGCAACCCCAGCGCCATCTTTCTGAGCCAGCACGCCGAGCCGGTGCCCGGCAGCTGCGTGATGGTTACTTTGGAGGGCACGCGCCCGCTGTTGGTGGAAATTCAGGCGCTGGTCGACAGTGGCGGCCCCAGCCCCCGGCGCCTGAGCGTGGGCCTGGACAAAGACCGCCTGGCTATGTTGCTGGCCGTATTGCACCGCCACGCCGGGGTGGCCTGCATGGACCAGGATGTATTTATCAACGCCGTGGGAGGCGTGCGCATCGGCGAGCCGGCCGCCGACATGGCCGTGATGCTGGCCATTACCTCGTCTTTGCGCGGCAAACCGCTGCCCAAAGGCTTTATTGCTTTTGGCGAGGTGGGGCTGGCCGGCGAGGTGCGCCCGGCCCCGCGGGGCCAGGAGCGCCTGCGCGAGGCGGCCAAACTGGGCTTTACGATGGCCATCGTGCCCAAAGCCAATGCGCCCAAAAAGCCGATCGAGGGCATGACGGTGCACGCCGTGGAGCGGGTGGAAGATGCGCTGCAGATCGTGCGGGCCTGGGTTTGAAAAAATTTCCGCCCACTCCTGAAAATTGATCAAGCCGCCAGATCCGTTAGACTGCGCGGGGACCCCATCCCGTAAGTTTCAGTAAGGCTGCCTAGATTAGATTTAGCAACCTGATAGGCTAGGGGGCTTGGCGGTGAGCGCCGGAGTGCCTCCGAAGCGTGCAGCGCGGGTTGACAGTCCGGGCTTTGCGTTCAGTGCGCGACTTACATTTCAACTTGGAGACAACATGACTATTCGTATTGCAAAAATGGCCAAGCGCTTGGCAGTCGCCGCCGCTGTGATGGCTTTTGCCGGCATTGCTGGCGCAGTGGAGCCGATCAAGATCGGCGTTTCCGGTCCGTTTACCGGTGGCTCTTCCTCCATGGGCGTGAGCATGCGCGACGGCGTGAAACTGGCCGCCGAAGAGATCAACAAGGCCGGTGGTGTTTTGGGCCGCCCCTTGCAGCTGATCGAGCGCGACGACGAAGCCAAGAATGAGCGCGGCGTGCAAATCGCCCAGGAATTGATCAACAAAGAGAAGGTCGTCGCCACCGTCGGCTTTATCAATACCGGCGTAGCCCTGGCTTCGCAGCGCTTTTACCAAGAAGCCAAGATTCCGGTTATGAACAACGTGGCCACCGGTTCCATCGTGACCCACCAGTTTGACGACCAGCCTGAGAACTACATCTTTCGCAATGCGGCCCACGATAGCATTCAGGCGCCAATGATTGTGGAAGAGGCGATCACTCGCCGCGGTTTCAAGAAAGTGGCCATTTTGGCGGACTCCACCAACTACGGCCAACTCGGCCGCGAAGATTTGGAGCGCGCGCTGGGTCTGAAAAACATCAAGGCCGTGGCCGTTGAGAAGTTCAACATCAAGGACGTGGACATGACTGCGCAGTTGCTTAAGGCCAAGGCTGCAGGTGCTGAAGTGGTGTTGACCTACGCGATTGGCCCGGAGTTGGCGCAAATTGCCAACGGCATGACCAAGCTGGGCTGGAAAGTACCCATGATCGGTAGCTGGACCCTCTCCATGGCCAACTTCATTGACAACGCCGGCCCCGGTGGCGAAGGCGCGCGCATGCCGCAAACCTTCATCCAAGAGCCGACGACGCCCAAGCGCCAGTCCTTCATCATTAGCTACCTGCGCACCTTCAACCCCAAGAATGCCCGCATTGACTCCCCCGTCTCTGCAGCACAAGGCTATGACTCGGTGTACTTGCTAGCCGCCGCCATCAACCAAGCCAAGTCAACCGAAGGCCCGGCCATTCGCGCCGCGCTCGAAGACCTCAAAACGCCGGTGGACGGCGTTGTGACGAGCTACAAAAAGCCCTTTACCGCCAAGGACCATGAAGCCATCACGGCCAATATTCCGGTGTTCGGTGAAGTCAAAGGCGAAAAAGTGGTCTACGCGTATGAAGCAGACCAAAAGAAGGCCTCTGAAATTCGCGTGAAAGACGTGAATGCCAAAGGCGCACTGGAAGTGAAGAAAAAGTAATTAGGTCACACCTTTCGCGTACTCAGAGCAAACTCGCCAGTCCGCAAAGACTGGCGAGTTTCTTTTATAGAGAAACGCAAAAACGCATTCCCCGACAAGATGGCTGAAAACACGCTGAGATAAATTATGGAAATACTGCTTCAACTGGTCTACAGTGGCATTGCACTGGGAATGATTTACGCGGTTATCGCGTTCGGATACCAACTTACTTTCCAGACCTCGGACACCTTGAACTTCGGTCAAGGCGATGCGCTGATGCTGGGCGCTATGGTTGGCCTGACCTTGGTCAACCATGGTGTGAATTACTGGGTCATGTTGCCGCTGGTAATTGTTTTTGGCATGCTGCAAGGCGCGGTGGTTGAGCGCATCGGTGTGCAGCCGGCAATCAAAATCAAAAGCGAGTTTGGCTGGATCATGTCCACCATCGCGCTGGGTATTATTTTCAAGAACGTGGCCGAAAACGTCTGGGGCCGTGACGACTTGAAATTCCCCTCGCCGCTGCCCGAAGCGCCGATGCAATTTTTGGGCGCAAATGTGCTGCCCATGGAGGTGCTGGTCGTCGTGGGCGCCGTGCTGATGATGCTGGGCGTGGAATTTTTCAACCGCAAAACGATTTATGGCAAAGCGGTGGTCGCTACCTTCAATGACCGTGATGCGGCCAAGCTAATGGGTATCAACACCGGCTTGGTAATCACCTTCTCTTACGCTTTGTCCTCGGCGACCGCCGGTTTTGCCGGCGCTCTGATTGCGCCCCTGACGCTCACTGGCGCCACCATGGGCTCGGTACTGGGCCTGAAGGCTTTTGCTGTGGCCATTATTGGGGGCCTGACCAGTGGTCTGGGCATTATTGTGGGCGGCATCATTTTGGGTATTGCCGAAACGACCACCGGTTTTTATATCTCCACCGGATACAAAGACGTGCCCGGTCTGGTGCTTTTGCTGATGGTGCTGGCGCTCAAGCCCGCTGGCTTGTTTGGCAAAACCGCAATCAAGAAAGTCTGACCATGAGTCGCAATTTCATGCTCTCCTTGGTGGTGTTTTTGGCCTTGCTGGCCGCGGCGCCCCTGTACACCTCGAACCCGTATTACATCCACATGATCGGCACGATCATGATTTACGCCATCTTGCTGTTTGGCCTGGACATCGTGGTGGGCTACACCGGCCAGGTCTCGCTAGGGCATGCTGGTTTGTTTGGCGTGGGCTCCTATACCGCAGGCGTGATGTTTATGAAGCTGGGCGCTCCGCTGTGGCTGATCATCCCGGCCAGCGTGTGTGTGACCGCAGCTTTTGGCGCGCTGCTGGCGCTTCCTGCTTTGCGGGTGACGGGCCCTTACCTGGCCATGGTGACGCTGGCTTTTGGCACCATCATCCAGATTTTGATCAACGAGATGACTTTCCTCACCGAAGGCCCGCTGGGCATCAAAGTGCCCAAGCCCGATTTGTTCGGCGCCAAGCTCACCGAACACGAGTTCTATTGGCTGGTGCTGGCGCTGATGGCGCTGTCACTGGTGGTGGTCGACCGCATCTTGCGCTCGCAACTGGGCCGCGCCTTTGAGGCTTTGCGGGGCAGTCCGGTGGCCTCGGACTGTATGGGTGTGTCGGTCTACCGCTACAAGGTGTATGCCTTTGTGATCAGCGCCGGCTTTGCCGGCCTGTCGGGCTGCTTGTATGCGTATTCAGAGCAATACATTTCACCCAATACCTACAACTTTGAGCTGACCGTTTTGTTCTTGCTGGCCGTCATCATGGGCGGACGCAAGACGCGCTCGGGCGCCATGCTGGGCGCAGCCATCATCGTGATCCTGCCCAAGCTGCTGGACGATCTGGAGATGTTCCGCCAGGTGTCCTCGGTGCTGGCGGTGCTGATGCTGGTGGGCGCCATCGTGGCGATCGCCAAGAAAATCACCACGCCGCGCGCGATGGCCATCCCCGTGGTGGGCACGCTGGCTTTGGCCGCCTTCTCGTTCTGGCTCCAGTCGATTACCGACTGGCGTCTTAGTATTTTCGGCCTGATGATTTTGTTTGTGGTCTATTACCTCCAAGATGGCATCGTCGGCTTTTTCCGTAAACTCACCTCCCGCAAAACCAGCCGAGGCGAGGCCTACCACGCGCCTTCAGATGCCAAGGACGCCATCACCGTGGCCGCCTCCGCCTCGGGCAAAGAAGTAGGCGGCGAACTGCTCATTGCCAAGAGCGTGCTGATGCAATTTGGCGGTCTCAAGGCGCTCAACGATGTGGACCTGCGCATCCAGCGCGGCACCATCCACGGCCTGATCGGCCCCAACGGATCGGGCAAGAGCACGATGATGAATGTGCTCACCGGTATTTACGTGCCCACGGCCGGCAGCATCGAGTTCTGCGGCCGCAGCGTGGTCGAACGCAGCTCGGCCGATATTGCGCTCTCGGGTATTGCGCGCACCTTCCAAAACGTGCAGCTCTTTGGCGAAATGACCGCCTTGCAAAACGTGCAGGTGGGCCTGCACCACACCTTCAACAGCAATTTGCTGGATGTGGCCCTGAACACCCCGCGCTACCAGCGCGAAGATGAAAGCGCCATCGCGCGCGGCATGGGCCTCTTGAACTTTGTAGGCTTGGCCGATCTGGCCGGCGAAGAGGCGCGCAATCTGCCTTACGGCAAGCAGCGCCTCTTGGAAATCGCCCGCGCCCTGGCGCTGGACCCACAGCTTTTGCTCCTGGACGAGCCCGCCGCCGGTCTGACCGCGCCCGATATCAAAGAGCTGATCGCCATCATCCGCAAGATCCGCGACCACGGCATAACCGTCATCCTGATCGAGCACCACATGGATGTGGTGATGAACGTGTGCGACGCGGTCTCGGTGCTGGACTTCGGTCAAAAAATCGCGGAAGGCAAACCGGCCGAGGTACAGGCCAATGAAAAAGTGATCGAGGCCTATCTGGGCGCTCCGGCCGCTTAAGCACACAGGACTATTGTTATGTTGAGCATCAAAAACCTGGAAGCCGGTTACGGCAAAGTGCAAGTCCTGCATGGCATCTCGATGGAGGTGCCCAAGGGCAAAGTCGTCACGCTGATTGGCTCCAACGGTGCGGGCAAAACCACCACCATGCGCGCCATCTCGGGCATGATCAGCCCCACGGCGGGCGAGATCAGCTTGAACGGCAAGCGCACCGACGGTATGGAGTCATTCACCATCGCCAAGCTGGGGCTGGCGCACTCGCCTGAGGGGCGGCGCGTTTTTGCCACGATGTCGGTGACCGACAACCTGATTTTGGGTGCCTTCCCGCGTCTGACCGGCAGTCGCCCCAAGGGCGATGTGCAAGGCGACTTGGAGCGGGCCATGGAGCTGTTCCCCCGCCTCAAAGAGCGGCGCAACCAATTGGCGGGCACCTTGTCCGGCGGTGAGCAGCAAATGCTGGCCATGGCGCGCGCGGTGATGCTCAACCCTGAAATCGTGCTGCTGGACGAGCCCTCGATGGGCCTGGCGCCGATCTTGGTGGAAGAGGTGTTCCGCATCATTGCCGACCTCAAGTCACGCGGTGTGACCATGCTCTTGGTAGAGCAGTTTGCCGCCGCCGCGCTCAAAGTGGCCGATTACGGTTATGTGCTGGAAAACGGCCGCATCTCGGTGCACGGCAATGCCGCGCAACTGCAAAACGACCCTGCCGTGAAGGCCGCCTACCTCGGCGGCGGGCACTGACAGCGCCTTAAGCGGCCAGTCGGCTGCTTTGGTAGCTGGCGCTGGCCAGCCACTGTGGGTTGATCTCCACGCCCCAACCCGGCTCGGTGGGAATCTGCAGCGTGCCGTCCCGCACGGCGTAGGGGTCGCCCAAAAACAAATCTTGTTGCCAGGGGTAGTAATCGGCCCCTTCAATCGAAAACTCCAGGTATTTGCCTGCATTGGGAATCGCCCCGAGCAAATGCATGGTGCAAATCGTCACCAAAGACAGATTTGCGCTGTGCGGCGTGCAAGGTAGGCCGCGCGCTGCGGCCATGCGCGCCACCTCCAAGGTGCGGGACAGACCGCCCATGTACATCACGTCAGGCTGCACGATATCGACCACCTGTTGCTCCATCATGCGCTGCCAGGTGGGCAAGTCCCAGTCCTGTTCGCCGCCGGTCACGTCCAGATCCAGCGCTTGCGTGACCTGGCGGGTTTGCTCAAATTCCCAATACGGGCAAGGCTCCTCAAAGTGGCTGATGCCTTCGTCTTGCAGCATCTGGCCCACGGCAATGGCGCGGGTCGGTGAAAAGCCGCTGTTGGCGTCGACCAGTTTGGCCACGCCCTCGCCCAAGGCGCGGGCGACCACGGGGATGACCGCTTCGGTGCGCCCGGGCCACTCGTCCACATCGCGGCCGCATTCGGCGGCGACGCGCCACTTGAAGGCGTCAAAACCCTGCGTATCGCGCAGGCGCACCAGGCGCGCCGCTTCGTCTTGGGGCGTGATGTCCCGTTTCATGGACGAGGCGTAGGCGCGCAAAGCCTTGGGCCGCCCGCCCAGCAACTCTACGACGGGCTTGCGCTCGATTTTTCCGCGCAAGTCCCACATGGCGGTGTCCAGGCCGGCCATGGCGCGGCAGCGGTAGCTGCCGGGGTATTTGTGCTCTTTTTCCCAAATGCGGGCCAGCGCGCCGTCGATGTCCAGCGCGTCAAAGCCCAAAGCCCAGGGCGCGACCTGGCGGTGAAAAATCGTGGCGCTGATGTCCGCGTTATAGGTCGAGGTCTGGCCCCAGCCGACGTGCCCGCTGTCGGTGCTGAGCTTGACGAAGCAGACAAACTCGTTGGAAAAGGTCTCGAGCTGGACGATCTTCATGGCTTTGCGCGCTCCTACAAGGTTTCCGTATGTCCGTCGACGGTCAGCTCCTGGCCCGAAATGCGCGCCCCTGCCGGCGAGCTGATGAACAAGGCCAGTTGGGCAATGTCCTCTGGCGCGATAAAGCACTTGAGCGAGGCCGCCTGCGTCATGTCTTTGCGTACCTCCTCCTCAGAGCGGCCGGTGCTGCGCGCCTCGGCGGCGATCACCCGGTCCATGCGCTCGCCGCTGACCGAGCCGGGGCAAATGCAGTTCACCCGCACGCCGTGCGGGCCCAGCTCTTGTGCCAAGGTGCGCGTCAGGCCGCGGATGGCCCATTTGGCGGCCGCATACGGCGCGCGGCGCGGAAAGCCAAACAGGCCCGCTGTGGACGACATATTGATGATGGAGCCGCTGCCTTGCGCGCGCAGGATGGGCGCGGCCAGGCGGGCGCATAGAAAGGCCGAATCCAGATTGACGGCCATGCATGTGCGCCAGTCGGCCAGGCTGATGTCCTGCACCGAAGCCGTTGGCCCGGCAATGCCAGCGTTGGATACCAAAATGTCCAGGCCTTGCAGATGCGCCGTAGCCGCCGCAAACAGTGCGCTGACGTGGTCCTCGTCGCTGACATCGCAGACCTGACCGGCTAGCGCAGGGCGGCTGGCCAGCGTGGCGGCCAGGCTGGTAGCGTCGCTGTCGCAAATAAAAACCTGGGCGCCGGCGGCCACAAAGGCGTCGGCCATCACCAGGCCAATGCCCGATGCGGCGGCGGTAATCAGAACGCGTTGCTGGTGATGGGTCATAGCGGCTCGGGCAAGTAATGAATCAGAGCGCACTGTAGCGCGCCCGCGCGCGCAGGTACCCGCTGACGACATGGCCTGCGTCGGCTGCGAAGCGACGCCAGGCTGCGAGAATCCAGGGATGAATTATTTTTCTGTGCAAACCATCGCCATACGCGTCGGTCTGGTCGCTCTGCTGGTACTGGCTTTCCGCTGGTACGGCTGGCTGGGGGTGTTGGGCGCCCTGGGCGTGGTGGTGATGTGGATGCTGGTGGAGTTCTCGCGCATGGTGCGCGTGCTGCAGCGCGCTGCGGCCCGGCCGGTGGGCTATGTGGATAGCGCAGTGATGTTCAACGTGGGTTTACGCCTGGGCATGCCTCTCACGCGCGTGCTTACCCTGACCCGCGCGCTCGGGCAGGCGGTTAGCGAAGCGGGCCAGCAGCCCGAAATCTTCGTTTGGACCGACCCTGGGCAAGTGCAGGTGCGCTGCGTTTTCCAAGACGGCAAGCTCGCCTCCTGGTCGCTGGAGCGCCCGTCCGAGGACCCGCAGGCAGCTGCCCCGTAAAATCAGCCCCTCACCCCGACTGCTTTACTACCGCTCAAAGGATTTTTCGCCATGACCGCAATGCCCCCCTCCATGTCCGACCGTGACGGAAAAATCTGGATGGACGGTCAGATGGTCGATTGGCGCGAGGCCAAGATCCACGTCCTGAGCCACACCCTGCACTACGGCTGCGGCGCTTTTGAAGGTGTGCGTGCCTACAACACGGTCAACGGCACAGCCATCTTCCGTCTGGAAGAGCACACCGAGCGCCTTTTCAACAGCGCCAAAATTTTACGTATGAACATTCCTTTTTCCAAGGAAGAAGTCATGCAAGCCCAAAAAGACGTGGTGCGTGAGAACAAGCTTGAGAGCTGCTACCTGCGCCCCCTGACCTGGATTGGCGACAAAAAACTGGGCGTATCGCCCAAAGGCAACACCATCCACCTGATGGTCGCCGCCTGGCCCTGGGGTGCTTATTTGGGCGAAGAGGGCATGAAGCGCGGTATCCGCGTCAAAATTTCCAGCTACACCCGCCACCACGTCAATATCACCATGACGCAGGCCAAGGCGGTGAGCAACTACACCAATTCCATCCTGGCCAATATGGAAGCCACCGACGACGGCTACGACGAGGCCATGCTGCTCGACGCCAACGGCTTTGTCAGCGAAGGCGCGGGCGAGAACCTGTTTGTGGTCAAAGATGGCGTGGTCTACACCCCCGACCTGTCGGCCGGCGCGCTCAATGGCATCACCCGCAACACCGTCATGCACATCTGCAAAGACCTGGGCTTGGAGTTAATCCAAAAACGCATCACCCGCGACGAGGTGTACATCAGCGACGAAGCATTCTTTACCGGCACCGCCGCGGAAGTCACGCCGATCCGCGAACTCGACCGTATCGCTTTGGGTAAAGACGATTACGTGGGCACGCGCGGCCCCATCACCGAAAAAATCCAGAGCGCGTTTTTTGACATCGTCAACGGTCGCAACCCCAAGTACGGCCACTGGCTTTCCCGCGTCTAAGACGCCGCGCCACCGCAGGAACAGCCCATGTCCAAATCGCTTGTCACCCTCTTAGCCAAAGACCTCAATGCCCAAGGCGGCGTCTTTTGCCCCAGCCCGCTGGCTGACATGAAAACTTGGGATACCCACCCCAAGGTCTACCTGGACGTGGCCCGCGAGGGCCATGCCAAATGCCCCTACTGCGGCACCGTCTACCAACTCAAGGACGGCGAACATTTCGACGCCCACCACTGAAACCCTGCTCATCGCGCCCCAGTGGATAGGGGATGCGGTGATGACCGAGCCGCTCTTGCGCCAATTGCAGGCGCGCGGTCAGCGTGTCACGGTAGGGGCGCTGCCTTGGGTGGCGCCGGTATACCGGGCTATGGCGTCGGTGGCCGAGGTCTTGGAATTTCCTTTCGCGCACGGCGGCCTGCAGTGGTCTGCCCGGCGCGCTTTGGCGCGCAGCTTGCGCGGCCGTTTCGACAGCGCGGTGGTGTGCCCCAACTCCTTGAAAAGCGCATTGCTGCCCTGGTGGGCCGGTATTCCCGAGCGCATCGGCTACCACGGCGAGGCGCGCTACACTTTGCTCACCAAGCGCTTGCCCAACCCCGACAAACACCAGCGCCCCCCGATGGCCGATTGGTATGCTGCCTTGGCTGGTGCACAAAGCGCACCGGTATCCCGGCCGCAAATGCAGGCAGACCCTGCCGAGGTGGCGCAGGCACTCGCTGCGTACCAGCTCAGTGCCCACAGTTTTTATGTGCTGGTGCCCGGCGCCGAATACGGCCCGGCCAAGCGCTGGCCAGAAGATCACTTTGGTGCGCTGGCCCTGGACTTAGCACGCAGCCGAGGCGCCACAGTGGTTTTGTTGGGCTCGCCCAAAGACGCGGCCACTTGCGCCGCTATCGCGCAACGGGTCAACGCAGATATGCCAGGTCAATGCCTGGATTTGGCCGGGCTTACCAGCTTGGACAGCGCCATCGCCTTGGTAGCTGCCAGCCGCGCCATGGTGAGCAATGACTCGGGCCTGATGCACGTGGCTGCCGCTCTGGATGTGCCGCAGGTGGCGGTGTTTGGATCGTCCAGCCCCTTGCACACGCCGCCACTGAGCGCCTTGGCGCGGGTCTTGTGGCTCAAGAACGACCCTCAGTATCAGCCGCCGCTCGATTGCGCGCCGTGTTTTGCACGCACGTGCCCTTTGGGCCACACCCGCTGTTTGCGCGATATCAGCCCGGCCATGGTGCTGGCGCAATTGCCGGATTAATCCGGCTGCTTGCAGTTCAGGCGAAAAAAAAGCCACCCCGTGGGGGTGGCTTATAAATGTCTCCGGGGAGACTTCGTTGGAACCGTTAAATTTGGGGTCTGCGGGGCTGTTGCCCTCTTGATGTCGTGACAGCGATGGGGCAATTTTGGGGCTCTGTGCCCAATCGTGGTATCCCCCATGCGGGTGAATTTGCGCAACTTTTTGCTGTTGCGCGCCGCCAATCGATGCATTTACGTGGGCAGGCGCAGGCTGAAGCAGGCGCCGCCATCGGTGCGGTTGTCGCAGCGTACCGTGCCGCCGTGGCGCATCGCGATGGATTTGACCAAGGCCAGTCCCAAGCCGACGCCGCCGTCTTTTTCAGAGGCGCCGGGCAGGCGATAAAAGGGCTCAAAAATCCGTTCTTGCAGCGATTGAGGCACACCCGGCCCCTGGTCCAGCACGTCGATGATGGCAAAGCCGTCTTGCGCGTGCAAGCGCACCTCGACGGCGTCGCCGCCGTAGCGCCCTGCGTTTTCCAATAAATTGCGCAAGGCGCGGCGCAAGAGCTTACTCACGCCAGAAACCAGCAGTGCTGCTGGCGGGTCAATCAGTTGGGCTTGTGTGCGTGCGCATTCTTCGGCCGCCAGGCCCACAAGTTCCACTGGCTCGATGGTGCCTACATCGGCTTCCAAAGTTTCCAAGCGGCTGGCCAGAAGAATCTCATCAATGAGCTGATCGAGTTCCTGCAAATTGCGCTCGATCGCGGGGCGGCGCTGCTGCACCGCATCGCCCTGGCCCATCAGCTCCAAGCCCATGCGAATGCGTGCCAGCGGCGAGCGCAATTCATGCGACGCATTGGCCAGGAGTGACTTTTGCGAGGCCAGCAGCGCGTCGCGCGACTTCACCAGGTTTTCAATGCGTGCAGCGGCATGGTTAAAGCGCTGTGCCAAAAAGCCCACCTCATCGTCACCCTCAAGCGCGACGCGGGCGCTGAGGTCGCCTTCGCCCCAGCGCTCCACGCCGCTTTGCAAAGTCTCTAAGCGCCGCGTGAGCCGCCGTACGATAGGGTAGGTCGCCAGCGCCACGGCCAAGGCGACCAAGCCTAGAGTCCAGAAAAAACCAAAAGGCATCATCCATGGACTGCGAGGCGGGCGGGGCAAATGCAGGTGCACGATTTGCCCGTCTTGCAGTTGCACTTCAAACTCCGGCCCGCGACCAAAGCGACCAGGACCTTCTGGTTCGCCTTCTGGTGGTAGCGCGAACCTGCGGCCTCTGGGGCCTTGCGTTGGCGACTCCAAGGCGCCGCTGCCACTACGCGCTTCCTCGTTGGGCTCTAGGCGCTTAGGCCGGGCGCTACCGCGGCCGATGATCTCACCTTGAATGTTGCGCACCACCACTTCACGCAAGGGCGGCTCGGCGTGCATGCGCCAGGCCATGCCGACTAAAAAAGTGAGCACCGCCACCGCCGCAACCACGGCCAACCATATGCGGACATACAGGCGTTGGAAAACCATGGCAGCGCTAGTGGGGCAATTCAGTCTTGCTGGCGCGCAAAGACGTAGCCTACGCCGCGCACCGTGAGGATGCGCCGGGGGGCTTTGACGTCAGCCTCGATGGCCGCGCGGATGCGGCCCATGTGGACGTCAATCGAGCGGTCAAAGGCTTCGAGCTCGCGCCCGCGCACCGCCTCCATGATTTGGTCGCGTGTAAGTACCCGCCCTGCGCGCTCTGCCATGGCCACTAGCAGGTCAAATTGGTAAGAGGTTAGATCGCAGGGCTGACCGGCCACCACCACGGTGCGGCCATTGCGATCGATTTCCAACGAACCAAAGCGCAGTATTTTCTGCGCCTCACTGGCATTGGCGCCTTCGCTGCCACGGCGCAACACCGCGCGTATGCGGGCCAGTAGTTCGCGCGGTTCAAAGGGTTTGGGCAGGTAGTCGTCAGCGCCGATTTCCAGTCCGATCACCCGGTCCATGGGGTCGCCCTTGGCGGTGAGCATCAGCACGGGTGTGCGTGCTTGGGGGCCGTCCAGGGCGCGGATGCGCCGGCACACTTCCAGGCCATCCATGTCGGGCAGCATCAGGTCCAAAATGACCAAGTCCACGCCAATTTGGCTGGCGGCAGGTTGGCGCAAATAGTCCAACCCGGAGGCGCCGGTAGGGCAGTGACTGACCTTGAAAGCGTTTTGTTCTAGGTACTCGGCGACCATGCCGGCCAGGCGGGCGTCGTCTTCGATCATCAGCAGGTGTTGGCTCATGGGGCAAGTCTAGTCTTGCCTGCCCGCTCGACGGTACCCGGTCTTTGTGCCGCCGGTAAAGTTGGGTAAACGCCAACGCGGTTCAGGCGCCGTTCTTGGCGTGCACCGGATGCACGCGCCCGGCCAGCCACACCAGCAGCAGCACCGGCACGCCCAGCAAGGCCGTGGCATTGAAAAAGTCAGCGTAGCCAAAAGCGTCCACATACTTGCCCGAAAAACCGGCCACAAACTTGGGAAGCAGCAGCATCATGGAGCTGAACATGGCGTACTGCGTGGCCGAATACTGCACATTGGTCAGCGAAGCCATGTAGGCCATAAACGCCGTGGTCGCCAGGCCGCCCGCCAAGTTATCCGCCGAGACCACCCAGACCAGCGCCGTGACATCGTGGCCGCGGGTGCTCAGCCAGGCAAATAGCATATTGCTGGCGGCGCTCAGAGCCGCGCCCAGCATCAAGACCCGCATCACCCCCATGCGCAGCGCCAGTGCGCCGCCGATCACAGCGCCTACCAGCGTCATGACCACGCCGTAGATTTTGCTGACGGCGGCCACCTCGTCTTTGGTAAAGCCCATGTCTACGTAAAAAGGGTTGGCCATGATGCCCATCACCACATCGCTGATGCGGTAAGTGGCAATCAGCGCCAGGATCAGCGCCGCCTGCCAGCGGTAGCGCCCGATAAAGTCGGCAAATGGCGCCACCAAGGCCCCGTGCAGCCACTGCGCCAAACCCTTGCTGGGTGCCAGCGGCGCGGGCACCGGTTCGCGCGAAAAAAGCACGGTTAGCACGCCCGGCAACATCGAGCAGGCCATCACCAAATAAGCGACTTGCCAGGGGCCTTGCTGGTAGGCCGGGGCCACGCCCGCGATGGCAGTCGCGCTGGCATCTTGCACACGCGCCGCAATCCACAATGCACCGGCACCGGCCCAAATCATGGCCAGGCGGTAGCCGGTTTGGTATATGGCGGCCAAGGCCGCTTGGTGATCGGCATCGCCCGATTCGATGCGAAAGGCATCGAGCGCAATGTCTTGTGTGGCCGAGCCGATGGCGACTGCTACTGCGCACCAGACCACCGGAGCCAAAGCCATGCGCGGGTCGGTCAGGGCCATGCCCACCAAACCAGCCATGATCAAGCCCTGCGCTGCCAACAACCAACTGCGCCGGCGCCCCAGCCGGGCGGTCAGCCATGGGATGGGCAGGCGGTCAACCAGCGGCGACCAGGCCCACTTAAAACCATAGGCCAGCCCCACCCAGCTCAAAAAACCGATGGTGGTGCGGTCTATGCCGGCCTCGCGCAGCCAAAAACTGAGGGTCCCAAACACCAAGAGCAAAGGCAGCCCGGCCGAAAACCCCAGCGACAGCATGCGCAGCGAGGCTGGCTCGGTGTACATGCGCAGGGTTTGCAGCCATGACAGGGTTGTGGGCGTGGGTACAGGCGGTGGGGGCAACGGCATGCGAGGAATAATACCCCCTGGTTTTGCAACACAGGGTGGCATACACATGCATGCAATCAATGGATGGCGCGCAGCACGGCGCGTGGCAGCAGCCGTGGGCGCGCTGGCGCTGTCCGCGCTTGCCTGCGCCCAGCCGCGTGAAGGCGTGCAGGTAGGGCAGCCGTCGGTGTTTGCCAACATGATTCCGGCCGCCCGCTTAGAGCGAACGGCCGCTTTGCAATACCAGCAAACCCTCGCCCAGGCCGAACAAAACCGCGCCTTAGGCCACGCCGACCATCCGCAGGTGCTGCGTTTGCGCGCTATTGCGCAGCGCATCATTCCCTTTGCCCAGGCCTGGAACCCGCGCGCTGTGCGTTGGGATTGGGAGGTCAACCTGATCGGCGCGCAACAAATCAACGCCTATTGCATGCCTGGCGGAAAAATTGTTTTTTACACCGGTCTTTTGACCACCTTGCGCTTGAACGATGACGAAGTCGCCATGGTCATGGGCCACGAGATCGCCCACGCCCTGCGCGAGCACGCCCGTGAGCGCATGGCCAAAAGCGCGGCGACCAACGGCTTGGCACGCATCGGCGGCGCACTCGCTTCGGTGTGGCTGGGTGTGGATCCGCATCTGACCGACGCAGGCGCCCGAACCGTCGCGCACCTGGCCACTCTGGAATTTAGCCGCGAGGATGAGTCCGAGGCCGATCTGGTCGGCATGGAGCTGGCCGCGCGCGCCGGTTTTGACCCGCGCGCTGGAGTTTCTTTGTGGAAAAAGATGTCTGCTGCCAACAAAGGCGCGCCGCCCCAGTGGCTCTCGACCCATCCGTCGGGCAAGACCCGGATTGCGGACATTGAGGCCAACTTGCCCAAGGTCATGCCGCTGTACCTGCGCGCCAAACGCTAGGCGCCGTCGCCCAAAGCTCAACCCATGCATTGGTGTATGGTGTAAAGTCGCCGACTCCTTTGCTGACAAGAAAGCCTGCCCTTTATGGAAGCCACTGTGGCCCTGCCGATTCATGGCGAAGTGCTGCGCACCCCCGAGGCGCGTTTTGCCAATCTGCCCGACTTTCCTTACCAGCCGCACTATGCCGAGGTCGGCGTGCTGCGCGTGGCCTATATCGACGAGGGCCCGCGCGACGCGCCTGTGGTGCTGCTCATGCATGGCGAGCCAGCCTGGTCGTTTTTGTACCGCAAGATGATTCCGGTTTTGCT
>Ga0209084_1000608_pt1 | contig 33485 bp, 28 predicted proteins | sample C_130820_MF_Meta_FD_187309 | JGI IMG/M metagenome (GOLD analysis project Ga0209084, IMG submission 187309) | Freshwater microbial communities from Lake Croche, Canada to study carbon cycling - C_130820_MF_MetaG (SPAdes) (version 2) | ecosystem: Environmental > Aquatic > Freshwater > Lake... | reverse complement strand
GTCGAATCGTGCAGTCAATCTCTCGCCCGGGCGATAGTCTCGATTTGGTGCTCGCCATCGATACCACCAAGAGCATGGTGAAGAATCTGCGTGCCGTAAAAGAAAACCTTCTCGGTCCGATCCGCGCGCAGGCCAAAAAATTCAAGGCGTTCCGTATCGGGCTCGTCTTCTATCGGGACTACATGGAAACCTACCTGACGAAGACGGTGGCCTTTCAAACCAACTTCGATGCCGTACAATCGGAACTCGACAAGGCCGTCGCCGAAGGCGGAGGCGACATACCGGAAGCGGTAGTAGAAGCTCTCTATGCGGGACTTTCGGAGTTGAATTGGTCCGCGGCAAACCGTGTCATCATCGCGTTAGGTGATGCTCCGCCACACCCCTCACCACGGGGTTCGGTAACCGAAGCCCAAATGCGTCAGCTCGCTGAGAGCAAGAAGGTTGAAATCCAACTCATCCTTTTGCCACAAACAGTTTTCTGATCAGGTTTTGGGAGCCGGGGATCCCTGAAAGTCCAAGAGTTTTTTCTCGGAAAGAACCTTGATCCAAGCCGGGTATTTGGCCGATTTAGTCACATCTTGGAACTCAGCAAGGATGCCTTGTAAATCTCGGATGGCACCCGTTGAGTCGCCTTGTTTGCTTCTCAGGAGCGCTATCTCAAATCGGGCGCTGAGTTTTTCCTCAACCGTTCCGGCTTCCTGTTGAAGAAACTGCTCAAAGATGGCCTGGGCGACGTCAAAATGGTTCTGGTCGGTTTCAGCCTGAGCTCTTTGGAAGTAAATTTCCGTGGGCGAGCCATCGGGGATGTCTCGGTTGACAGTCGCACACGAAACCAACACTGTTGAAAGGGCCAAGGTCACCAGAAGAAGACGCTTCATGGCGACAAGTTTACCACGTGCCCCGGGTCGAGGGTCAATCACGAGAAGGGGTCCACTATGCTCGCCGTTTTCATCAATGTCTTTGCTGTTGTTCTTGGGTCGGGCGTCGGACTTTTGCTGGGCCGGAAACCCTCGGAAAAGCTTAAATCGCTGGTCATGGTGAGTGCAGGTCTTGTCACCCTGTTGATAGGGATGCAGATGGCCTGGAAAGACCAACGAATCTTGTACCTGGTTCTCTCGGTCCTTGTGGGCGGGCTCATTGGCTCGGCCCTCGATATCGAGGGAAAGATTCTGCGGATAGGTGACCGGTTGCAGCGTTTGGTTCCTTTTGAAACCGGCGGAAAAGACTTCGCCCAGGGATTTCTGACCTCCAGCGTGCTTTTCTGTGTGGGAGCCATGAGTATACTCGGTTCGTTCCAAGCCGGCGCAGAAGGCAAAATGGACATCATTCTGGTCAAATCGGTGATGGACGGCTTCATGGCTTTCCTCCTTACAGGCGCCCTCGGCCTCGGGGTAGGCTTCTCGGCGCTTTCCATCCTGGTCTACCAGGGATCTCTCACCTTACTGGCGGTCTGGGTCAAACCATGGGTCGACCTTCACCCGCTCGTGCTGGCTGAAGTCTCCGGCATTGGCGGTATCATGGTGATGATGATTTCACTGAATCTGCTGGAATTGAAGAAGATCCCGACAGGAAACTTCCTGCCGGGCTTGGTGCTCGCGGTGCTGTTTGTTCTGGCCGACCCGTGGCTGGCTCCCCTGACGGGAAGCCCTTAATCCCCAGCTACTGCGGAGGAATAATCAGCTGCCAGCCCGGAAAAATAAGGTCGGGGTTTTGGATCAGTTTTTGGTTGCGTTTCCAGATTTTGGGCCAATCCCAAGGGCTGGCGTAGATTGCATCGTACTCAGAAATCCGCCAGAGGCTATCCCGGTGGCCCGGAACTAAGCGCACCGTATACACTTTGTCAACGGCGAGGGCCAGGTAGGTTTGAATGAGGCGCTGGGCTTGCAAAAACTCCTGATTGGCCAGGGGGTAGTCTTCACTATACATCGCTTCAACCCCGCGTCCCCAAGCGTCTTTGGCCTCATCGAGGTAAGTGATTCGCTGCGTGTCTCCCATCACCACGGTTCCCTGCGACAAAATCGCCGCTATCGGCGGTACGGCTATCAGAGACTGGGGTTTTTTCAGGTTTTTCAGTTGTTCGGTCCCACTCCATGGCTTAGGACCGATGATGTTGTCCTGTGGGTCGACCACCGTGGCACCAGAGGCCTTTTCCAGCTTGCGCATCGTTTCGAGCATCAGTTGTTCTGTCTGTTTACGCGCCAGCTCGCGAATCGCCTTCGCCGTAACCGCCTGGGCTTGGAAGAGGGCCGCAGTAAAGGCCTCCTCGGCCTTGTCGAGCTGGAACCTTTTCCAGAAACCAGTGCCTGCGAAATAGGTATCGTTGGCCTGTTGAAGCTGATCGGGAACCCAAACAAACGCATCGGCGCTGTCGGCTTCGTCAAGGGAAGTCAAAACTGATTTTTGAAGGGCCTGAACCGTAGCCAAGCGCTCAGTAAGGGAGTCGAGCGACGTGGTCATGGCTTCGAGGGCTGCCTGCGCTTTGCTTAGCCCTGTTTCATAGTCGTCCGTGAGGGCTATTTCGGCCTCCTGACGCTGGGAGTCGAGAGCTGCCCACTCCGTGGGTTGCCACTTGTCGGCTTTTTGAGCTTTCAGGAGCTCTGAGGCCTTGGCTAGTTTGGCGACAATGGCCTGAAGGCGAAGGGCCAAAGAAGCCTCCAAGGCCTCGCGGGCAGTCCCAGCAGCGGTCTTCAGCAGCTCGCGGGCCGCATCGGGGTCACTTTCAGCTTTATTCTTTGCCTCTTCGAGGGCTGCCCGGGCAGAAGCCATGAGGTCGGGGATGTAGGTGTCCGCCTCTGCGGCTTCGGCTGCGGCAATGGCAGTGTTGGCTTCTTCAAGCTCCGAGGGGTCCAGTGGCGCTGCAGGAGGGGGAAGCTCAGCAATCTCCCCCGGTTCAACCACCGCCTCTGGCTCTGGTTCCTTTGAGGCAACTTCTTCGGACACTGGCTGGTCAGCAGGCGCCTCATCCGGCACGGTCGCCACTTCGGGCTCGGCTTGAGCCACAGCTTCGGGAACTGGTTCAACTGGGGTGTCAGCCGCAGTAACAGCTTCCGTAACCGTTTCGGGAACCGGCTCGGAAACCGCCACAGTTGGTGTTACAGTCGCAGCGGTTGAAACCGCGGGTTTCACCGCTTCGGTAACTTTGGCGGGCGCAGAAGCACAACCGACCACAGTGGCCAAACCCAAAGCCAACACGAACACAATAACCAACAACCGCGTCAGATTCTGGGCAAATGGCATGAAAGGAACCTCCCAAGTTGGCACAGTACCACTGTCAATGTACCGAAGACCGCAGGAAAAATCTAGAAAAAAGGCACCCTAGAGACTATGATGACCAAATGCTTCGCGTGATTTTGCCAGCGCTGATGACTATTGTCGCGGTTAGTGGGTTATTTGCGGTTTCGTTGGGTCGCGTAACGGCTCTCGAGGGCGAGCTCTCCGTAACCCGGGCTGGCAAGCTCCTCGAGGCTGCGCGGCTCAAAGAGGGTCTCGAGCTTGAAACCGACGATCTGCTGGCTACCGGCACCTTGGGCCGCCTCGAGTTCACGATCAATGCAGGCGGAGTTACGGCCACGTGTAAGCTGGGCAGTGACTCGTCTTTGGCCCTCGATTTGTCGTCTCTCAAGAAGGAACAAACAACTGCCCTTGAGCTGATTGGGGGAAGCCTGACCCTCAAGTTGACTTCGGTATCAGGTAACTCCCACCTAGAAATCCGCACCACCGAGGCAATTTTTAGCTCTCGGGCGGGAGCCTTCAGCGTGGTTTGCTCGCTTGGGGGCGAATGGGCCGTTTCGGCTTCCACAGGAAAAGTACAATGCCAAGTGGGCAACCTGGCTTATCAGGCGGAACCCGGCGTAGTGGTGGTGGTAAGTCCAAACCCACCCGAAGCGAGAAGTTTCCTCGTCAATGTGAACACCATCGAATCTTGGAACCAGAGTTGGACAACCGCCATGGCTTCCGACATACGCAACAGGGCGTTGGCCAGTTGCCGCTTTTTTGCCTCCCGCTACCTGCAGACCTCTGGTCAGTTTCAACGGGCTTGGAACCGCTGGGAGCGCGAGGGACGTGATCTTTGGGGCCTTTGGGCGTTGCAGGACACGACAGGGACCCAAAGTTCGGCTTCTTTGGTTGTTGAGACCAAAACGATGGCTGGCCTGCTGGTTCCCCTGCGACGTTTGGGAACCAGTCTGGAGAGAGATAGTTTTCGCTTGAGTCAACTTCGCACCCTTGTCCAGCAAGGGGTGCTTTCGGAAGGTTTGGAGGTTTCCAAGGGCTACACCCTGAAGGAGTTCTACCGACAACTTGACCTAGATCTGCCTGAGGCTTTCAAACGTCAGGCCATGGTCCGCTGGATGCATAAGTCGTATTTACAAAGGACCGGAGGCGAGTTCCCGGCACCGGTTTTGGTTCCAGGTATCAGCCGGGATTCCCCGTTCTTCCACTGAGTCTAAGCAATCGGGAGCGGCCGGAGACTCCAACATCCTCCAGCAACCCCAGTTTCTTGTAGCAATTGGTCAGGCTTTGTGCTTGGTTCACCCGGAGGCCCAGCAACTCTGCCAGTTCCTTGTTGGTTGATGGACCCAACCAGCCTTCAGGAAGCAACTCAAGCCAGTCTCGCGGGGCGCGAAACTTCTTCAATTCCACGAGCGAGACCAGTTCGCGGTCCACCTTAGAGACTCCTTTTCGGCGCCAGCTTCCTAGGCCATCCTCGCATCGGTGCTCCCGTTCCTCGATCAGGCAGAACCAGAGGGTAAACCCTGGGTGGAGTAGAAACTCAGCCAGCGCACCGACCTCTCGGAAAAGCGTCTCGATGCGCCCCTTGGCCGGGGAACGGCGCTCCCTAACAATAGACGTCTGATCAGCATTCCAAGTGACAACGGATTTCTTTAGTGCCACCGGATGGATTACCGTAACAAGGGTGTGGGCCAAGAAATCCCTCAACTTGGGACGCAACTTGCTGAGGCTTGAGGTCTGGATTTCAATGATCCCCTGTGATGGAGACCAGATGTCGGCAATCCAGCGACCGAAAGCAACCTCTTGTACCCCGTCCGCTGGAAGGAAGTGGCTCTTCAACTGCCGGTGGAGCGTGCGTTCCCGAAGTTCACCGAAACGGAACTCGTTCATAGACTCTCAGTGTAGCCTCCGGGGGAAAAATGAAGAAGGCCGCCCCGGGGGACGGCCTTCTTCTCAAAAAGTTCTAGGGCACGAGGGGTGCGGCCTAGAGGGTGCGGGAGGCTTCTTCGTTGAACAGAATTGCTTTTTCGGTTTCGCCGTCAAAGAAACACACCTTGTGCATGTCGGGAACGAAGTGCACCTCGTCGCCCACGTGGAAGGCATGGTTGGGTTCGACGCTCGCGATCAATTGATGATTGGCAGTACCAACGTAGAGGTGAATCTCGGCACCGAGAGGTTCAACGACCTCAACGGTGGCCGTCATGTTGTTCTTTGATTCCGAGTTGACCTGAAGCTTCAGGTCTTCCGGGCGCACACCGAACAGGAGGGTCTTGCCTACGTAGGCCTTGAGGGCATCGCCCTGAACCCCGTCGACGGGCAAAGTGAACGAGCCCTCGTTGATCACAATCTTACCGCCATGCTCTTCGACCTTCACCGACATGATATTCATGGGTGGAGAACCGATAAAGCCAGCTACGAAGCGGTTGATTGGGTGGTTGTACAGGCCCAAAGGAGTACCAATCTGCTGAATGAGTCCGTCTTTGAGGACAACGATTTTGTCAGCCATGGTCATGGCTTCAACTTGGTCGTGAGTAACGTAGATCATGGTCGATTGCAGCCTGGTATGAAGGGCCGAGATTTCTGCGCGCATCTGCACACGCAACTTGGCATCCAAGTTCGACAGGGGTTCGTCGAAAAGGAACACCTTTGGTTTGCGCACAATGGCGCGACCGACAGCGACTCGCTGCCGTTGACCACCGGAGAGGGCCTTGGGCTTGCGCTCGAGCAGGGCTTCGATATCGAGGATGGCGGCGGCCTCCTTGACCCGATTCTGGATTTCAGCCTGAGGATACTTGCGAATGCGCAGACCGAAAGCCATGTTCTCAAAAACGCTCATGTGGGGGTACAGGGCGTAGTTCTGGAACACCATCGCGATATCGCGATCCTTTGGGGCCACGTCGTTGACGAGCTTGCCGTCAATGAGCAGTTCACCACCCGAAATATCCTCTAGACCGGCAATCATACGAAGCGTGGTGGATTTGCCACAACCCGATGGGCCTACGAACACACAGAACTCTTTATCGTTGATGTGAATATTCACATTGTCAACGGCCTTGACATCACCATCATACACTTTCGTGATGTTTTTCAGCACAACCTCAGCCATAGCGACCTCCGAGAAACTAGATTATGCGTGAAGTATGGAACCACATGCATGAGGTGTCAAGGAGTTTTGGACCCTGTGACCGAGGGCTTGCCGTAGTTATTCACAGCGTTGAGCAAGTCTTCTGACTTGCCGATCAGGGGGCCCTTCGCCATCCAAGGCACAATCACCTGATCACGCAAATTGACCCAGTCCGAAGGCAAGGAATGCCAGAATCGCAACTGTGACTCCGGGGGCAACTTGTGCAACAGCTCTGGATATAACGTTGGAAGATATGAGTTTGTCGCGATGACCGAGGAGAGTCCACCACCAAGCCCGAACGGCCGGAACTCGTTTTTGAGTGTCCATTGAGCCAGACTCTTCTGCCGCGCCGGTCCTAGGTAATCAATAAGAAACTGCTGGGCAGCGTCGGGTGAGGCCGAAGCAAGCGGAGTACCTGCCCAAAGCACGGAATCTGTGGCTGTGATTTTGCCGTCTACTTCGAGGTAACGGAAATCCAAACCCCTCCGCTCATCGTAGGGAGCGGTGAGGAACTCCGAGAGGGTAGAGGGATAAAACAAGACGACCCCGTGTTGCAAAAGTGGCATGGCGCTGGTTGAAAGGTACTTGGAGGTGAACTCATTTTGGGTTTTCCAGCCTTGCGCCTCCGCAGAGGTCCAGTCGGCCAATTCCAGTAAACCCGTCTGCAAAGCCGTGGTATCCCACGATAGTTGGCCCCGGAAGTCTTCGGTGAAGTTCGCACCCCGAGCATTGACCAGATCGAGGGCGAACCTTCCCCAAAGGGGAGAAAAGGCCAGTTGAAAGCCTTTGTTGCGCACGGAGGCCTGAAACTTGGCCGACAGGGAACGGACGCGTTCTACTTTGAGTGAAAGGGGCTCGATCTCGGGAAGTTGCTCGGTGGAGTAGACCAGAATCGGTAGGTCAAAGGAAAGGGGAAGCAACCGTACGGAGTCACTCGAACCTATTTCGAGGAGGTTGCGGTAGAAAGAATCCCGCGCCACCTCGCCATGGTCGAAAACGAAATCGGGGGCGCTCATCTGATTGCGCACCGAGGCAAGATTCAGCGACCGGCCGATGAGCAGATCGGGAGAGGAGGTTTGGCCTGCAACCGCCGAATTGAAGTCGCCGGGCAAGTCGGAGTGATATTCCAACAACAAGTGCCAAGTCTGCTGCTCGGAGTTGAAGCGCTCGACTGCACCTACGATTTCGGGCGCATCGGTCCACAGAACCGAAGTGCGGCGGTCGGGGTGGCTGCAAGCAGACAGGACCAGCAGAAGGGTGTATGCGACAAACAGGCGCACTGGTCACTGCTCCGCAAGCACGTCGGCGGCCTGAAAAACCGCAGCGAACAGGGCCTTGAGGTCTCGGTTGTCCACCGACGAGTAGGCTAGCCGCAGATAACGGTCTTGCAGGGAAATAGTGCCAATTCCCTCGTTTTTGAGTAAGTGACGGCGCAGGTCCTCGCTAGAACCCTTGGAGAGCTCGAAGGTCATAAAGTAGCCCGAATTGAACGGAAGAGCTTTGAGAGTTTTACCAGTCTCGCGCGTTTCGAGGATCTTTTTGACCGTCTTAAAGCGCTCTTCGAGGACCCTGGCATACTTGCCCTTGATCCCGTGGTACACCAAGCTGGAAAGTTCCTTGTAAAGAAGGGTTTGGCCTACTCGGCTCGAGCTCGAAATGGTGGTGCGAATGGCCCCCAAAACCTTCTGGTTGAGGGCCTCGAAGTGCGATTCCTGCAAGCCGAAGGCGCCAAAGGTCAGGAAGCCGACACGGAAGCCCCACACGTAGTCCTCCTTGGTTGCACCGTCGATTTTGATGGCCAGCAGGTTTTCGTGAGCGTTGTGTAGCAAGGCGAAGATGGACTGCCGGTAAACTTCTTCCTCATAGAAAAGACCAAAGTAGGCGTCGTCACAAAGAACAACCAAGTTGAGTCCTTCCTCGGCAAGCGAAACCAGTGCGGAAGCCAGCGCTTCAGCCTCCTGTTTGGTGGGCGCGTAACCGGTAGGATTATGCGGAAAATTGAGAACCAGTACGGCCTTATTGTTGCGGGCATTGGTGCGCAGCGTGAGGGCGATTGCGTCTATGTTCAGGCCGCCTTGCTTGGTAAACACCGGGTGGGTGAAACAACGGGCTTGCGCCCTGGTTTCGAAGATCAGCGGGTAGTTATCCCAACAGAGTTCTGAGAACACAACGGTGTCGCCCTCGTCGACAAACAAATCGGCAGAAAGCGAGATACCAGCGGTGATTCCAGGCACCACGGCCGGCACAGAAACCTTGCTGTCGACGAGGCCGGGATTTTTGCGCAACATCTCTTCTTTCCAAAGGGCTCGCAGGCGGTTGTCACCACCCGGAGGAGCATAGTCGATGGCTTCGGCGGGCGACAACCGGGGCAGGTTGTCCTGAATGGTGGGTAGGATCATCGGCTCTCCGTCGGCAAGCGCAATACCCACCGTTGCATTGAAGGTGGTGGCGGACTTTTTCGCCTCTGTGGCCTGAGCAACTATGCCTTTTGGAAAATAAATCCTTTTGCCGAAAAGGGAAAGAGTACGTGCTACCACGGTGTTGGCGAGTTGGGAGTTGAGGGCCTCGGCAATCGGATTCATGCTTAAAGCGTGCCGGTTTCGGCTGGTCTTGTCAATTGACAGGGTTGGGGGCGTTCATCATAATCCTCGCAGAGGAACCGATGGCTAAAACCGCACAGAAACCGTCTTCGGGCAGTTCCAAAAGAAGTCCTGATTCGGGGCAGTCCTTGAGTTTCTTCAACCGGTTTCTTTCGATTCTGGGCATGGAACCCGACCCTGATCGCGAGAGAAAAACCCTTCTTAAAGAAATCAAGCTCACCCTGAAGAGGTCGCGCGACAAACTCTATCAGGCCAATGGTGACCTTGTTGATGTTGGTTTGGCGAAAGCTCTCCACGAGATTTATGTGGTGGTTGGTCCGGTAAACAACCTGATGCAAAATGCTGTCGCATCCAACGCCCTGAAGGGAATATTCATCGAACATTTCCTGAGTGAGCCGCAGAAGGCGTTGCAGATTCAACTCACCGAGGATGCCATCCACGCTGCCTCGGCGAGCATTCCTCCCGAACAGCTGACTACCATGTTCAAGGACATGCTCAATGAGTTTTCCGGTGCCCTAGAAGCCGACATACAGAGGAAAATCGATACCCTCTACAACCTTTTTCTCGTCTTTGTCGACTTTATCAGTTTCAACTACTATTTCATGCTCAGGAAGTTCGACTCAGGACTACCAGAAGGCGACTTCAGTTACAAGCCAAGGTTTGAAGCCCTCAATGGCGAGTATGTGCTCGAGGACCTGAAGGATTTCCTGACGGCTGCTGGGCCGATAAACCCTGCCGCTGATTGGGAGAGTCTGTTTGACGTGCTGAAGACCTACAAGGGGATGGATGTGGTGTCGCGGGCCAACTGGAAGAAGATGATGACCAGCTTTGGGGCACTCAAAAACTCTGGCCAGCTTCTCTTTCTCACCCAAGTTCTGGCCGATGACCCCTTCTACAAAGTGCGGGCGGTTGCTGTGAGCGAGAGAGTCGTGGAACCCTACCTGTCCCAGCTTCGCACTCAAGTTGAGTCGACCCTCCAAAAGATCACCCAAGATAAGCGCAACGACAAACTCAGTAGCCTAGTTCAGCAAATATTCAACACTACGGTTATCAGCCGTACTAAGGGCTATACCGAAAAGTCGAATATCGCCTACCAGAAGAAGCGTATGGTGGGGTTCACCCTGGTTGAACCGGTCAACTACCTCAAAGCTTTCATGCTCGACTGTTTCAAGCGGGACATCCGCGAACTGGTGAACCTGCTTTTGGTGAAAGGCCAGTGGGTGTCAAATGCGATAGCCCAACCCTTGTCGGATTCGTTCCATCATCTCATGGAGCTATCCGACCAGCTAACGGCCTTTGATGATGCTCTGGCGGAGGATACCGAGAAGGGCAAGAAGCTCGGAGTGCTGCTAGCAAAATCTGACAAGGACCCGAACTCGGCTGCAGCTATTAAACAGCAGCTCAAGGAAGTGAACGCCGGTGCGCGGGCTTTCATTCTCGAGGGTGCCAACCACTTGATTGTCGTCGGCAAACACCTCAAAATGGCCATAGACGACTATGCGAAAGCCAAGCCGGAACTCTTGCTCAATTGGAAGCAGATCGAAGGTAGTACCCAGAAGATTCTGCGTGAGTGGATGCCCACCACCTACAAGCAGATCTACAACTTTGTCCAGTTGATGCAGTTCTTTGTGAAGGAAAACGCCCCCAAGGACTAAAAACTCTATGCCAATTCTCTTTATCGGTAGCGGTGCACACAACCTTACAGCCCTCACTTTCCTGCTTCACGGAAGGCCTGATCTCAAACCCGAAGTGAAAGTTTTTGACCCTTCGGGAGCTTGGCTCACGCGCTGGAACCGCCAGATGGAGGCCCAGGAGATCGTTCATTTGCGCTCGAGTTCGGTGCACCATCCTGATCCTGACCCTCTGGCATTGAGGCGTTTTGCCAAAGGCCGCTACGACGAGCTGTACCCGCCCTACTTTCTGCCGGGTACTTCGCTGTTCAGCGAGTTTTGCGCGAAAGTGGTCGAAAAGTTCGGTGTTCAAGACTTGGTAGAAGCCCGCAAAGTGGTTCGACTTGAAAGCCAGGCAGGCACGCTCGTGGCGCACCTTGACGACGGCACCGAACTGAGGCCTCGCCACGTGGTGGCCTCTCTTGGCGGGGGCGAAAGGGTTTTCCCTGGATTTTACCAGGCCTGGAGAACACCGGAACAAAGGGCCGGAGCCCCACCCTTGCTGCATTCTGAGGAAGTCGACCTTCGCACGCTCGGCCCGGGCGAGGGCCGGAGGTTACTTCTCATTGGAGCCGGGTTGACGGCTGGGCATTTGGCGTTGGGTGCCCTCAAACGGGGTTGGAAGGTGACGCTTCTGGCACGCCGGAAGGTGACCTACAAACTCTTTGATTCGGCCCCAGGTTGGATAGGTCCCAAATATCTGAACGGTTTCCACAAGGAGACCCGTTGGTTGCAACGGCGAAAATTGATTGCTACTGCCCGTGGTGGGGGCGCGATGACCGAAGAAATGCGTGAACTCCTGGCGCCCTTCCGCAAATCTGGTCAGCTCGAGCTGAAAGTGCGTTGCGAAGTGAGCCATCTTGAGGTGAGTGGGGGCCGCTGGAAGGCCGACTATGGGTGGTCACGAAGCGTTGTGGCCGACCAGGTTTGGATGTGCACAGGCAACAAGCTTGATTTGCGAACCCATCCGTTGTTTCGGGATTTATGGGCCAAGCACCCGCTGCAAATGCTCGATGGCCTTCCGGTTCTCGACGAGAGCTGCCAGTGGCCGGGGTTGCCGCTGTATTTGATGGGCCTGCCGGCCGGGCTCAGGGTGGGGCCTACGGCGCGCAACTTTCCGGGTGCCCGTAAAGCTGCCAGTTTGGTTTCGCAGGCAATCGGCGGCGTGCACGTCAGTCCTACATGAAACGTCTGGTGCTGGAGGCCGACCCAGCCCGTTCGGTGGTTTCACAAGTGGAGGAGCCTCTCGGTGAGCTACTCGGGCGTGCAGTGCTCCCGGGCGAAGTGCTTCGTATCGCCGCTCAAGGGGCTCTCTATGTCAACAAGGCACGATTTCATGACGCCTTGGACCTTCCGCCCCGAGGACTCCTAGAAGTCTTTTACCCTGAGCTTCCCATGACGCAATTTGTGCTCGAACCTGCGAGCATTGTGTTTGAGGACGAGCACCTCATCGCGGTCGACAAACCGGCCGGGGTCAATACCTCGCCGTCACCGTTCTGCGATCAGGACTGCCTCACCTGGGGAGTCCAAAACTACCTTGCCAGCGGTTTCGCCGTGCACGCCGTTCATCGACTCGACCGGGACACCCGCGGGTTGGTTCTCGTGCCCAAACATAAAGAGGCCGAAAAAGGTCTTCACACCCTGTTCCGCGAACGCCGAATCAAAAAAGTTTACCGGGCCCTCACGCCAAAATGGGGCCCTTCGCCCGACCGACCCCTGCGAGTTGTCTACCGCATCCGCGACGAGCTGGACTGGCGGGGTAAGGCGCAGAAGTGTGCTACCACCGTGCTCTGGGAAGGAAAAACCGCTGACCTGTGGAGTTGGCTGGTGCTGCCCCACACAGGGCGGACACACCAGATTCGCAAGCACTTCGCTCGGTATTTGGTTCCCTTGGATGGCGACGTGGTGTACTCTCCTACCCCGGGAAACAATAGCTTGGGACTGTGCTGCATTCAGCTTCGCTTCCTCCACCCGATGACTGGCAACCTCTTGGAGCTCAAACTTTGAATCCGATCAAACCACCTTTGCTGTCCCCTGGCGCTTTACTGGCCTTGCTGAGTCCTTCTTGGGGAGGCCCGGCCGCTTACCCGCCGGTTTTTGAGGCTGGGAAGGCTATGCTTGCCGAAAACTTCGGCTTCCGCTTCGTCGAATATCCCACCACTCGATGGACCGCCGAGCAGCTCGACCAGGACCCGCAAGCCCGGGCGAGGGATTTCAACGCGGCGTTTGCCGACCCCAAGGTGGAGGGTCTTTTGGCCACGATTGGTGGCAACGATGCCATACGTATTCTCCCGTTTCTCGACTTGGATTTAATCCGTCGTAACCCGAAACTGGTGATGGGCTACTCCGATGCTACGGCCTACCTGACGTGGCTCAGCCAGAATGGTGTGGTGAGCTACTATGGCAACACCGTGATGTCGGGCTGGCCACAGATGGCCAGTTTTCCGCCGGCTCTGGACTGGCACCGCCAGTTTTTCCAAGGTGAAGTTCCTGCGCTGGAACCGTTTCCCTTTTGGACGCAGGGTTACCGCAACTGGAACACCAGTGCCAATCAAGTTCTTGAGCCTCAGCCGAACTCTGGTTTTACTTGGCTTGGTGGTGGCGGTACGACCCGCGGAAGGCTTTGGGGCGGGTGCTTCGAGGTGCTGGAAATGCTCAAGGGGACTCGTTTTTGGCCCTCCCGCGACTTTTGGAATCATCGGGTGCTTTTCCTCGAAACCAGCGAGGAGAAGCCATTGCCCCGACAGGTAACCTATTGGCTGCGAAATTATGGGGCTATGGGAGTCTTCGGCCAGCTTTCTGCGTTGTGGATAGGCCGACCAAAAGACTACACCGACGCCGAAAAAGCTGAATTGCGCCGCGTGGTGAAAGGGGTGGTAGGGGAAGAATGGGGCGCAGTAGGGCTACCCATCGTGATGGACCTAGACTTTGGGCACACCGACCCTCGCTGGGTGTTGCCCTTGGGAATTGAAGTGGAGACCGACCCCCAAAACCGTCGTTTGAGCTTTACGGAGCCGCTGTTTTCCGGTCTAAGTCCATGACGGCGAAGAACAAGGCTTCCTCGCCAGCTTGAACGTGGGTTGGAGAGGCCAAGTTGATCAACCGCGGAGCAACCGCGGGGTGGGCTGCTTCTAGGCTTGCAAGAGACATCCGGCTGTTGTCGGGAGGGACAAGTTGGTCGGTCGGACTAGCGGCCAGAGTGACGGCGACAGTGCCCGGTGGCACAAAGGTATCGAGTCTGGCTTCTTGGCGAATCGTGAGGTAGGGCTCTAAACCGGGGTCTGTCTTGAGCCGGGCTAGGAACTGTGGCAGGTAGAGGTCGGCAACGGTGATCGACCCCACGGGTTTGTGCCTGAGTTCGGCAACCGCCTTGTGAATCCGTTCGCCGCTGTGTTCCCCATCCACCATCGGCACAATCAATTCCATGATATCGGCCTGCAGGATGTCCTTCGGGACGATGAGCTCCGGATAAGCTCTCGCCCAGCCCAAAACGAGCAGAATTGTATAGTGCGGGTGGGTGACCACAAGCCTACCGTCGAGTCCCAGTTGGTAGTTCTTGGTCAGATCCAGAGGTGCCCCCATGGGGTAGGCGTCGCAGAGGTCCAAACCCGAAGCCAGTTCCGGTTTTTCGCTCCAAAGCTTTACAGTTGCCATGGTTGCCAAGCCACCTTCCGAATAACCCATCACGCGTAACCTTCCATTTTCTACCCTGCCCTCGGCCTGAGTCTGCCAGGTTCTTGCTGCGGCCAATCCATAAAGGGCGGAGGCGGCGAGGCTACCAGGAACACAATAGTGCTGCTGCCCTGGGCTATCGCCGGTTCCACCGTAGTCGGGCATCCAGACCGCGTGACCCAAACTGGCCAGAAGCCAAGCTAAGTCGATTTCGTAGTTGGCTAGCCGGGAGGGCACCGCTGCCCGAAGCATTTCACTGCCACGGTTGTAAATCACCCAGTCGAGTTTCGAGGGTGCGTTGGAGCCTTCGGGAAGCAGGAGCAGACCGGACTGAAGGTCGGGGTCTCCCTGCGGTGTTTGACCCACGAACCTCAGGCGTACGGCCTGGGCTGCATTGCGATTTGCCATCCTTGAGGCCCGCCAAGCGTCGAAACCTTGCGACGCGAGCATAGAAGTGTTGATTTGAAGCCCCAAGGTGAAGGTGGAGGCAACTTCGAGAATGGACCCAGCATCTTTGGGCAAGCGATGCGCCAGCACCTGGGCTTCCAGTAAGTCCCCAGGGCGCGCTGTGGGCGGAAGAGGGGAAGGGGGCGACCAAAGGACCGCGGGTGCCGTAGCGCAGGAACCGAGGGTTAGTGAAGCCAGTAAAAGTGGTATGGGCGTCAATTTCATGTTTTCCAACATACCGCTAAAGCGTACACTGAGGCCACAATGCAGGAAGTAAAATACGATACCGAAGACCGCATCGCGGCGCTCGCGACCGCTTGGTCGCCTTCTGCTCTGGCCGTGATACGGGTCACCGGACCTGGAGCGGTGGAAGCTTTGGCCCCCTTGTTTTCTCGGCCCTCGGCGCTTGTGGAAGCAAAGGGCCACACCGCGGTTCACGGGCATCTGGTCGACCAGCGCGGTAAAGTTTTGGACGAAGTGCTGGCCACGGTGTTCCGGGCACCGAGAAGCTACACCGGTCAAGACAGCGTAGAACTCAGTTGCCACGGAAGCCTCCCCGGGCTGAAACGGATTCTGGCTGCCCTCACCGGGGAGGGCGGGCAACGGGGGCTCTTCCGCCCGGCTGGCCCCGGGGAGTTCACCTTGCGCGCCTTTATGAACGGCAAGCTCGACCTCACGCGAGCCGAAGCGGTACAGGAACTGGTAGCTGCCCGCACCGAAACCGCCCAAACCTTGGCCTTGCACCGCCTTAGCGGAGCGGTGGAACAGCGCATCCGCACCTTGGCAAACCGTCTGCTCGACCTCACGGCCCTGCTGAACATCCAGCTCGACTACGCCGAAGACGACGTCGATACCGTACCGGTTCCTCTAGGGCTTCTCGAGGAGGTGCGGGCCGAGTTGGCCCTGCTGGCTGCCAGTTTTCAAACCGGCCGTGTCTACCAGGAAGGGGTGAGGATCGTTTTGGCCGGCCGCACCAACGCGGGCAAGTCTTCGCTGTTTAACCAGTTACTGAAAGAAGACCGTTCGATTGTGAGCGATGAACATGGAACAACGCGAGACTGGCTGGAAAGCTGGGTGAGCTTGGGTGGTCTGCCAGTACGCCTGTTTGATACCGCTGGACTGCGCGAGGCCGAAGGGGTTGTCGAGCGTGAAGGAATAAGGCGCACTCACGAACTCATCGAAGCCGCCGATGTAATTTTGTATTTGGTGGCGAGCGACGAGGGGCCCAACGATGAGGACAGAAAGTTTCTTGACTTGTGGAGCCACGACGCCCGCCTTCTTCCGGTACTAACCAAAACCGATCTCTTAACACCCCATTTTCAGGGCTCGGAACTGACGGGCGCGGTGTTGCTTTCAAGCAAGACGGGAGTGGGGTTAAGCGATTTGGAAAGCGCCGTCAAAGCCAGAGTTCCCGGTGCGGTGAGAAGTGGCCCGGAAGGCCCGGTGATCGATTCTCTCCGTCAGAAGAACCTTCTCGATCGTGCCATCGCTGCTCTCGACCAGGTAAAAGAGGGGACAGACCTCGGAATGCCCCTCGACATGGTAGCCCTTGACGTGAAAGAAGCCCTAGATGCCCTGGGCGAAATTACCGGTGAGGTGACAACCGCCGACATCCTCGACCATATGTTCTCGCGCTTCTGCGTGGGCAAATAGGAACAACCATGAAAAAATTCTCCGGTGCAGATGGGCTTCGGGCTGTTGCATGCCTGATGGTGCTTGCCCACCATCTGGGCCAGCGTTTGAACTTTGAGCACCGTGGAGACGACTGGGCCTTTTGGGGCGGTATGGTTCAAACCGGCGCCGCCGGCGTGGCGCTGTTCTTCGTGCTCAGCGGTTTTCTACTTTCGGCGCCATTCTGGGCCGCCTACGCTGACGGCGCGCCGCTTCCGAGCCTCCGGCTTTATGCCGTACGCCGAGCGGGGCGCATCATGCCGGCCTTTTACGTCGTGCTCTTTGTGAGTTTCCTCTGCAGCGTGGCCTTTGCTACAGGTGAGCCGGCACAGCTGTGGCGGTACTTTGCCGGGTTGACGTTCACCGCCGGCTTTCACTGGGCCACCTTGTTCCCCGTTGGTATTACCGGGCCTCTTTGGTCGGTGTCGTTCGAGGTTGTTTCGTATCTTCTTTTGCCTCTCACTATGGTAGGGCTCTTCTGGGTGGGTGGAAAAACTCGTGGGAGCCCTCGGGCACTGGTTTGGTGGTTGATCGCGCTGGGGCTTGTCTTTCTTGGCAATCAGTTCCTGCTAGAGAACTTTCGCAACAACGCCATGGGGAACGGTTGGCAGTACGGCTTGGTAGGTGGCGCTAAATACTGGATGCCGCGCTATAACCCCCTCGGGTTTTTCGCTCAGTTTTCCATGGGCATCCTTGGCTGTGGACTGGCCACTTTTTGGAGCAAAGAACTCAGGTTGGAGCATGCGAAGAAACTGGGGGTTTTTGACCTCTTGGCGTTTGTCCTGTTCCTTTGCCTCCTCGGTATCCTGATCAGCCAAGGGGGCGCGCGAGACTTTTCGCTGTCTTTCCAGCACCAGCCTTACTATTTCCCCTTGTTCGCGGGGACAGCGGGGCTACTTTTGGCCTGTCTTGCCCAGAGCCGCTGGCTCGGCCGGGCTTTTGACAACCCTTTGGCCCGCTCTGTAGCCCGCATTTCATATGGCCTTTACCTCTGGCACTTCTTCGTCATCGAAGCCCTCAACGTTACGGTGTTCCCTCGCCTTTCTCATGGAGGAATGTCCGACCTCGGAGAATGGCTCTTGGCTTCTAGCGTGGTGCTGGCGGTGTCATTTGGGCTCGCTACGTTGTCGTGGTACACGCTGGAACGGCCACTTTTGCTTTCTGCCCAGGCATGGCGCCCCCGAGAGGCAGGAACTCCCTACAAGCCGGGTTGGAGAACCATGGCGTTAGCGGGAGTTGCGGTTGTACTGGTACTGGTGCCTTCTATCGTTGCTTTGGCCAACCCGCACACCTTGGAGCTTCCCTTGCCCTGGTTTGACGAATGGAATCAAGCTCAGGGCTGAAACCTAGCCTTGCACTGGTTGTGCCTGGCGCTTAGGCTTTAGCAGGTGAAGCGCTATCTGGTTCTGGCCGGCAACATCGGTGCCGGGAAATCCACTCTGGTCGACCTGCTTTGCAAGCGTCTGGACTGGACTGCCTATTACGAACCCGTCGCCGAAAACCCCTACCTTCAAGATTTCTACGCCGACATGGACCGCTGGGCCTTTCACAGCCAGTGTTTTTTTCTGACTCACCGAGCGCAAAGTCATCGAGGTCTGTCCCTCGAATCGGGGAGCGTTGTTCAAGACCGCTCGATGTACGAAGACGCCGAAGTGTTTGCCCGAAACCTGTTCATGCAGGGGCAGTTATCTGCGCGCGACTATCGGGTTTACCGCGATCTCTATCAGGTCTTTGTCTCCTTGCTACCTCCACCCGACCTTGTAGTTTACCTGCGGGCTTCGCTTCCAACCCTTCGCCACCGAATCAACCAACGTGCGCGTCGCTTTGAACAGAACATCCCTGATTCCTACCTCCAGGGTCTGGGGTTGCTGTATGAGGATTGGATCGGGAGCTTCCAAATGGCTCCGGTACTCGCCATCGAGACCGACGAACTCGACTTCAGCAACCATGCTGGTGATCTTGAGGCCGTGGTGGCCCGCATCGAGAAGGCTCTTAGGGAAGGTCAGGAAGAACTGGATTTTCCCAAACCCTAGGCACCCCTTCTCAACCTAGCTCCAAAAATCCTATATTCGCCTGCATGGGTAGTTCTGGCGATTTTGATGCGATAGTAGTGGGCGGCGGTCATGCCGGAATTGAAGCAGGGCTGGCCTTGGCCCGATTAGGGCACAAAACCCTTCTGGTGACGCAATCACTGGACACCATTGGTCGCATGAGCTGCAACCCTGCGGTCGGTGGCCTAGCCAAGGGCAATATGGTGCGCGAGATTGACGCCTTGGGCGGTGAGATGGGCCGGCTCATCGACGCCACCATGATACAGTTTCGCGTGCTCAACCGCTCCCGGGGGCCTGCAGTGCAAGCTCCTCGGGCCCAGGCCGACAAGTTCGCCTACGCCGCCCTCGCCAAGAAAACCCTCGAACTCCAGAAAGACCTTACCCTGTTCATGGACACCGTAGTCGACTTCCTCTACGACTCCCGGGGCACCACCGTAACTGGCGTAGTCACTGAGCGGGGAAAGCGTTTTGCGTCACGAGTTGTGGTGCTCACCACGGGCACTTTTCTTGCCGGCAAGGTTTTCATTGGGGAGTACTCGGCCCCTGGCGGCAGACTCAGCGAACCCGCCGCCTACGGCCTTGACCGCGTGCTTCGCGAAAAGGGCTTCCACGTGGGCAGGCTCAAGACGGGCACTCCTGCCCGGGTAACACGCTCGAGCCTCGACTTCAGCCGGATGGAGGAGCAGTTTGGCGACGACCAGATTCTTCCCTTCAGCTTCAGTAAACTCACCATAGACCGCAAACAGCTCAGCTGTTTCATCACCTATACCAACGACCTCACCCACCAGGTACTGCGCGACAACATGCACCGTTCGCCGCTTTACAGCGGAAAAATTGTGGGCAACGGGCCCCGCTATTGTCCGAGCATAGAAGACAAGGTGGTGAAGTTCCCCGACAGGGACAGACATCAAGTGTTCATCGAACCCGAGGGGGCTGACACCGAAGAGATGTACCTCAATGGCATCTCTAGCTCCATGCCGGAAGACGTGCAGGAACAGTACATTCATACCATACCCGGACTCGAAAATGCCGTCATTGTGCGCCCGGGCTACGCCGTCGAATACGACTACATGGACCCGAGCCAGCTGCATCCGAGCCTCGAATCGAAGCGCCTGGCCGGACTTTTTGTGGCGGGGCAGACCAACGGTACCTCCGGTTACGAGGAAGCGGCCGCCCAGGGCCTCATGGCGGGCATCAACGCGGCGATGAAACTTCAAGGCGCAAAACCCTTGATTTTGGGCCGAACCGAAGCCTACATCGGCGTGCTCATCGACGACTTGGTTACCTTGGGAACTGAAGAACCTTACCGCATGTTCACCAGCCGCGCCGAGCACCGGTTGAGCTTGCGCCACGATAGTTGCGACCGGCGGCTTACCCAGAAAGGGTATGGTCTCGGCTTGGTGGGCGAAGAGCAGTGGGAACTGTTTCAAAGAAAAAGCGCTGCCATCGAAGCCCTCAAAGATCTGCTTCGCACCAGAAAGGTTACCGGCCCTGAGTCTCTTTCGAAGCCTTCCCTCGCCACGCACGCAGGGCAGACCTTTTATCAGACCCTCAAAGACCCCACCGTCAGCATCGAAGACCTCCATCTTCTCGAACCTGCCATCGCTGACGGTCAGCCCACGGAATGGGTGCGAATGGCCGAGCTCGACGTAAAATACGAGGGCTACATCGTTCGCCAGGAACATCAGGTGGCCAAGGCGGTTCGCATGGAAGACCTCGCAATTCCTGAAAACTTCGACTTCGATGCCTTGCCAGGCCTCAGCACAGAGAGCCGCCAGAAGTTCAAGAAAGTACTTCCACGCTCGGTGGGGCAAGCGGGTCGCATCAGCGGGGTTCGTAGCACAGACCTTGCGGTTCTAATGTTGGCCGTGAGCCGGCGCTGATGGTTCCCACGAGTCTGGTCCGCCTCGAGCTGGGGCTAGACCAGCTTCAGTGGTCCGGCAACCGGGATCTCCTTCGAGCCTTTCTTGCCGAGCTTGACACGTGGAACCCGCGGCTGGGCCTGGTTTCTGTGAACTCGCCCGACGACCTGGTGGTTCGCCACGTGCTTGATTCCCTGGCCGCCTGGAAGTACCTGCATTCCCTTGGTTTGGGTGTTCCCGGACGCACGCTGGCAGATCTGGGAAGCGGTGCCGGTTTCCCAGGCTTACCTTTGGCTCTCGCCTTCCCCACTGCCGTAGTAACGCTCATCGAACGAATGGAACGCCGCGCAAACTTTCTGGATGCTACCTTGCTGGCACTTCGCCTCACCCATGTCTCGGTTCAGCAAAAGACGTTTGAGGAGGTTAAGGATAGGTTCGACTTTGTCACCTTACGGGCTTTCTCACCGCTAGAACCAAAACTGGTCAAAAAACTCAAGCGCCTCTTGAACCCCGGAGGCTACCTGATCGCGTACAAAGGGCGTCGCGAGGTCATCGAAGGTGAGCTGAGAGCCTTGGGAGAATCGGGGGAAAAAGCGGTTGTGGTACCGGTGGAAGTGCCTTTTCTGGAAGAGGAACGCCATTTGGTGGTCTTTGCCTCCTGAGCCTCGCCAAGACGCATGAAGGGAGTCAGTTGAGGTCGTTCATGGCCCGCAGAAGGGCGTCCTTTTCCACAAGGTCTATCAGTCGGGCTTCGACGAACTGCTTGGCCGACGGAGTAAACTCACCAGCCGTCACGCAGAAGCCTCGACCAGCGTGCATTTCCTTGAGGCGCAACTGCATGTCGCGCAGATACAGCTCGCCCACCTGGCCATGAGTACGCAAATAGCGAAATACGATGGTGTCGCTCCATTTGGTGGTGCTGATTTCCGCAGTGATGTCAGCGTAATCATTTTTTTCAATGGTGACATCAATGACTTTAATCAAAGCTTCGGGAAAGAACGTCCCAACCAGGTTGCGACAAAGGGCAACAAAGTCTGAGGTGGGAGCCAGCATATAAGTTTGCAGGTTTTTGTTGGCATTGAACTCCGAGAGCCGCTTTATCTGTTCGTTCACATCGCGGTAATTGGGGTTGATAGCGCGGATATCTTTGTACTGTCGCAGGCTAGCGTCCATGTCTTGCTTCTGTGCGTAGGCCGTTGCCAAACGGTACTTTAATTCCAGCATAACTTCGGGAGCCGCCTTAACGTGCCGAACACCGATTTCTAAGTCTTCAATGGCCTGTGCGAACTGCCGGGCGTTGAAATGGATGGTGCCGGCGAACAGAGCCGCCCGGGGTCCCACCTCAGGATCTGGCCTTAGGTGGGTGAAAATCTGCACCGCGTTATCGCCCTGACCGAGTTCAAAATAGGTTTGTGCCAAGAAGAACAAACACTCTTTGTCGTTGGGTTCCAAGTCCATGGCACGACGCAAGTATGCCACGGCTTCCTTGAAGGTTTTAAGTTTGAAAAGCGCTTGCCCGAGGTACTTTTGTGTAGGAGCGTGATCCGGCTGGATGACAGAGGCCTGCCGGAGAACTGCCACAGACTTCTCGAAGGCCTTTTTCTGGTACTCCAAATAGCCGATGTTGAAGTTCACCTCAAACCCGTCGCTTTGCACTGCCTTAGCGATGAGCAGAAGCTTGTACGCCTCTTCGTTTTGTCCCAACTTGATGAGGGAAATACCTGCACGCAAATTGATGCCATATGCATCGAGACCCAGATTCGTCGAGGTCATCGAAGAAAGCAAGGTATAGGTCTTGGCGGCTTTATCATAGTCGTTATCGTTAAAGTAAAGATCGGCTAGCGAGAGAAGAGCTTCGGCATCCTTAGGGTTGCTCGACAAGCGTCGGTTAGCCTCTTTAAGGGTTGCATTTCTGTCTTTCTTCCGGCTTGAACCAGGCGTATTCACACGGTTGGGAACGACGATCATTCTGTAGTAAAAAACAACAATGACGGCCAAAACCAAGAATACCGCAGTGACGACTGGAAGCAGGTCAAACATAGCAACGATTATCTGCCCGGGTCGGGGGGTTGTCAAGGAAGGTCGTAGCGACTAGGTTTATGGTGTGGAAAAGGTAAAATCGTGAACAAACCGACCATAGGGATACGGCAGGCCGATGGCACCTTTTACGGCATTATGGAAGACGAAGGGACACCGAGAAAGCGGTTTGTCCTCTCGGCCGCCAAGTCGGGTCAACAGGCGGTCAAGATTGATCTTTACCGATCCACCGACGGGCTCATTGATAACGCAACTTTGGTGGGTTCCCTCGACCTCCTGAGCGATGCGTCGCTCGAATCACAAGACATTACCGTTGAACTGGTCCTCGATGAGGAAGCGCAGCTCACTGCCTCGGCCACCTTGGCAAACGGGCAGAAGAGTTCGGTCAATATAGACCTCGCCGAGTTCCGAGAAGGCAAACGTTCCGACTCTGATATTCTTGCCGATCATGCCTTTGACAACGTCGAGCTTGATAACCTCGACGACGCCTTGGCTGATAATGAAACCGAAGTCGAGATCCCGGAAGCCGATTTTGAAACCGGTGATGCCGACTTCGAGATGCCCGAGGTCGTCTCCGAAGTGGATGAGGCTGACCTCGAGGTCAACTCCCCACCAGAGCTCACCGAGGGCACCGCACCCGAGTTAGACGACATGGATGCCGGATTCGGGGCCGACGTACTTCCAGATCTCAACGACGATACCGAGATCGAGGCCCTTGACGTTGTAGCCCCAGCGGCCGAGAAACCGGCAGAAGACGAAGATTCCTGGCACGACTTTTCGATGGACGAAATGGAACCTATGGAGTTCCTCGATACCGGCGACGAGATATCGGCTCCCAAGCCTAACAAGACGGCCGTCAAGCCTAGCGACGAGTTTTCGATGGACGACGATGCTCCGGTAGATCTGGAAATGGTGGATGAGCCTTTGGGCGATTTCGGCCTTGACTCCATGCCTGAGTTGGGTGATTCATCGGCTTCTGAGATGCCCGAAGATCCCGGCTTCGACCCTGATTTTCTTCCCTCCCCTGAGCTGTCGGAAGAGGTATATCGACCGGATTCCAAGCCTGAGAAGCCCGCCAAGGCGGCCAAACCACCGAAGCCCGCCAAAAAAGCTAAAACCAGCCCTCCAAAAGCCGCCAAACCAAGCCCCCGAGCCCGTAGGGTAGCGCAGGCGAGTGCGGCCCTCGACAAAACCGCCCTGGTGCTTTCTCTGATCACGTTGAGTCTGCTTGTTGGGTCTCTGGTAGTTCTTCTGGTGCTCAATCTCATGCGGCCCCCTGAGGTGCCGGTGATACAGCCCGAAGTGCGCAGTTGGCCGGTAGCCCCAGGGCTGGCACTTTCTGAGGCACCGTTGGTGGCTCAGGCTTCCGAAGTTGATTTGGGGGCGGCTCAAGGTGCGGTTTTCGAAGCCAACGATGTTCAGGAGCTTCCTGCAGCTTTGGTCCACGCCCGCATCACGCTTCAGTTGGCTCCCGGCGAAACCGTTTCCGACGCCACCCGGCGTTTTGGCGTTCCCGACAAGGTGGAAGGCGAGCTGCTGTCCTGGTGAACCCGAGGACCCTGCTGTACCTTTTCCGGGTGCTGCCCCTGCTGATCTTCGTATCCTGCGGTTCTACCCTCTGGAACCGGGAGGTGGAAACTCTCAAGGATGATTGGGCTCAAGGAAATACCCAGTTTCTGCTTTCGCTCACTCCCGATGACTTGAAGGTCGACCTCGGAGCTCTCGGGGGGGGGGCTTCTTATAGTTTGGGTGAAGTGTTTGCCCAGGCCCACCGGTGGGAAGAAGCCCGCCTGCTGTGGGAGCGTAGCCTCCAAAACGACCCTTCACCCTGGCGTCAGGAGGCTGGCAAGGCTCTTTTTGAGCAATTAGCCGGCGAGCGCGACTGGCCCCGGGCCGAAGCTGTTGCCAAACGGATCAACGCCGACTTTGGAGATCAACTTTGGGCACAGCGGCTTTTGTTTGAAGCCTTGTACTTTCAAAAAAAGGATACCGCCGCCCGCCTCATCTTTGCGAAGTGGAAGCCTGGAAGCTTTACCAAAGAGGAAGAAACTGAAAACCGTTTGTTCGATGTGGTGATGGCTATCCGTAATGGGGAATACGCCCGCTCCTCCGCAGGGCTCAGGAATCTGGTTTTTGACCAATCGGCCTCGGTCCTCCAGTTTCGCCTCCAAAGTTTTTTAGACGAGGACCCTAAGCGGTACGACCTTCTCGGTAAGTGGGGTCGCCAGACCGTGGAGTTCCAGTCCCTCTGTTACCAAGCCCTTGGACAACCTCTGTTCGACTGGCTGGGAAAAAATACGCTTGGGCCAGAGTTTTGGAACCACAGGGCCCTGATTGAGAATCTCGAAGGACAGTTTAAGACCGAAGCCCGAGCCGAAACGGGTTTACGGCTTCTGGAAGGGTTCCGCACCCGTGTGACCGGAGAAGCCCGCTTTGCCGCCGAATACGCCCGCGGACGACTCTACCGGGCCTTGGGTCGCTGGCAAGAGGCCAGAAGTGCCTTTCAGGCGGCGTTGGCTTTGGCTCCCGATACCGAAGCCGGGCAGAAGACGGCCTGGAACTGGCTCAACAGTTGGGTCGAGCTGGAACCTTCGAGCGCGCTTGGTCCTTTCTTGCAGGTCTACGGCCGAACCTCTGATCCTTCGTACTTCCACTCAGTTTTTGAAGACTGGATCACCGGCCTTGTGCAAAGCCGCAACTGGAAACTGCTATCGGCCCTTTGGCGCGATTTGGGGCATCTTTTGCCTCCCGCTGACCGGGCTACCGCCAGTTTCATTTTGGCCCGCCTTGAGGCAGGAGGCTTTGTCGACCTAAAAGAGTTTGGCATCGAAGTGGAGACACAGGCCCTTCTTGCCGATGCGCTGGGCGACCGCCGCTACACCTACGAGGCCATAATGGCGCGCGCCGTGCTCGGGAAAGAGCTGGATTGGGCCCCAACCCCGGGATTTAACCTCAGTGCCAAACAGCGCGACCGTCAAACGGTTTGGGAAACCCTGATAGCCTATGGCTTGGGCCGGCAGGTGGTCGACGAAGTTCTGGCCTCAAGCGAGCCCCTGTCTCCCGAGTTTGTGTTAGGTGCCGCGACGAACCTGCAGAAGTTTGGTCTTTACAGGACCTCCCTTTTGTTGATTTACCGGTTTCTCAAGGACGAGGGAGCTGTGCTCAGCCAACCCCTGGCGAAACTTCTTTACCCCCGGGCCTTTGCCCCCCTTGTGGAGGCCCAGTCCTCGAAGCAAAACCTCGACCCGAATCTTTTGTTTGGCCTGATGAGAGAAGAGAGCTCGTTTGACCCCAATGCCAAGAGCTGGGTAGGCGCACAGGGGCTCACCCAACTGATGCCCGAGACGGCCGCAGAAACGGCCAAACGCCTCAAAATGAAAACCTACGACCTGTCGAATCCTGACGACAACATCACGTTGGGAGCGGCCTATCTGGCCACCATGGTGGCCAGCCAGAAGCAGATTTTCCTCGCACTCATGGCCTACAATGCCGGTGGGGGGCGCATCAAACCTTGGAAGGTGGAACTCGGAAGGCTTCCGGTAGAGATTTTTGTCGAAGCCGCGCCGATAGCCGAAACCCGCGAATACGTAAAGCGCATTTTGGTCAGTACCGTGATGTACGGAGTGCTCCACGGCGGCCAGTCGCTTGGGCAGATGGTCAAACTCGTTTACCCGGGTTTTGCGCCCTAACTCCCCAGAAAGTACTGGAATCCTCAAGGAATCTGCCCAGTCTCCGACAAAGATATTGGGGGAGCTCCTATGGAACAGACGAATCGCATCACACCTACCGCCATTACTTTGGCGGCTACAGCTACCTTTTTGGCGCTTTCGCAGGGTCTCTACGGCCTGGGATTTGGCGACTGGATCATCACTTCGCTGTTGGCATGGCCGGGAGCTTTCCTAATGCAGAGCTTGGGATGGGCGTCGGTGTACGTGCCGCTCCTGCTGGGCACTTGGGCTTGGCTCGACACCAGAGCTGAAGTTAGTCGCGCGCATTTCACGGGGCTCCTGTTTTCCCTGCTACCGTTCTTTACCGTAGCGGCGATGTTCAAGAGCTTGGACCCGGCTGATGGAAGCTGGATTGTCCTTACCTTGAACGAACTGCTCGGCGCTACAACCCCCTGGTTCCTGGCGCTCATTCTGGTGGTGGAGTTCCTTGGAGGCGCAGCTTTGGTCGTGAGTGCCCTGCCTAAACTTTCTGAGCGCTCCGAGCCAGAAAACGAGGACTACTTTCCTCCTAAAGCAGCAAGGCAAGAAGCTACGCTCGACCCGCACACCCCGTTTGATACGCCCTACGAAACCCAAGGAAGTTGGAGCGAGGAAAGTCTATCCCCGGAAACCTCCGGGGCTCCAGAGGCTTCTGAGTTTCCACAAGGCGAGTTTGTCTCCATCGACCCCGATGAGCCTCTGCAGGTACCCATTCTTAAGGAATGGAACTCCGTACGGGCCCTGAAAGATGACCCTTACTTCGAACTGCCCGAGGAGCTAGCCACCAAATCGCCGGCTTTGGCCGCCTTGAACCGCACTCTGGCCCAGATGCCTCCTGAAGACGAGCTCGTCCTCGAACCAAACAAATCATTGGTTCTCGCAGGCACCGTGGTCGACTGGGATAATTTGGTATCGCGGGAAACCTACCAACACTTTACCGATGAGTTTGACGCCCTCGATGAGGCCGACTTGGACGAGGAGGAGCTGGAGTTCGACGCAGACTTTGACGAAGAGCGCGAGGCCGAAGTTGTCCACGCTGTACAGGTGCTCGCCCAACCTTCGGAACTGATCCGCCTGGCTGAAAAGATTCACCCCCTCGAAGGGGGCAATTTCCCCTCGAAGGTGGTGTTTGTGAAACAGGAGAAAACCACCGTCCCTTTTGACCAAGCGCCGGCCGCAGCAGCAGGCCGGCACCCTGAGGCCGAAAACGACCGGCAGGACTCCGATCAGATCGACTCTCAACTTGCCGACCCCACTCTCCGCGAGCCCACCTCTGCCCCCGCTGAAGCAACTCACTGGGCGCAGCGGCCTAAGTTCGGTCGGTGGCACGTACCCGTGGAGGGTCTGCTCACGGCCTACAAACTGGGCAATTTCAGCGAAATCGACGACACCACCAAGCGGGCCGGGCACGTATTGCAAATGACCCTGAAGGAGTTCAACATCGAGGCGCAGGTGACTGGCATCCGCAAGGGGCCTGTCGTCACGATGTTTGAAATCCTCCCTGCCGCAGGAGTTAAACTCAGCAAAATCGTGGCCTTGGCAGACAACATTGCCTTGGGTCTCGCGGCCACCAGCGTGCGCATCGTGGCACCCATTCCCGGAAAGCACGCCGTGGGCATCGAGGTGCCCAACAAAGAGCGCACCCTGGTTGGGTTTGCCGAAATGGTCGCCAGCCGCGAGTTTCAGGAGAGCACCGCCGCCATCCCCATCGTGATTGGCAAAGACATCTCGGGCGATACGCAAATCATCGACCTCACCCGCACCCCGCACCTGCTCATTGCCGGCGCCACCGGAGCCGGAAAATCGGTCAGCGTGAACACCTTGGTTTGCTCCATCTTGTATAAAAAAAGCCCCGATGAAGTGAAGCTCCTGATGGTGGACCCGAAAATTGTGGAGCTCAAGTTCTTCAACGACATACCCCACCTGCTCGCACCGGTAATCACTGATCCCAAGAAGGCTCTGCAGGCCATCCAGTGGTGTTTGTACGAAATGGAGCGCCGCTACGCCCTGCTCGACGCCATCGGCGCCAAGGACATCAAGAGCTACAACAGCAAGATCGAGAAGCGCCATATTGCGACTAACCGCCTGCCCTACATCGTTTTAGTTATCGACGAGTTTGCCGACCTCATGGCCACCAGTGGCAAAGACCTCGAAGGCACCATCGCCCGCCTGGCCGCCATGAGCCGCGCCGTGGGCATTCACCTCGTGCTTGCCACCCAGCGCCCGTCGGTAGACGTGATCACTGGCCTCATCAAGGCCAACTTCCCCAGCCGCATCGCCTTTCAGGTGGCCAGCAAAACCGATAGCCGCATCATCATCGACCAAATGGGCGCCGAAAAGCTCCTCGGCCGAGGCGACATGCTGTTCACCAGCAGTTGGAACCCCTTCCCCAGCCGCGTGCAGGGGGCTTTCTTGAGCGAGGAAGACGTTGAGCGCGTCGTGGCCCATGTGAAGACCCTTGGCGAGCCCGAGTACATCAGCGACGAGATTTTCTTTGATGAGGACGCCGAGGACGAAGCCCTGAGCAGCCTCGACAGCGCCGAAGAAATGGACCCCCTGTTCGACAAGGCGGTGGAGATCGTTCGCACGTTCAAAAAAGCATCAGCAAGCTTTTTGCAGCGCAGGTTGGGAGTAGGCTACAACCGCGCCGCCCGCATGGTAGAGCTGATGGAAGAGATGGGGATTGTCGGTCCGCAACAGGGAAGCAAGCCACGCGAAATCGTGCACTCCTAGTGGTTGATCAGGCCGAGCGGACCGGGGCGTAAGCGACGGAGTCGCGTCGCCGGGGCCTGCAACAGGGAAGCAAGCCACGCGAGATTGTGCACAGTTAGTCGTGGCTTGGGCTGTGAGGGCCGACAGCCTGCCACCACAGCTGAACCCCGAAGTTCGAGCTTGCCTCGGACTTCGGCGGGTCGTCGTCGCGGACGACGGCCGGGTCCTCTGGACTCATTGACCCGATAAGCCTACAACCCGCGGAGAAAGTCTTCGGCGGTCACCCCAGCCTGTCGTAGGATTCCGTGAAGTGTCCCGATCTTGACTTCGCGGTGAAGCGGTACAACGGTTCCCATGGAGCCCCGCCGCAACACGACGTGACTTCCGTTCTGGCGCACCTGTGCAAACCCCAGTTTCTCTAGGGTCTTGACGATTTCTTTGCCGGACAAATGAGGAAGACTAGGCATGAACCGGGATGTCGAAAGTTGTCACCAATGGATGGCCTAGTGACACCATGGGAAACTCTTCCAGAAAGAGGGCCGTGGCCTCACGCAAGTTTTCCAGGGCCTCGTTGACAGTTTCTCCCTGAGAAGTTGTCCCGGTTTCGGGGTTGAGTGCAATGAAACCGCCTTCCTCGGCGGGTGTCAGTACGGCTGTCAGTGTCATGATTGCCTCGTGAGCGAAGCATAGTCTCAAAGTAGCCGAATCGGCAAGTTGTCGTGTTCCTGCCCACGATGGGTCAGAACATGAAGGCTTTTTAGTCAAGGATGTTGACCGTGCCTTTCTTCAGTTGGAGTTCTCTATCAAGCTACTGGAGTACTTCAAGCTTGAATCAATTGACATTTCGACCTTTGACTCGAGTGTTTCTGTTGTCGACCATCGCACTACATTGACCTATCAGGCGGGTTCCTTTTCCACCAAGGAATCAGCGATCCTGGCAGCGAAGATCAACGTGAGTGTATCGTTTGGTACAACAGCCATTGCGCTGTGGAGCTCACCCGAACATTTGCACACCCGAAGAGGACCTAGTTTCGGTCATCTATATTGTGCGGTGCGCATTTGCCCATAACCCAGCCGCCCCAACGTGGAAAGTAACTGACTCAAAGTTAAAGAGGGTTTTTGTCCTGGCTTCGGATGTATGAGGAGGCCCGGAAACTGATTGTCTCTTCAGTGTCGTCTGACTTGGTTCAGCTATTCCTTCGGCTATTTGTAGGCAGACTCGCCTAGGCCAAGGGGGGAAAATTCATTCTCATGCCTCGAAGTTATTTCCTACATTGGCAGTGAGTTTGGGCAGGAAGACCGTGTCATCATGAAGTTTTTTTAGGCAGTACCCCTTCAAAAAGTTCGCGATTGGGGGGGCGAGGGCGATTCGTTGCCCAGAGGAAGCCGACTTTCCAAATGGGCGTCGAAAAACTCCTCGGCCGAGGCGACATGCTGTTCACCAGCAGCGTGCAGTTTCTGATCCGTGGGCCACACAACCTCTCCTAGTCCTGCTTTTTGCGGCTGAGAAACCCAAGTGTCACGTCCAAGGTTTCATGGTGCACCAGGGTGGAATCAAACCTCAATAAGCGAAAGGTGATCTGCACGCAGAGTCCTATCGCGAACGCGGAAACCACAGTGCCTGCGCCTACCTGGCCGCCTAAAAGCCAGCCTATGGCCACCGCTGAAAGTTCGATGCTGCCGCGGCAAACTCCCACAGGAAGCCCGGTTTTTCGCGTCAGGGCCACCATCAGGCTGTCACGGGGACCAGCGCCGAAACCGGAACCGATGTAAAAGTAGGAACCTAGGGCAATGACAAAAAGCCCTGCCAAGAGAAGTGGCAAGCCGAGCAACCAAGACCTCTGGGGCGTAAAACCCGGCCAGGCCAACAGCACGTTCATGAACACCCCGATGAGCACCATGTTTAAAATTGTCCCTAAGCCCAGTTTCTCTCGCAAAAGAGCGACGAGCAGCACGATAGCCAGCCCCGTTAAAATTGAGATGGTGCCTATCGGGAGGCCGGATAGCTTTGAAAGGCCGGAGTGGAAGACTTCCCACGGGGCAAACCCGATGTTGGCTTTCATCGTGAGCACAATCCCCACTGCGTACAGAAACAATCCCAGAAGCAACCGCGCCAACCGAGGTACTAGTCCTGTCATTCTGACTCCCTTCTTCCACCTTTTTGCACTTGCCTTGCAAAGCTTCGCAAGCAATACTGAGACTACTCAAAAAGGTGGTTGTCATGCGAGTTTCCCTCAGCATTTATTTCGTGTTGTTTTTAGCAGTGGCCGGTTCGGCGCTCGATGCCCCCAAGGGGCCAGCGGTGGTGACGTTTAAGGGTTTGATCACCCAGAAGAACAAGGCCGATACGGCCGTTCTTGATGCAGCGATGCTCGACCGTCTCAAAACCTACACCGTGAAAACCGTCACCCCGTGGTACACAGGGGCCCAGAAATTCGAAGGCCCTTCCTTGCAGGACGTGCTCAAGCTGGTCGGCGCCACAGGCAAAACCCTGAAAATCGTTGCGCTGAACGACTACGCGATCGAAGTTCCTCTCGAAGATGCCGCGCTCTACAGTCCGATCCTCGCCCGCCGCATCAACGGAGTTGCCCTTACCCCCCGCGACAAGGGCCCTTTGTTTCTCGTTTACCCCTACGATTCCAAGCCTGAGCTCTCCACTGAGAAGTTCTACGCACGTTCGGCTTGGCAGATTGCAGTGATAGAGGTTCTCTAGCTTTGAAAAATGTTCTGGGGCTCGGGATTCTTGTCTTGATCCTGAGCTTCGGATCGGTGATCTGGGTCGAAGTTCGGCAGTTGAGGGCCGTTCAGGCGTATTTGCCCGTCGGGACCGACAATGTTCTGTGGTCGTATGCCCAGTTGAACTTCGAAGCCCTCAAGCTCAACCGCGTCCTGCTGTTGGCTCTTGGTGCGTCAACGATCGATACCGAGGCTGTGTCCTTGCGGTACAATATTTTTGCCAGCCGCAGCCAGTTGCTGCTGCAAAGCCCCCAGTTAAAACAGATCTGGGAAGACGGGGGCTTTGCACCAGTGGTGGATAGGCTTAAGGCCTTTTTTGCTCAAGTGGAGGCCGGTTCGGTTAATGGAGAGATCAACTGGAATCGCGAGAAAGTGAAACACGCACTGTCGGTGCTTGACCCGCTTTTACCCGACTTAGCCCGCCTGTTGTTGGCTTCGAACATCCGATCCATGGCGGATGAGGACGCCCGCAATCAGAAACTGGTGGGCATTGCCAACGAGTCCTTGTTCGTGGGTTTTCTCCAGTTGATCCTTGCCATCGCCTTTGCCACCCTGCTTTACCGTCAATTGCGGGTTGCTCGGGCTGCCAGTCAGGCTAAAGGGCAGTTTTTGGCGAACATGAGCCACGAGATCCGGACCCCTCTGAACGGAGTGCTTGGACCGCTTGACCTCGCTCTCGAAGAAACCGACAACTCAAAACGCAGCGACCTGATCCGGATAGCACAGAGATCGGCTCGGCATCTGATGGCCCTGCTGACCGACATCCTCGACCTCTCCAAACTGGAAAGCGGGCAAATGACCCTTGAGGTAGCCGGGTTTGATCTGAATGTGCTGGTAAGCGACCTCGAACTGATGTTCCGCCAAGAGGCCTTGGCACGGGGTTTGGTGTTCCTCGTCGTGCGCGAAGAGGGCTTTCCAGCCAGGCAGTTGGGTGACTCTTTGCGTTTGAGGCAGATCTTGGCCAACCTTCTGAACAATGCGCTGAAGTTTACAAAGAATGGTAGCGTCACCCTGACCTGCTCGGCCGACCCCGAGAACTTGCGCTTCCTCGTTGCCGACACCGGGGTAGGAATGAGCCCGGAAACGGTGAAAACCCTCTTCCGCCGCTTTGGCCAGGCCGACGCCTCGGTAACCCGGCGCTACGGAGGCTCCGGTTTGGGCCTCGAGATCAGCCGTACCTTGGCGCAACTGATGGAAGGTACTATCGAGGTAGAGAGCCTCGAAAATCGCGGGAGTACCTTCACGGTGACCATACCCCGCAAACTGGAATCCACCAGCGAGGCTCCCCTGCCGGCACTTCTCACGCCCGCACTTGAGGTTGTAGAAGTGGCGGTTGTCCCCTTACCGGATGCCACGCAGGCTGTTGGCGGCCGGCCGTTGACGGTGCTGGCCGTCGATGATGTGGCGATTAACCTTCTTGTGGTGAGCAGTTTGCTCAAGTTGCTGGGCCACAGGGTTTTGACAGCTTCGAGCGGCCCCATCGCCTTGGAGGTTATGGCCAAAGAAGGCCCTGCGGTGGACGTGGTTTTCATGGACCTTCATATGCCCGAGTGGAGCGGTTTGGAAACCACGCAGAAGATTCGCGCCCAAGAGAAGCCGGGCCACCGGATTCCCATTGTGGCGCTCACCGCCGATGTGCTCACGGAGTCTCGCGAGGCCTGTGTGGTGGCGGGGATGGACGATTTCCTTTCCAAACCGATCCAAAAGCCCGCGCTCGAGCAGCTTTTTCAGCGCCTGAAGCTAGCCTCAGGCGCCGCGGCAGACCCTAAAACCTAGAACTTCCCGGCCACTGACTCCGAGAGGAGTTTCTTTTGGGCCGCTAACTCGGCAGCCGGCAACGGGAAGTAACCTACGCGCGCCGCGACTTTCGATACATTGTTCAACACAAAGCCCAGATACGCTGCCGACTGGGCCTTGGCGGTCAGGGTTCGTGCGTTGACGTAGGTGTAAAGGTAGCGGGACAAG
>Ga0209084_1000607_pt1 | contig 33524 bp, 46 predicted proteins | sample C_130820_MF_Meta_FD_187309 | JGI IMG/M metagenome (GOLD analysis project Ga0209084, IMG submission 187309) | Freshwater microbial communities from Lake Croche, Canada to study carbon cycling - C_130820_MF_MetaG (SPAdes) (version 2) | ecosystem: Environmental > Aquatic > Freshwater > Lake... | reverse complement strand
ACTCAAAAAAATAATATTTATAGAATATGACAAAGTCACAAATATTTAGGAAGATGATCAGAGAAGAAGTTCAAAAAGCTCTTCATGATGAAATGCCTAAGATACTCAGAGAACTAAAGTCTATACCAGAATCTAAGTCTTCGTTGAAAGAGAGCACTAAAGACATGTATGGCGTGCCTCTTACGCTTAATCAACCAAAAAAGCAAATTAAACAGACTCCTCAGAATATGCCAGCTTTTGCAAATAATCAAGCTCTAAATAGTCTTTTACAAGAAACAATGTTAAGTATGACTAGCGATGATGCTGAGGGATATGGTTATAATACAGAAGAACAACATCCTGGAGTAATATTTCAACCTAAAGAAGATAGAGTTGGTAGCGTAGATGAAATGTTAGCAACTGCAAGAGGAGCTGGGAATATAGAAGCGGTACAAGTGAATGTTGTTCCGGATTTTAGTGCTCTAATGGATAGACTATTGGAAAAAGGAGATATAAAGTAATATGGCATACGGACTAAAACAGATACCTATAGTAGATCTTCAACCCTCAACGGCACTTGGAGTAGCAATACCTTTTCAGTCTCCTAGTGTTTTTACATCCGTATATACTACTTTAGAGCAAACTAAGTATAATATAATTAATTTTATGTTGACTGATAGAAGGGAGAGACCTTTTAATCCTAATTTTGGAGCCGGGCTTAGATCTAGATTATTTGAACAGATAACACAAGATGATCTGGACAGCCTTAAGCAGACAATTTCAAATCAGATAGAAGCATACTTCCCTAATGTTTTGGTAAACTCCTTGAATATCCTGGGCAGCCCGGATGATAACTCAATTTCAATAACACTGACCTACTCTCTAAAGAACATAAAGTCTAGCGATAGTTTGGTCCTAAAGATACAAAACGTATAAGATGGCTAACCAAGTAAAAGACATTCACTATATAAATAAAAATTTTGATTCATTTAAGGGAGACCTTATCGAGTATGCAAAGGCGTACTTTCCTACTACCTATACGGATTTTAGTCAAGCTTCTCCTGGTAGTATGTTCATTGAGATGGCATCCTATGTTGGCGATGTACTATCTTTCTATCTAGATAATCAGATCCAGGAAACATTCGTACAGTATGCAAAACAAAGTAACAATCTATACACTTTGGCTTATATGCTAGGATATAGACCTAAAGTTATCTCTGCGGCATTAGTTGATCTTGATGTATATCAACAAGTCCCTTCAACTATAGTGGGTGGATCATATATTCCAGACTGGACATATGCTCTTACAATACAGCCTGGAATGCAAGTAAAATCTAATATAAACGGGAATGTTTCTTTTTATATTCCAGAAAGAATTGATTTCACATTGTCTTCTTCTATGGATCCTACTGAAGTTTCTGTATACGACACATCAGGAGTAAATCCATCACACTATCTTCTTAAAAAGACAACTCAGGCTGTATCTGGACAAGTAAAAACTACTTCTTTTACATTTGGAGCAGCGCAAAGATTCAGTACGGTATCTATAAATGATTCTAATATAGTCTCTATCATTTCAGCAGTAGATTCTTCTGGAAATAATTGGTATGAAGTTCCATATCTCGCTCAAGATTATATACTTAGTGCATCTTTAAATTCTTCTACTGATAAGAGTCAAGTGCCATATATGATGCAAAAGACGACTATTCCAAGAAGATTTACGTCTAGATTTTTATCAAATAATACTCTTAGCATAGAATTTGGCGGTGGTATAAATCCCAATGCAGACTCAGTATATATTCCAGATCCAAATTCAGTTAGCGTTGGTCTTACTGGAGGTGGTCTAAGTCAGATGGGAACTGCGTATGATCCTACAAACTTTGTTACTACTCAAACATATGGACTAGCTCCAAAGAATACAACTATAACTATATCTTATCTAGTTGCAGGAGGCGCTCAAGATAATGTTCTATCTAATCAACTGACTCAGCCTACTACCTTTACTACGACTGGTATTAATACGTCTTATCAAAATACAATAGTAACAAATAATCCTAGTCCTGCTGCTGGAGGTGGTGATGGAGATACCACTGATGAATTGAGAATGAATTCAATGGCAGAGTTTCAAACACAATATAGAGCGGTCACTCAAGAAGATTATTTAGCTAGAACTCTTAGTATGCCAGGACAGTTTGGAAAGGTATCTAAAGCGTATGTAACTAAGGATGATGTAACTTTTGGGAATTATACGGCAAATGATCCAGCTGATAGAGATCCTATTTTGGTTAGTCTCTATGTTCTTGGACTGGACTTTAATGGCAACCTTGCAGCACCTTCGCAAAATCTTATAAATAATCTTCAAACATATCTACAGAATTATAGAATGCTGACAGATGCAATAAATATTAAACCAGCTTATATTATAAATTTTGGAGTAAATTACGATATTGTATTAAGACCAAATTATAATCCCCAAGATGTTTTAGCAAGAACATTAATCGCTGTTCAGAATTTTTTTAATATAGATAACTGGCAGATAAATCAACCAATAGTGCTCTCTAATCTATATACCGCTATAGATTCTATAGATGGAGTTCAAACAGTAAAAAATATAGAACTTGTAAATAAATCTGGAGTTGTAAATGGATATTCAAAATATAGTTATGATATAGTAGGAGCAACAAATAATGAAGTGGTGTATCCGTCTTTAGATCCTAGTATATTTGAAGTTAAATATCCAAATGTAGATATTCAAGGTAGAGTAGTTCCATTCAGCTAAACAAAATAATAAAAAATGTCAGTATACAAGATATTTGCAGCCGCAGACGCAACATTATACTCTGCATATAAAAATCAAAACACAGGACTTGATGAGATCCTTGAGATAGCATGTAAAAATGCAGTTATCCCAAGTGCTGTATTATCTACTAATTCAGCAGACGATATAAGAAGAGCCGTAATTCAATTTAGTGATTCTGATCTTCAATACGCTAGTAATTTAGTAAGCGGATCAACATGGTCATCTAATCTTAGACTGTTTTTTGCAACTGCTGAAAATCTAAATACAGATTATAATATTGAAGTATATCAAGTATCTCAATCATGGGCAATGGGTACTGGAAAATTTTTGGATACGCCTCCTTCACAGAATGGCGTATGTTGGAATAATACAGGATCATACATAGATGGGGCTACTGATTGGGGGTCACCGCAATATTATAATACTCCTGGGGGTGGTACATGGACTACTGCCACATCTTCATTACAAAACTTTGGATATAAAGATAGTAAGGATTTGAATGTCGATGTAACTGGTATAGTTAATAATTGGCTATTTAATGAAGATCCTAATTTTGGATTTATAGCAAAACTCCCATTAGCTGTAGAACAAGATAGCGGAAGTTATATCGCATTAGATTTTTTTAGTATAGACACACACACTATATATCCTCCAACATTGGAATTTAAATGGGATGATAGCACATATAATACTGGAAGCTTGTCCATAGTATCTAATAATAGTACAATATTGACCATTGGAAATAATCCTAGTGTTTTTAAAAATGATACTGCAAAATATACATTTAGAATAAACGCAAGAGATCAATATCCAATTAGAGCATTCGTAACGTCATCCGTATATACTGTAAATAAGGCATTACCATCAACATCTTTCTGGGCAATACAAGACGTGAAGACAGAAGAGATGATTATCGATTTTGATTCATCATTTACAAAAATAAGCTGTGATTCAAATGGTTCATATTTCCCAGTTTACATGAATGGATTAGAGCCTGAGAGGTTTTATAAAATTCTTATTAAGATTAATCTACCGACTGGAGAAAGTATAGATATAGATAATAATAATATATTTAAAATAACAAGGTAGTATGACAGATATAACTTTTATAAAGGAAGTAAGGGGTCTAAATACTTATAAAAAGGTAGTAGATACAAACTTTTCTGAGCTGATAATACCCGTAACTGTGACTCCAACCCCTATTGTGACAGTGGTCGACTTCTTCTCTTATTATGATCAGTTATTTTTTGATATTCCAGTATCTGGGTCTATAAATTCTCATCCGTACTTAGTACAAAGAAGTCAACAGTATATAGGAGCGGGTGTTATAGATCAAGAAAAACAAGCATTAATAGAAGAAATCAATTCACTAAGAGAGCAATTAGTTCAACTAGGATCAACATACCTTAATATATCGAATTTAACATAATGGCAGAGATAGTAAATATATCGTACTTGGGATCGGGAACAGAATCCCAAAATTATAGTCAAAAGGATGACTCTCTGATAACTAATAGTTTTATCTATACTCAGTTCGGTGATCCAAATGATAGTATTGAATTCTTTATAAGCGATTTGAATGGATCATTGCTTGATAAGGTATATAATGCTAGTGGATACACTCCCAGTCCTAGTATTAATCCGTCTACTGGTCTATTTAGCTCTTTAACTTTAGATCCGCAAAAAGATCTTGCTTCTAGAGGTTATACGAGAGGAAGTCTCAATATACAATATAATTTTCTCAGAAATCTATTCAACTCTTCTTACGGTGGATTCTTCTGGATAAAAGAAGTCTCGACTAGCAGAACTGAGATAAAACTCGCATCTCAAAATATAAGCAATACTGATATCCTAAACGGGTTTAATCAATATCAAGCATATGTTGCGAGACTAAATTACTTTAACGATTTTTATCTAAATTTCGGTAATAATAGGCATATCATCGCAGTAAACGTTGCATATACAGAGGACGCAGACGGGGCGTATTTGTTGATTAAGCTATATGAACCACTACCTAGCGATTTCGATGTCAAGGATCAGCTCTGGATAGTAGAAAAGATAGCCGAATCGTCAGCATATAATATAGATATCCAAGTAGAAGCTATAAGTGTAATTGAACAGAATGTACTTAGAGGTCCTAATTTTAATGTTAATTTGAATCAACAAGTAGGACAGACTACTCCATACTATTCATACAATGGACTTTTTACTACAACTGTATCTAGTTCATTTCAAAAGATGCTGAGTTATTACCAAGACAAGGCTGTGGATATAAACGTTGACTACTCTGATTTTTCTAATTTCATACACTTTTCTAGTGCTACTTCAAGAGTGGAAAATTTTGCTGAGAAAGTAGGACAGATAGAGACTTACAATAAACAGATCTCAGCTAGTCTTTCAATTGCCGGTGGAGCAGCAGTTTCATCATCTGTATTAACTTTGCAAAACTACATAACCGATATTACTACGAATTTTGATACATACGAGTACTATCTTTATTATGCTTCAAGTTCTTACGCTTGGCCAAAATCTACATCGACTCAACCATATTCACTATATTCTGTGACTTCTTCTCAGGCTATAAATTGGCTTGGATCTACATCGATTGTACCAACTCCTACGACGCATTCAATATTATTTTCAGCTTCATACTATGATACGACAAATAAAGACCTGCTGGTAAATACTATACCGCAATATATTCTTGATGATGGCAATAATCAACCATATATCACCTTTGTAAATATGATAGCTCAGCATTTTGATAATGTTTGGATATATTATAAAGATGTAACAAACAGATTCGATGCGACAAATAATCCTCATACGGGTATATCACCAGATATCGTAGCAGACGCTTTGATAGGACTTGGAAGTACTCTATACACAAATTCAAATATTTCTGATAATCTATACTATAGTCTATTTGGCATTAATCAAGATGGATCACTACTTCCTCCAACTGGATCTGAATTGATATCAAGCTACATAACGTCAAGTTTAACTACAGAATCGCCAAAAATATTACAAGGGGAGATTTATAAAAGAATATATCACAATATCCCCTATTTATATAAGACTAAGGGTACTAGAGAAGCTATAAAAGCGCTTACGAATATCTTTGGAGTACCAGATTATATTCTCAAAATGAATGAGTTTGGTGGATATAGTAGATATTCTATAGACGGCATAGATGAGATCAATAATATCAAAATAACTGGGTCTATAAATACTCTAGAGATAAGCTCTTCTATGCTTAGTCCAGATGTAACTATTCAGTATTATAATAACGCAAATAGACTTAATTCTAGAAACCTCGAGTTTGGATTCTCTCCTTCTGATGAAATAAATAATACGATATCAAGTTCTTTGGGATATTTTAATATAGATCAATATATTGGCGATCCAGCGTATCAATACTCTAGTTCATATGCAGGTCTTGATCAATACGAAAGAAGTTTCTTTTCGGGATACTCATATGCCCATAATATTTACGAATACATAAGACTTCTAAAGTACTTTGATAATTCGCTTTTCAAAATGGTCAAGGATTATGTCCCGGCTAGAGCGAATCTATCCGAAGGCCTAATAGTAAAGTCTCACATACTCGAAAGAAACAAGTATGAAAGACATGAGCCTGAAATAGATATGAGCATGAATTTCTCCGAGTCTATAAATCTTGTTGAAATTTCAGGTACAGATCCAGATGAGATACCATTTTCAACTGCAAATACCGCATACTCGCAATTTACAATAGTGTCACTCTCTAACCCAACAGGATCTACTCCAGTATACGGACCAATTCCAGTCGTAAATACATATTCCTGGGAGAAATACACAGGAGAATTTGGTGGATCTGAGATACGGGCTGATTATTCAACTTTTGATCAGACTGAGCTTACTTCGATAATGAGTCCATGGACATCTTCTGTTCCAGTTCATGACCCCTGCTATTTTTATAAGGGGTCTTGGTGGGCTACAGGTGGAGGCGAAACTATAACGTACTCTGATTGTTTAACAGGAATCACATACTCCTATTATTACCCAGATACCACTAGTCCTCTGGACCTTACTATAAATACAACTTGTGCTAGATCTGGAAGTTTAAAAATAAATGGTGGGACTTCTCCATTTGTAACACTAACGTCCTCCTCCTGCGCTTTACCCACCATATTTGTTGGCCAAGACCAAGGTGCTTTATATAATAATGTTACTAATGCTGTACTTTCTAATAAAATGATAGAAGCAGAATATAGTTATGGCATAGGAGCTCCAGTAAACCTTTCCAACATAATATCCCAATCTAGCTGTGAGAGCTGTAATAGAATTTACTGCTATAATTACCAATTACAAAGTACTACAAATGTTACACAGAGCTTGATGTACCAAGACTGTAATAATAATCAGAACTATCAAACTCTGAGTCCAAGTTCTAGTATAAATATTTGTGCTAAACCAGAGACATTACAATTTTATATATATACAGGAGCTCCATCTCATATAACATTTACAACAGGATCTTATACGATTACAACAGGTAGGGTATGCTCAACAGCTTTCTCTAATTACGCATATGATCTATACGCTACCGCGCCTATTTGTAAAAATACAACCTTAACATTTACAAGCATTACAGGTACGGCAATAGTAGATTACATTGGTTGTTATGGGGCAATCGGGAGTAGATCTGTTTCTACGCCTACTTCAAATATTCTAGGATGTATTCAATCTGGAAGTGTAAATGTAAGGTATGGTTTTGGTAGTAGTGGAACTTATAATCTTACTGATACAGGCGATTGCATTACCATACCACCATACGCACAATATTGTTATAATTTAGGATATGGGAGTGTAATGGGATATACAAATTGGTCTATACAATATACAACATGTGATGGCACTTTTAAAACTCAGTCTGGGTACAATAGTAGTGGGGTTATTAGAAATGTATCATTTACAGACTGTGTTAGAAATCTACCTATAGTAACATCAGGAATCAGTCTTACTCTAAATACAGGATCGTCTAATGTATGTGGTTATTACGAAGATCAGCAGGAGTATACGGGAAGTAGGACATTAGCGGAAGTGCAAGACTACAATTACTATCGTCAAAGCTCTATTAATTCAAAGTATAATGGAGCTAAAAGTATAAGCGCTAAGTACAATGTTTTTACTCCTGGAGATGATTCTTATGGAACTTCGCCAGCTATAGATTACTATGTCGACTATACAGGATTATTCACAAGTGTGGAATCAAGTTCATATTTCACAAATCAAATGGTAGCGAAGATGAGCTACATGGCCGATATTTCAGGTGGTTTACAAGATTTGAATTTACAAAACAACAACTGGGTATACTTTCAGAATATGTATAAGCCCGGTGATAAGGTCACAATGAAACAATTCAATGCGACTCAATACTCAAATCAAAAGTACTTGGATCAACAATGGACAGTGCTAGAGAGCGGTTGGAGTTATCCGCCGTATTGGTATAGGGCTTCTGGATCTGCAATTGAATGTTATGATACTAACGTAATACCATCACCTGGTACAGATTCTATAATAAATACACCTAATGGAACTCTTACTGGGTCTTATGGACCGTATAGTTGGAGCCCGATATATAATTTAATAACAACTCCGTATAGTCCTGCAGGATATCTAGGATTTACGATACGACCAGACAGATCATTAGACCTACCTATAGTAAAATGTTACCCTACTATTACAGCGTCTGCTTATTTAGGGGATGTAGGTCATGTTTCTAGTTCTACTGGTACGTATTACACAAGTTTATACTTCGATAATAATAGTTATGTTACAAAATATGATCCAGATAATAATTTTATTAGTTATTTAATAACTGAATCATCACATACAAATAGAAATTATATAACAGGGTCCTATTATAATACTCCTACTAGCGGGTCCTATAAAATAGATACTAGTATTTTATACTATTACGCTAAAGCTTTAACTGATGAAGATGTTAGTATATCATTGGAAGTTGTTAAAGTATCAGCCGCATCTTCATTGGATGTAAGTTTAAGTAATGGAGTAGTTATAGCTACCCAAGGTTATACTATAGCGGCAGGAGTAACGCATATTGCTACAGGACTGGGTACAGGAACTGCAGATAGTGGAGCTACTTTACTAGCTATTAGCAAAAATGCGTACCTAGAAACTGGAGATAAACTGTTTTTTAGAATAAAAACAACTAATCTAAATCAAGTAACTGCACCAGATATTTCCGGTCATGATTATGACTTTGGATTTTACCCATATATAACTTCATTTTATTACGAAGTAAATAGAAGTGGTATATACGGAACACAATGCATTCCTTTATCATATCCTACTACAAATCTTATAAGCTCAAGTTATTCAGACCCCGGAGAGATACCTCTTACCAGTATTATGAGTACATATTTTAATGATTCCATATACTTTTTACCTTATACGAGTGATAACATCTCTTCATTATACGGTTCATACGGAGATGTAAACTATAATACTAATATAGAAATAGGAGACAGGATCATATTATATTATAGCGGTTCAATATCAAGCTTACCCATAAGTAATATAGCTCCAATAGAAGTACAAGTAGTAGGAGTAACTAATAATGGAACAAGTAAAACCATACAAGTATACCCAGATCTACCTTTGTACTTAAATGGATCAAACATAAACAATTATCAAAAAGCAGTATTTGTAAAAAGAGTACCAGATGAAACTACTATGACCCTTAAAGGTAAAAAGAATCCTGGAGATACGTCATTTGGTTTCCTTGTACCTGAAAATGTAAATCCAAACATACAAAAAAATATAAATACTCTGCAGGCAACAATACAATCTCAGATATTAAACTACTAAACGCATATATTTATAACTACAAAAGCAAAATAGAAAAATGGCTTATTTAAATAGTACATCGGTGGTAATAGATGCCATCCTTACGAAAAAAGGACGTGAACTCCTAGCTAGAAATGACGGAAGTTTCCAAATAACACAATTTAGTCTTGCAGATGATGAGATAGATTACAGCCTCTATAACCCCTACCATCCTTCTGGTTCTGCGTTTTACGGTGAAGCAATCCAAGCTATGCCGGTAATTCAAGCGTACCCAGAAGATCAGGAGATCATGAAATACAAACTATTGACACTTCCAAGAGGTACAGGAGCAATTCCGGTAATAACCTCAGTAGATACTAATATACCTTTAGTATTTGGAACTCCAAATACTATAACTCCAAAAACAGCAAACTATAATGGATCTAGTAATTTCCGTGAGACTTCAGGATACCAATTCACCATCGGAGATGTTAGAACTATGTCAAGCTTTACTGCTGTTGGCATTAATACACCGGCTGCAACTTCTTTAAATGGCACAGTAACAATAGGGACTAATGTATCAAAGACGGTAATTGGTACTACATTAAATATGACTGCGACAACGATAAAATCATTTTTTGGTTCAAGCACATCTTCTACTTTAAGTACAATACTTACTATAGTAGGACGTGATTCAGGCGCAAGAATAACAATACCAGTAACAATAAAACAAAGCTAAAAACAAGATAAAATATGTCTTTTTCAACACTAGCATCTACAGATTTCGTAGTAAGTTCAGACTCAGTAATAGCGCCAGCATGGCCTTCAGGTCTTCCAACCCTGATAAATACCAGTATGATTACATCGTCAACTGCACCATCTCCAGCGGGTCAATTCTACCTTGATGTGTATAATAGCGCACTTACGGGATCAACTGCGCAGAGAGTATTCTCAATTGCATATGGTAACGTATTAGGCTCAGGATCGAGAGCATATAATACGCTAGTGCCGGGTATGTCTCCATCAAGGACTACTTACGGGCAATATAGGAATCTTGTATATGCTGACGAGACTGCAATGTTTGACTTCGGTTCAGGGTCTTCTGGAAAACAGTTCATTGCTATAAATGTAGACAGGAATATGTATAAAGAAAGTCTGTTTCCTGGTAATTTAAAATTGAGTTTAGGGGATCTTGCTGGCCATAAAATAGACCTAACAGATGATAGTAAAGATGTAATGAATAATAATACCCCTGTTACTTATTTAGACTGTGGACGAGTATTTAATATAGTTAGCGGGTCTTATGGATCGGCAACAACATCTACGGCAGGGTCTGCAACAAAGGGGTGGACTAAATCGGGCTCTTACGGATTCTTCCTTCCGGACATTGGCACTATACTACTTAATGCAGATGCGTTGGCTCTACCATATGTGTCTGGTGGTGTAAATATTAGCTGGGATACTTCAAGTATATCTGCCACTCCGAGCTCTTCCTTAAATAACGTGAAGCTGTATAACTCAATGGTCAATGGTACATGTTTTCAGCTTAACTCTCAGGAGACTATCTCTGCTAATTATGTATTTGTACGTGTAGGTAACCAAGAATATAACTACAGCAACAACCCATCTTTCTTATCAGGATCTAGCGGCCAGTTGATATACCCTACTTTGGTTAATAGTCCACAAACATTCCCTACTACTGTAGGCCTCTACAATACTAATGGAGATTTACTTGCTGTGGCAAAAATGAGTAAACCGCTAATGAAAGATTTTACGCATGAGGCACTTATACGTGTCAAGCTAGATTGGTAGTCAATGAGTTATAAAGCTTACTTAAATTAATAAATGGGCCGCGCATACAATACACTTAAAGCTTCGGATGTAACTGTTACTCCCATAAAGCTAAAATATAGCGCGAGTTATTCAAGCTCTTCGCTAAGTTCTAGTGGCATCACTATAAATGCTGCTATGAATGGACCTATGTCTCCTACTGGTAGTTATCCCAATTCTTTTTTACTATATAGGTCTGTAAGAAGTATGTTCTATATGCAGTACATTTCCGGTTCTCTTTTAGGATCAGGAAGCGGATTTGAATACTACCCGCAATCTACAGCCGCATCTGGAACTTTAGACGATGATTATAGGTATTTTCCTACAGAGTCAAATGCACAAGTGACAGTCATTTCTATACCAAGGCAGTTATATGGAGAGAATATAGCTAAGACTAGTTTCCGCATGTCATATACATCAAGTTATAATCTTGTAGATGATGGTAATGGTAATATTATAGATACATCTGCAAGCAATGCTCAAATTGGAAACTTAATATATCCTATGGGTCTTGCTATCATAACTTCTAAGACATATCAGAATGTGACTACTTATCCATTTACTATGTCATTTCAAGCAGAATCTACAATATATCAAAATGAAATTCGGTGCCATATAAATGAGAACGAATTTAATTACTCTACAAACCCATCGACAATACTATCCTCTAGTCTTGGTACTTTATATAATAATATAACTGGATCAGATTTCAGCCCATACGCAACTACGATAGGATTATATAATGCTCAAAATGAACTTTTAATAGTGGGTAAATTTGGCACTTCATATCCTATTCCTAGACATACAGACGTAACATTTACAGTAAAATATGATACATAATGAATTGGTTATTAGAGAATATAGAGATTAAGAGTGTAGATCAATTCCCAGTAGGCACTGTAGGATTTGTATATAAGATTACTAATATTGCAACAGGGAAATTCTATATTGGAAAGAAAATCCTTGAAAATAAACTAAAGAAAATTCTTACAAAGAAAGAACAGTCTGAGTGGGTTAAACCTGGTCGTATTCCAAAGAAGAAAGTTGTAATTAAAGAGAGCAATTGGCTTGATTATTGGGGAAGTTGTAAGCCTCTAGTAGAAGATATAAAGTACATGGGAAAAGATAATTTTAAAAGAGAGATAATTAAAGTCTGCTTTAGCAAGAAAGGCTTAAGCTATTGGGAAACATATTACCAATTTGAATATAAAGTTTTGCATGTAGATAGTTATTGTGAAAATATACTTGGGAAATATTTTAGAAAAGATACTCAATAGTTCATATTTATAAATGCATACAAATCTAAATAAAAGTATTCATGGCAATAATAACCTCAACATTTAGTCTACAAACCAGCACACTACTCCCCGACTCTATAGTATTATCAGCATACGCTACTAATATAGTTAATTATGATGCTGATTATATATCTGAAATTATAAAGCCAAATAGTAAAACTACTATATACAAATCCAATATTTCAAAAGGTACGGTATATATATACATAAAGTCTAAAGATACTAATGATGCGAATATAGAAGTATATATTACTAATTCAGCAGGTACAGAGATAAAAGCGATGACGCTCATTTCTGGAGACTTTGCATGGTTTCCCCTAGCATCTGACTTATCTGGAGCTACAGTTAAGGTACTTAGTCTTTCAAAATCAAATACAGCTAATATAGATTATTTCTTTGGGGAACGTGGCTCGTATCCCACTACTACTGTTTTAAATAAAGTAGCTTTACCTGCAAATCCAATAATTATATAATAAAACATAAATAATGGGAACATTTTCAACAAATATAAACATATCTACTAATGATGCATTACCTATTATACTAAACTCTAGTGCAATAAATAACTATGCCATTGACGGAAATTATTCGGAGTATGGTAAATTAGTGCTATCTGCGGGGACTTATATGGCGCTTTCTACAGAAGATTGCGGTCCAAGGGGGGCACTTGTCTACGCACGATCACTTATCTATAATGCCCCCGGTACTGCAATAAAACTCTACGTAAGTACTGATTTTTATGTATCAGGAAGTGAGTACTATCCTATATCTGAATCTATACAGAGCTTTGCAACACTGTACCCGGGAGATACTGCAACCCTGCCGATTACTCCACAACAAAAAGGACTAATCGCATCTGTTACACAAGATAGTGCTACGCTAGATTATTATATAGGAGATCGTGGTGGGGAATATGGACATAACGTTAGCGTAAGGGTATCGGATAATACTAATTACGAATATTTTATAATGGACACTGAATTGGGAGAAACAACTCCAATGATTGACACAGGACTTGCAGTAGCAGATTGGACATACTCAAATACTTACATAGTAAATAATAAGGGTTATATATATGAATTTACTACTATCGGCGCATAAGAGTTATATTTATTATTACAAAAAGTAAACAACAATGGCTTTAACACAATATAAACCAGTATTTGTAAACACTAGAGGGGAGATGGTAAGTTCTTCTATGCAAACTATGTTTAATGGAAATATAGTCAATGAATCTAATTTAAACTTCCACGGATATGCTTACTTTTACACATACATGAGCGGTAGTGAAGTAACTTACTTTGATGGCGATAATGTCTATACCCACACCTTCACTGGGTCTACTAGCGTAACAATAGATAATAATTACGATGAATGTAATAATGTTGGATGTTTTATAGCATATGTCACAGATTATAATGGGGTTGAGGGGGATTACGCCACTGTGCTTATAAATAAGGATAAGGTTTATGTTCTTAATGTGCTAAATAGCTCTACATATTTATATGCTAATAGCTTTGTTTACAATTATGCTGAGTTTATATTTACTTCAATATACAATGATGATAATTCTATATACGAAACATTTCAATTCTGGGACATAAATGGTAATCTAATAGAGAGCATAGATGTTTCTAGTTATAATTTTGATACAGTAGAGAGGTATTTCTATGGAACAGGGAAGTTGCAGTTGATATTCAATAACTCTTTAGATACGAATCAGCCTTTTTATATGATTAATTATGATGAGGCGCTAAACGTATTTCAGGGTGATGATATGACTTGGTGGCATGAGCGGGGTGATCATTTTTCAAACTATAAAGTATATGCGAAGAATAAAAACGGACTAGACCCATATTATTATGAATCTACAAATAGCTCCTATACTCCTGAATCTGTGGCGATATTATTCTTTTCAGGAACAGTTGATTTTAACTATTTCTTAAATTATTCCGTAGCTTATGCTGATATATCCTATGTTTTTCCTGGATATGCATACGGAAATTACACCTTTGCCTCTAATAGTACATCTAGTTTATTGAGAATACCTAGTAGCGTAACAGATACATCAGCTATATATCCTACAAGCGATGATATAATATTCAACTACAATTTAATAGATTCGGCTTCTGGGGATCTAAATGCTCTAGTAATAACTCCAACGGGGATCAATACTACGCAAATTATATCAGATATTAGTGCAATAAATAGTGGTAGTTATAGCAGTATTGTATTTAGACCAGTGGGTGATTATAATATGTACGGATATTATAATGTATCAGATGATCAGACATATTATAAGATGATCAGAGGAAGTACTGTGGTAGATACTTTGATATTAACAGGGAGTCAGGATAATTATAGGTTTAGATATAATTCCCTGTTTATACGTACTTGGTCGGGTCCGAATTATGACTACTACTTTAATGCTGCTACAAATGCATTTACTCAATTAGACACATTCTATAGTCAGAGATATTTTACTTATGGATTTGGAGATTCGGGGATAAATAATGGTACTATGCTGTTAATAAAACCAGAATACTATACCCCTACTGGAAGTATTACAGGAAGAGTATTGACAGCAAATTCTATAACAGATGAGGTGACGTTACCATACTCAAATTCTATAGAAACGTCATATCAGTTTTATATGGGAAGTAATTCCATAGTATATGCATATGTTGACAGCCCAGATAATGTAAACTATGAGTTACACATAGCGGTATATGATCTTAATCTAAATCTAAAAAAGACAGTATCAAATCCATTATCTGGAAGTAATACATTCGGAGTATCTGTAGTAAATGATAGAGTATTTGTAGAAGTTGGTGAAGCTCCTGGAAAATATGTAAATTATCTGATAACACAAACCACTGTACAAAAGAAAAGACAATCAACTTCTGGTGACCTAACTATAGATGATGGTGTTTGGTTTGATTAATTATTAATAAAAAATAAATATGCAATATACAGCAAATATAAACGTATTCAATACGGCGTTAGTAAATTCAGTCACTTCTAGTCTATCTCCTTCCCAGAGTTATGCAAATATCCCAGTCTTCAAACTATCTACAGATATAGTAGTGCCAGCCCCTTTAACCTTTGATGCTCTAAAAACTAAGATTAGAACACTTGCAAATATCCCCTCAGGTTCTATATTCGAAGAGGAGATCCTAAAGCTCATAGATGCCCCAAAGACTTTAGTATACTCGGGATCTATGGTAGTGGAGTACACAAATCCATACTATAAAGCAACGCTTAGAGCATATAGCGGATCAATTTCTATCGAGTCTGAACCAACTGGAGCTGTTCCTAAGACAAAATCTAAGAGATCGGGTTCAGTATAATCGCCAAAACGTCTCAGGAAGCTCCCAGGGTCATCAAATCAGCCATCTAATAGATCTAGGATATATAACCATAAGACATAAAAAAAGAGCCCCAAAAGAGCTCTATTTTATATTATATTTTTATTATATTAGTAAAGATCTCCATCTTCTTCATCATCTCCGTAAAGTAGATCATGAATGTCCTTAGTAGGATTCAAACCCTTTACCGCCTTTGCTCCTTTTTTAGCTTGTTTCATTGCCATTGCTGAAGTCTTTTCGTCTTCATCTTCATCCGGAGTTGATACGGGCTCTTTATTTACTAGCATTTCAAGTTGCGACTTTATCTCGTCTGGTACCATTGCCCAACCCATATAAGCATAGTCAGCAAGTCCTTCTTCAGAAGAGTCTACTGAATCAAGCATCTCTTCTTTACGATCTATGGGTATGAGCTCCCATTTTTGCTGAATAGGCATCATATTATGAGCTTCATCCATTTCTTGATCTTCATTCATAGAACTTGAAAGAATATCTTCTATGCTCTCTGTCTCAGGATCATTTTCTTCTGAATGTATATATGTTGCACCCATTTTTTTAGCAGCCTTTGCAATCATCTTCCAGAATTTATCAATATCTTCACCAGTACGTTCTATAACTCTAGCAGTTTTACCGTTAAATTCAATTGTAGCTTCATGTTCACCAGAAGGTGATACATATACTTCTGCTGTTGTTGCTGTATCAAAATCTTCATCCACTTCTTCTCTCATAATACCATTAATAGCTTGAAGATCCATCATTCCCATGAGTCCTTCATTTAGTCCTGTCTTTGATTTAGGTTTTGAAGATTTGAAAGTTACCTTCTCTGCCCCTTTAGCACCTGTATAAGGACCTTGCTTTTGTTCACGCATCCATCCTTGTAAATCGAAATTATCTCCTACCATATTCGTGTTTTTGTTATAAATATACAATAATTATGCTTCGCTTGATAAAATAACATCTGTATTTACCATTTCAAACTCAATATCTTCTATTTTTTTGCAAAAGAAAAACTTTGCTTCATTTTTTAGAGCAATATCTGCATTTAAATATTCTCTCCATGCATTAAAAAGCTCTTGTTTTAGAAGTCGTTCATCATCATAAAAATATTCAACTCCAAAAATATCAAGTACTTCGTAAAGATCTTCTTTTTGTCTTAATAATTTTCTATGCGCTGAGATCATTGTTGATTTTGCTTATGAAGTGATTTAAATCGACATAGTGTATTTTACCATTTTCTAATTCAACAGTATAAACATCTTCATATTCATCTTGGTGTAAAACGCTTCTAATTTCTTTTATGACACCCATTTTTACAGCGCCTTTAGGTGTTGAGAAGATTAATGTATCTTCTATATTGTATTTAGTCATATGTTGTGAATTTTTTACTCAAAATTTGGATTATCGATTATTAAATCATAGTTTGTAAAACCACTAAAATCTAATCTATCTGCTTCAATACGTCTATCAACTAAATCAGCATCAGATCTTAAGCATAATCTTTGACGTCTAATATCTTCTGGGATATCAAAATAAACTACCAAAGAAGACTTTCTATCCCCATCTGACATATGAGATAGTCCAGATGGTGTCATGATAAATGTACACTCGCTTTTTTTCATTTGAGCATTTGAAGTACCATATTGCCATCCATTAAAAGAGACGTATTCATAGAAGAAATTCATCTTGACTAAGTCTTGGAATTTATACTCTGGGATAAAATAGTAATCTTTTCCATGGACTTCACCATCTCTCATGGGTCTTGTTGTGTATGAGATTTGATATGGATATCCCAAAGTCTCAAATATCTTTCTTGCATAATCTTTTCCAGATGCCGCTTTTCCTACTAATATAATCCTCTTTTTTCCTTCTGCGTTAAGTAAAGATATGATGTGATCCGTAGATTTGATATGCATATTACTCTCCTATGATTTCTGTGATAAATTCTGTTTTTGCAATCTCCTTGTTAATAAGATCTAAGCACGATTGTCTTACATCTTCAGCTGAAAATGAGCTCTTTTCAAAGCATAAGAAATGGAATGTCTGTTCTACTAATTTTTTTGCGGCGTGTTCTCTTGTCATAACTATGTTTTTATAAAAGTAATTGAAAATATTGACCTAAAAAAGTTTAATTATAAAGTAGAACATATATATAAGCTATCCTGCGTCTTTATAAATCTACGATTCTCTTTTATTACTCGAAGGATTCTATTTTTATAAGCTCCACACTCCGAGTATTTTTTTCCTATAAATGCAAGATATTGACTTCTTGTCATCTTCTTTTTTCTAAATATGTAGTTTTGATATAAAAGATAGTCCTGAATACAGTCTTCCCAACCAGCATACTGAGCATACCCGTGAAATTCTCCAACTGCAGTAGTCTCTCTTTTTTCTGGCATTTTCATTCCAAGAAAATTATTGTTAGTCTTTGTAAGTTTGCTTTTAAGCTCACCAGATTCTAGTATGATCTGAGCAAATACGATATCTGCAAATTCAATTCCAGTTCTTTTTATTGATTGGTAAACATTCTCTTTTGTGAATTGCTTTGTTTTTTCATTTTCAGTATTAGAAAAGCATAAAAAAATGCCACTCATGATTATAACCAGCAATATTAATGTAATTTTTTTCATTTTGTAACGTTTTTGAGTTAATAAATATTAGTCCCACCAAGATCTAAGATGAGTCTCAAGCATTTTAAACAGTATTCTATTAGCTTTTGTATCAAGATAGTACCCCATATTCATTGCAATCTTTTGTTTAGAGTCATTATCAAAAATATATTTATCTGATTTTGTAACTTCTCTATATGCATGTGGATATTTTGCAAAGTACTCATCGTATTTTTCCCATATTTCATTCGAATGATATGTAAATGCATCTTTCATATCAGTTTTTAAATCTACATCATCTATAGCATCAATATCTTCCTGAGATATTGGGATAAATTCATATTCGGAGTGTTGATAATCCATATACTCACTTTGATATTTCTCTTCTTTAACTATATCAATCAAGCGTACACATGTCATCATTCTTTCAGCATCTCTTTTTGCATCTATGTGAAAACCTCTACTGCCTATATAATCTGCCTGGTGCTTAAGTTTTGTCTTTAAAATTTCCCAGATATAATGGTCATCCCAATCACGGTCTTTCCAAATTACTTTAAACCAGCGAATCAGATTTTTTACACCTTGATAAAAGTCCTTATGCCAATATCTCCATTCAAATTTCCAATTGAGATATAATTTTCTCCAAAAACTTAATTGAGTTTTAGATTCTACTGTTATTCTATCAAATTCTGTATTTACCATTTTTCTATATTATTGAAAAGTCCTTTATATATTTAAATACAGCTAAATCTTTAGCTTTAGCCTCTATTTCTACGTCAAATTGAAGATCAAAAGTCTCAATCCTCTCATAAATGTAATCAGCATGCGCCGTAATTACTGCTTTTAAGTCCTCAGTACGTCTAGAAGATGACATATGAGTTATTGGTACTACTTTCCATGTCGATATAGCCAATTTAAGAGCCTCTTCCATGGTTTGATCTTTAGGACCATAATTGAAATGATGCTGATCAAAGACTATAGGGATGCCAATTTTTAAGTATACCCAGTCATATAGCATTTTTACTGAATATTGATTTGGACTATCATCATTTTCCACAGTCAATCTAGCCTTGCAAGAATCAGAAAGCTTTTGAAAGTTATCACAGAAGCGCCTGGATGCATCTTCTCGGCTTGGTTTTGTTGTATTAATATGTATGTTTATAGGATAGTATGGAGAAGCTTCTAGACCCATCATATCAAATATCTGAGCATGTCTGTTGAGATCGATTATAGTCTTATCTACTACTGACTGATTTTCACTCGCAAGCACATCGAATGGCCCAGGATGAAAACTAACTCTAATATCATTGTCCCTAATGAACTTGCCTAGCTCAGCTAACTTAGATTGAATCACACTAAAGCGAGGAAGATCACAAAACTCGTAAAGACCCATGAATGCAAACATATCACTTGACATTCTATATAGCTTTATGCCATGAGAAAGATTATACTTAAGCAATCGTCTACAATCGTCTATATTGGCTATTGCAAGTTCGCTAACATACTGTAGACCTTTGAGATCAAAAGTACGTTTTACCATTGTGCGATTTACTGATATGTGATCTTTTTTTTGCTTGCCTTGGTTGATGCCCAAAGAAATGCAACAGTAGCCTAATCTTCTCATAACTTTTATTTTACCCATTCATAAAATCCATATTCTATAGCTTGTGATATGCTAAGACTTGGATCTTGTTTCATTGCTTTTAATGCCCATGTGACAATTTCTGCTTCGAGGCCATACTCCCCAGCTTCTTTGAGACAGTCTGCTACTAAACTCATTTCCGAAATAAAAGAATCTTGTTGATTTTCCATAACCTTAATTTTAAATGATTTACAATATGAACTACCTCATGTATTTGTATACTTGCAAGATTTGTTAAATTGAAATGACCTAAAGAATCAGGACATAGCCCTAAAATATGCAATAATTCACTGAACATATCTAAAAGTAAATCTTTTTTTTGAATTGGAAAAGCTTAATTCCAAAGTCTAATTGGAAAGAGGAGCTTTAATTGCTGGATGTGATTGATAGTCTATATTATTTTTCATATAATATTTATTATGATTTTTTTATTGGAGTAGATGTATCTTGAAATTCAAAACTACCTGATCGTAGCTCTAATTGAGACTCATTAAAAATATGAAGCAATCCATATTCGCCCATCTCTGCTACAACTCTAATCTCACCTGCGACTGTTTCAAATACAGATACTATTGTGCAAGGGAATTTATATCCTTTAGGCTTATATGCTTTATCTCCTACTTTAAATTTATTTTCACTCATGTTCATCTTCTAATATGTTTAATTGGTTTTGTAATACATCTAGAGAGTATCCTTTATGAAATTTAGTCTCGGGATCTAATTCCTTTATTTGATCTACAAGGTCTTCTCTTTTACCTTCAGTATAAAACCTATGCTCAATAGCTGAAACTAAATCATAGCACTGTTTATCTCCAGATATGGATATTCTAAGATCATAATCTGTCCATTTCGTTTTATAATCAACGATCATATACCCGCCAGTTATCTTGGTTTTCAGATTATGTAAATATCTATTTCTAACTCTTACAATAGAATTATCACTACCAAATAAATGTAAAAATCTAAGAAACCATCCAGGACACCACCATGGTTTTACTTTACTGTTCATGAATATTACAAGTGGTTCTATTGCTTTGAACATTTTACTATCCTCCTTCCAAGGTACTGCTCCAAGGTACTTGTATTTCTCATGAAAACCTTTAGGAAAGAATACAGCTCTTATGTGATCTAGAGTTATATCCACTGTATGTATGTATTTATATTTTTTACCTTTGAATAGTATCATACTTTATTTTTTAATGTAAATGAAATCTGGATGTGTTCCACCCCATACGAATAAATTTACTGGACATAATCCTATTTCTTTGTCAAATTTAATCTTATTTTCTGAATGCGGATTATAAAAGCCCCAATCACTATCTATCTTGCTGAGTAAAAATTTAATATCACAATCAACAATAGGTTTATTATCAATTAAGACCTCAACCACATCTCCGCCTTCAGATAAGATGTCTAACATTTCAGGTGTATTGTGAACCATGAGACAATCTCCAAAGTCACCACCTGCTTCTAAGTATCCTGGTAATATTGCATACCATAAACCTTGAATTTTTTCGAATTTTATTTTAAAAGCCATGTTGTAAATTTACAAAAGTTTTTCTTATTTTATACTAAGTTCTTGTCGAGTTTGTATTTTAATGTCTCTTTCTTTGAGTGCCTCCTTTTTGTCATATAGTTTTTTTCCTTTGGCAATTGCTACTTTGAGCTTTATTTTGCCACCTAGATCAAATATCTCTAATGGTATTAATGTTATACCACGTTCTGTAAGATTCTTAGCTATACTCTGGATCTCTTTTCGGTTTAGCAATAGTTTCTTATCTCTCAGCTCCTCATGTGTCCTGGATGCGCTTTTAAACTGACCTATATGCATGCCTTTAACATAAATCTCACCATTTAAAATACAAGCAAAACTTTCAGATATACTAGCATCATTATTTCGTATTGACTTGACCTCAGAACCAAAAAGCTGAATGCCAGCAGTATATTCTTTTAGTATATTATACTCAAATCTTGCTTTTCGGTTTGTGATTTTCATTTTTAGTATATTTTTCCAGTAGTATCAACTCCAATAAATTCGTCAAGTTTTTTTAGATCTGGTTTTTCAGTTCCAGGTCTAGTACTATAATTCCAAACTCTGCCCCGTGAATCTGTGATATCAATTTTACCTCTTGTGAAATCAAAAATTTCTTTTTTTGTCATGATCATAAGAGTCTTTTTAAACTGATCTTTGATCTCAAAATCAATAGAAGTTTTCATTCCACTACCAACATGTTGTACATGTGATACGTGTTTGGCAGTTAAAATAGGACCTTCTGAGTTTAGTAATTCTATTGTATTTTGTTTTGTCATTTTTCTATATTGAATTTCTTTTCTGATCAAATCTAGATGCCAACTAGCCCCACCATACTCTAATACAGCCTCAAGCCACTCATCATTCATTTCACATAATGGAGTATAAGTTAGTGGCTGTGTACCACCCTTACCTCTACCACCTCGAAATGCAAACTGTCTTACCTTCTCAAATGGTTCATTATCATATACTCCGATGCGTTCAATTTTATTTATATCTACGGCACCATATCGACCATAATCAAGTCCACCGTCTACTAAAGCATGATTAGAGCATCCACATTTTTTATAGTCGTGTGTATAGTAACTAACTATAGTATTACCACATTCAAGACATTTTATTGCATTATATACTAATTGTGCCATACTTTTTTTTGTGCTAATTGTATTGTTTTATCTTTACGTTGACTATAACCCTCAACTCTTAATCTTTCAATTATTCTAGATTTTAGATAATCAATACATTCAATTTCAGTATTAAATATTTTGCTAACATAACATTCAATATTTAATATTTTGTTAACATACCTACGACCATCGGCTCTTTCTCCCAATTGAGCATATACATCAAACAAGTCACCTTTTTTATGATCAATTAGTTTGAATAAATTGTAATTATAGTGCTCACCACAGTGCTCACCATCAAAAGATACATAACCTTTAGGCATATGAATTATTTCAAAACGTTGTCTTACTTTTTTTAATAGTTTAGCTTTCATATCTTTCTTTTTATATTAATGAGAATCTCCTACATCATGTTTTTCTCCGTAAATAAGATAATCTGGATTGATAACCTTTGCAATTTTATTACGTTCTCCAGTAAAATATTTTACGACAACTCCTTCGTGTGGAATTTTTGTTCCTTCTATAAAGTTATTTAAAACATACCTATCTTGAATTTCTTGTGACCATAGACCAGAATAAAGTATTTCAACGTGAGGAAGTTCTAATACATAATTAGTAATTGTATGTGTTGATTTTGTACTATAATATTGACCATTTTCCATGATATCAAATACAGCAAACTCAATATCTTTAAGACCGTAGTCATAATTCTTTTGAATACCAGCACCATAAATCTCACCATATATTACAAAACCAGGACCTAGCATACTTGGAGTTGAGAACTTTTTTGCAAAATCCCAAAGCTTTTCTTTGATTTTATACTTATCTGCAATTGTATACCAGACATTAGAATCGTAAAATCCTTGAGAATCAGAACCTTTTTCAACATTATGTGAACCAACTACAAACTCATATTCACACCATTCGTCAGTTATTCTTAAGAAACGCTTGATCTTATCCCAAAGAGTAAGTTTAGTCTTCTTAACGATTCCATATCTAGCATTTGTACCATGCAATTTTCTTGTGATTTGTACATAGTCATCTTCATTAAACACTCCCTTTACATTTTTCATATTTGGGAACTTATAATACACATAGAAATTAGGATTTTCTGAATAACGAATTTTCTTTCCAGATGCTAGCTGAATATTTTTAATGGGTGGTTCGTATTTAAAGATACCAAGAGCTTCCATAATATCATCACCAGCTTCTAAGAATTTCTTTGTATTTACATCAGCATATTTAAATGGTATAATTAAACATTCAGAATATACACCGCGAAGCTTAACTGTGCGAACACGATTACCACTTCTAAGATAATTTGTAATATTTAATTTCTCAGCAAGATCTTGAGGAATAATTGCATCGGTTGTAGCACAGATCATAAGTTCATTTACCTTATGAGCGCCTTTTTTTACTATACATGACCAACCACCTACAATAGCTTGTTCAATATTGTCTGCACCTGGAATTTCTTTTATTTCGTTTATTTGAGCTACAAAAGCTACTGAATTTAAATTTTTCATATCCTTAAAAAGGTTTAAATATTGATTCTTTATTTAATGTTATATCAGCACTAATGCCACTATTAGTATTAAATCTAAGTGCGCATGTTAATAAATTTTGAGATTGAGTAGTGATCCAATTTTCTATTATAAATTCTATTTCATAATGAGAAAGCTTGAATTGAGTCTGAGTATTAAGCTTGTCTATAATGCTTTGTCTTGGCGTGTTCATAATTTTATTCTGAGTCTCTATAAATTTGAATACCGAAATCCCACACTAAAAAATTAACTGAGATTATCCAAAGATCTGTGAATACTCCAGTCTCAATATAATGCCCTTTCCTCGAATGTGTAAAATATATTGCTGGAGTTAGACAAAGCTGCTTAAATCCATCCCAAGACCAGCATTTGTGCATATATGGTAGTACTGTGATTTTCATAATTATTTAAGTTTTTCTATTTCACGTTCAATATTCTCTGCCAATAGGATAATACTTCCAAGCTCCGTAGTTGGAGCTGCTCGATAAAGATCACTTGCATCAGTTAAGAACGCTGATATCTTTTTTTGGAGCGCTCCAGCGCGCTTTCTAGCTTCATCTTTTGAAATGCTGACAGATTGTACAGAATTAGATTGCAGAGTCTCAGAACCTATCCAGTTGATCTTTTGTTGTAGTATACTCATAACTTTGATTATTTTTTAGATTCCCCTTATTGGGTACTTTGGATATTTAATGCAGTTGATTTGCTTTTTAGATAAAAAATGTTTGTCTGCATAAAATTGTATTAAACCTTTTTGATATGTAGATCTTTTAGGATACATTTGCACATCGTAACGAGATTCAATATCTGTTTGAATTATTTTTAAGTCAGCTTCTGTTAACATAATTTTGATTTTGTGTATTATAAAAGTAAGCAAATAAAATCATACTAAATATTCTATCTTCTGAGTCACTATATATTATCTAACATAAACTCAATAATCTCTGACTCAAATTGACTATCGTCTAATAATTCACTGCCATCATCAAAAATATCCCAAGAGGAATAACCACTATTTGGATCTATATCTTCTGAATGCACAACAGTATAACACTCCCCGTTATAATCAACCTCGTATGTTGTTTCTACTTGAACTTTTTTTACTGAGTTTTCCATATTATAAAAGTACGTAAAAATACTGAAAATAAAAAGAAAAAGTGCAAAGTCTTTTCAGAAATTGCACTTCTAAGGTATTCAATGACGAATTTAGTATCTTTGACAATTTAATAGCTTTGCTTGAGCCTTTTTTTGCTTATTATGTACTCCGCATGATACTATTAAACATGAGATTAATAGAAATATAACTAATTTTTTCATATTTTATTCTTGTGAAGCCTCTATTTCAGTTTTAGTTTCTTCTTTACTTTTTCCTTTGAATGAGAATTTATCTAAAGAGTCAGCGCCCATTCCAATTGCAGTAACAATCATTACAGCATTTACAAGTTCAGGAGCTGGTTTAAATTGCTCATGTGTATAACTATTTAAAAGCATAGTAATGCAAAGGAAAAGAGATCCAATTAATGCAATTACTGGTTTGATTGAGGTTGAACCTCTTTCATCTTTAAACAAATCTTGAATCCAGGCGATAAATCCGTTTTGTGAAGTTTTCATAAATATGTTGTTTTATGGTTTTTTCTTAATAAATATCTAGACTTATTTGACAACCGTTCCGCTTCAGCAATACTTTGATATACTACTCCATCAACCAATACTTTTTTATTTTTTCCATTATTAGATCTCATTTTTTCAACAGTCTCATTACTTACAGGATGTCCTAATAAAGTATTCCTAATTTTATCTTTTGTATCTTCTGATAATAAAAGAGTGCCATTTTTTTCTTTTGTTTTTGTGGCTTTTTGATAACTTTCTTCTGTATTATGAACTCTATTGACGCCTTTAAACATTTTAGAAAGAAGTAATTTAGTTTCTTCTTTGCATGCTGGCATTTTTCTACCTTTTAATTTTTCATTTCTTTTTTGAACTACTTCCGGTATTTGTAAATGAGAATGGTCTTTATTTTTCATAGCGTAACTAATCCTGCTTTTCTCGTCTTCACTCTTCAATCCACCCCCACCATCTCCAGATTCAGGTTTTAAATTTGCCCAATCTATACTATTAACCACATTATAGAATTGACTATAATATAAACCCATTTCCTTCAAAAGAATCTTGTCATTCGTTTCAAAAAGTATTGTGGTTTTAATATCTTCAGATTTTATTTTGTGCTTTTTTATATGATTAAGCCATCTCGTTCCACTACCTAAATATGTTTCAGGATTTTGCTCGGTTTTTCCTAAGTATTTAAGACCTTTTGGACTTTCTTTTACATATAAGTACGTTGTCTTCATACTTATAAATATCGGAAAATATAGATCAATCAACCAATGTTTAATTTTATTATAAATATCACCTAAATGGATTCAATTATGTTGATGAGTAATTGCATACACGGATCCCGCTATAAAGACACCAATTCCAGTGTATAAAAACGTCTTACCTTTAATCTTTTCTAGTTTAAGGGAATTTTGAAGTTTTGAAACCATTTTCTTATATTCAACCTCTTTTGATTGATATACTAAAATCTGTTGCTTATATATAGAGATCTTATCTTCTTCATTTTTAATAATTAGATCTTGCATTTTAGACTTATTTTCAGTCATCTTTAATATATCTTGAGTAACGTATAAAACACTTTTAGTGCTATCGTATGATATAAGATCTAATGCAATTTGTTTACCTATTTTGTGTGATAGTGTCAATTTCGACGTATCTATAACGTTCTGAGAAAAAACTGTCGAGTTGAGTAGGAGTATAGTGAGAAACGTGAGTGCGTATTTCATCGTATTTATGTTTAATATGAATATATTTTGTCTTAACTGTCTCTATTGCTTTATCGACATAGACTATGCTATCTTTATATACTGTAATAACACTATCTTTTTTTACATGTTGAGAATCTAATTTAGCAATTTGTATTGTAAGACTATCGATAGTTTGTTGTTCCTTGGCTAATTTAATAGTATTGCCCTGGAGTAATGTATACCCCAGGTACAATAAAGCTAGTAATGTAGCAACAAGAATTAACCTTGTTGTATTTTTCATTTATTAATGTTTTGTAGTATCTGATACTGTTGTTGTATGTGTCATTACGGCACTACTATCTACATGAACTGCTGATTTTACTGAGTCTGTTGAACCAGTTGTCTTGTTTGATACACCAGAACATGATGCTAATACTAATGTTGAGATTGCACAAAGTGCGATGAAATTTTTCATTTCGTTTTTATTTTTATTTGGTTAGTACTCCCGACGGGATTTGAACCCGCGTATCCACCGTGAAAGGGTGGCGACCTAGACCGCTAATCGACAGGAGCATTTTATTATGCTAAATAATAGCCTGTAAAACTCGGTTCTAATGCTCTTGCAAGATTCTTTGCTTCTGCATCAATTACAGTGCCTGATTTTGTATATCCTTGCCAAGCTAATGACGGTGATATAGATCTAAGGACAATCTTATTTGGATTTCCTTCTACTTTTTTGAAAATTACAATCTTTCTCATATTTTTTGTTTAAAACCTATTTGACTATAAAAAATAAAACGCTGAGACTATACGTTCTGGTGTTAGATCTTTCGATGAGATTATTTAATTCCTCTCTTGTCCAATGGCTTTTGACCACTATTCTAACAATGCCGATTGATTAGATCAATCACTCCTTGAGCTACTTTTTTGAACTACTCTCTTTGTACTTACTTCTGTCTAAACCTGCCGGTCTAGTTCATCCTTACGGGATTACAGAGCTTTTGAAAGAATCACTGTTGGCTTGCGGCCTCTAGTGGCATCCGACAACCGGATACTGTGTAGGCATCTTTCGTTCGTAGCTGACAGACGCTTTTGCTTTAATTGTTTTTTTAAGATTTGCATCCAATAGCAAGTTAAAGTTACGACTTATGGATATAGAAGGTAGTGGTCTGCCGCCTAAGCTCACCCCAATTTTGTCAGGGTAAATACTTAACTACCTTCTGAGATGTCCCCATCTCCATATTTTAAGAGTTCTCATTATTAAAGCCTTGGTAGACTATAATAATTGAAGATAACAACACCACTTGTACACCCACTTACCTTTCGGTTTTAAGATCCCTCTAATATTGGTACCCGCAATCTTACACTTGGATAAATGTAATCTTTACTTGATACCTACAGGTTAATCTTATTGCTCTTCCAAGCTCAACCAAACGACCCATATCGCCTAGTAATCTATCCATTTCCCCTACAGTGTTACCCTCGAGTACTTAGGACAGACTATATCCTGCTTGCTTACTTGAGCTCCTTTCGAAGCCGCAAATGTCGTCAGTCATGAGACATTCACTTTATACTACTTTCATAGTTTATTTAACGACCATAAGCGGCCGAATATCATTTACCAAAGATCAGCCCGAAGGTAGATCAATGATTGGATAATAATAATTTCAAAGAACTTTAGTGTAGCGGGTGATGGATTTGCGCCACCGTTCTCCGGGTTATGAGCCCGACAGGATAACTACTTCCCTAACCCGCTATATATCTTTTAAAAAATAATCGTAGGTTGTCAACATCTATCTTGTTGTCATCAGCCCCTTTTTCGCCGATTATTTTTGCTTGATTGCTATATTATAAAAGTACTAAAACTTCTTTAACTTTTACAATCTTTGTTTTGTGTAATCAGATATTTTATTTTCTGATCCCAGTGGAGCATGAGGGATTCGAACCCTCGTCCAAACAATATTATCAATTAGACTCATTCACAAGCTTATTCTCGTTTTCTAACTAGACAAAATATTGGTTCCTCTTCTCGTACGATTGTTACCAAAAATCTACCGAGTATTCTTTTTTTACAGCTGGTGAATCTCTTAGCTCCATCTGAAAGCACTTCTGTTTCTAGGCATATGTGCATCGGCCCAAGGACTTAGGCGGCCATTTCTAGCTCACCTTCAGCAAACGCCATAGCGTCTTCGAATGTCCATGTAGAAAGTTCTACGTTTGCATTTGTGTTTTGATAGGTAGATTAAAGTGCATCCAATCTAGCACTGCTTGCATCATCTCAAAGAACTCTATTGCTGTCAAAACCAGTATGCCCCAATTTTGTGCTTTATATACTATAAATATACGTCTTTTAGATTGATATAAGAAATTTATCTTTCGAGTTATCGTATTTTCATTATAATAAAACCGTCATTTCCAAAATTATTTTTTCTTTTTATCTAGTAATTCCTTGATCTCTGCGCATAATTCATACTCCTCAAATCTTATAAGCTCATCTAATGCTGCTTTTAAAGTAGGGATATAATCTGCTTTTTCTTTTGTGAATATCAATTCTTTCAGATCCCTATAATATTTGATATCGGTGAATATAACCTCGAATACATCTACCTTGGGCTTCTTATGTTTGATTGCATATAGCACCGTCTTGACCATTTTAACTATAAGGTCTCTATCTTTATCCTTTATCTTTTGGAAGAACTCCTCTTGATTTTTGAAAGAAAGTACGTGTGATGCCATTAGCCAAAAGTGGGTTTTACTTCAATATCTTTAATTTTTTCTATAGCTAATGGGGGAATATTATTTAGAGTGTAATATCCCGCTTTTATATAATTTGGATCTTGATAAAGTTTAAAATATCCTCCAGGAATTACATCAGTATTTATCTTTAAAATAACATATTTCTTAACACCGGTTTTATTATACATTTGATTAGCCAATTGCTCAGCACCAAGCTGTGTTTTTGCAAGATAAACTCTATCTGGATGATATGATGCTTTTGATCTTGACTTGGGAACTAATCCTATAGTCTCAATCTTTTTCCAATTATCTAATGGTGCAATATGATAGAGTGTTTTTGGAATCTTATTTACTTTAAAATCAAATTTAGCTTCGCATATTAGAAATATTGAATGTATATTTTTATTTTTTATAGAATCTAAAAATGTATTTTTATTATACCTATCTTCGAGTCTATTAGTATTACTATGAAGCTTCATATATGATATAAACCACCCTAGATTATTTAAAAGATCTAATAGATCTGCTGCATCTTTAGGAGAAAAAGCGTCTCTATTTTTTAATATACTAATCTCAAAAGTATTTTCATCTATCTCACTATATATCTCATACTTAGGAAATCGTCTATGTAGAATATCTATAGACTGTCCAATAGGAATAGACTTTATTTCACCCTCTTTAAGGTTTAATTCATACTCTTCTTTATAAATCTCTAAAAGGAATGTAAGTAATTTCATCAATTATAAATATTAAGACTTAACCAAAAGATCAGCGCAATATGTCATCATAGGAGAATCCCCCTTATGTCTCACTGAATACCCAAGACCTTCTGCCCAACCAACTGCTGCTCTTAGAACTTCATTTGATTTATATCTCGGATCTGGATTTAGATCTATATCGATGTACTTTGCTCTTGGAAGTCCGGCATTCATTAATTCATCAGCGAGGTTTATAGAGTGCCACACTTCATTCATAAGTCTAGTTGATATCTCTCTATCTTTTGGAGTAGAGAATCTGTCATATAAAACATGAGCGCCCTTTCCAGGAGTGTACATAGCCAAAACTAACGCGTATATAGTCTCTCTTCCTTTTACTTGAGAATCACATCCGATCAATATTTCTATATCTTTATGAGAACTTAAGTAGTCCCCTATGTAGCTTATAATATCTACGCTCTTCTTATCATATAACGTCTTAAAAGCTTTCATGATACCGTGTGATTTATTTGTACTCTAACGCAACTCTGAGGCTTTTTACTCCTCATTAAGTAATTATTTATGTAACCCATAATATTAGCACTACCTATTGGATTCGCGCTATGCGTGTATACTTGTGGAAGTAGGATTTTCGTTTCTATACTTTGATTCACTAACCACTTTGCACAATCCAACCCAGTCTTCTCCTTTATATTATCATAATCTAAAGTGTAATTTGGAGATACATTTGCATAGAATTCCGCCATAGCCGAGTCTCCAAGATCATGATCTAGTGATATGACCTCAATATTATCAAGACCAATTTCAGAAACCTTTGAAATAAACTCATCGTAATTTCTTACAATAGTCCATATTTTATCTAAATTACTCGCTACTGGAGTTCTTACATCATCTAGATATATCCAAATCTTTTCCATATTTTTATATTTTTGGTGCTCCAAGAGGGATTCGAACCCTCACGTCTTACGACCGCAGATCCTAAGTCTGCGCTGTCTACCAATTTCATCATCGGAGCATTTCATATCACCATAGTTATGTTTGACGTAACCAGACTACTATAGGATATAATTAATCTTCTTTTATAATTATCCTCTCTAAGAATTCATCTGGAAAATTATCTGCAGATCTAGTTATCAAATCTGTCAGACATCCATCAAGGAAATAAGTAATGGCCCAATCCTCCTCTGACCTTACTGATCTTCCTATTCCTTGAAGTATAGAAGTGCATGTCTTCCAACTATACCAACCCTTGGAATATTTCATCTTCTCAGAAACATACTTATCGCCCAAATTAGGATAAGGCACTTTTAAGAATATCTGTAAGCGACTTTTATCATCCTTGAGATCCAAACCTTCTAAGAGCGATGGACCTATAAGAATATTACCTGGGGTATCAATGAACTTCTTAAGACTATCCATCTTCTCCTCAGTACCTTTATAAACGTGGATCCTCTTTTGCTTTGCTTTTGATAGTCGATAAAGAAGCTTATTGCCAAGATCATATGACCCAGAATGTATGACTCCTGATTCTGTAGGGTGTGCATCCATAATATCTGATACTGTCTTCACTAACCATGGCATATTTTTTTCGATATCCTTCATCCCCATCCTTCTCTTTGGATAATAATATATTGGAGATCTTGAGAAATCAAATGTTGATTCCATCTTGCGATAAAATGCCTTTTTAGCTCCTATGCTATTCTCGAACTCAGTCTTTGATCCCATCGTCGCAGTCATTAGTAGTTTGAAACCAAATCTATTCAGAAAATGCTTCTCCATCAAGTATCTTTCATCGAGACAATTGAATGTCGCCTCGTCATCTTTCATCGCCTTTATCATGAAATGTAGTCCACTTTTCTCAATAATCTCAATATAATCTTCAACCTTACAAAGCACGTCTTTCACATAGTCAAAATTCTTAAATACAGCTTTCCAATTACTTGGCACATTTTCACTCCCAAATCTGTCTTTAGCGTCCTTCTGAACTTCATCTCTATAAGACTGAGCTTTACCTAAGATAACCATCGTGCGCTTCAGGTGCTTCAAGAGGACATTTTTATCCTCTTCATGTACAATATCATTCATCGTCTCCCTAAGCTGATCTACCGGTATCAGGACGTTAGGAAAGCCTATATCTGCTAAACCCAAAGTCAATTTAAGTACATTCTCTGCGGTTTTTTTGCTTAATTTTGGACTAAAATGACTTTGAACTAATTCAACCACCTTATGAGCCTCGTCACATACTACAAAGTCTCTCTGCTCGAATGCTGATCCATTTTGTGATTTATCCTCTACGAAGTTTCTCTGGATCAAACCATAGGAATAAGTCAAGAGTGATACGTCTGCGCTTATGGCTTTTTTCCTTGATTGGAAGTACCCGCATGCATTATAGCAATTAAGCTTTTCGGATTCTTGATAATTTAATCCTTTATTTTTACACTCACCTATTGAAAACTTTTCGTTATTGAGCGTACAACTATAGTTATCCACTCCCTTGATCTGTCCCCAACTTATAAGACCATACTTCGAAAAGTCTCTCGTATATTGATCATGCAGACTAATGTCAGAAGTCAAGATGTAGCCTTTTTTACCTCTGCTTGCCATAAAGGCTGAAAATAAAATACCGATCAGGGACTTACCAGAACCAGTAGGGGCGTCCAAAAGATACACTCCATTTTTATTGAGGTTATAGCTTTTAATGATGTCCTCGATCGTATC
>Ga0209084_1000605_pt1 | contig 33562 bp, 29 predicted proteins | sample C_130820_MF_Meta_FD_187309 | JGI IMG/M metagenome (GOLD analysis project Ga0209084, IMG submission 187309) | Freshwater microbial communities from Lake Croche, Canada to study carbon cycling - C_130820_MF_MetaG (SPAdes) (version 2) | ecosystem: Environmental > Aquatic > Freshwater > Lake... | reverse complement strand
CAGTTGGGTGGCGAAGGTGGATTTGGCGAAGTCCACGCTTAGGGTGCCCGAATTGATGTTGGCGACCTCGGTGGAGGTGACGCCCCGAATGTCGGTGCTCAGCACCTGGGCAGCGCCGCCGGCCAGACGGAAGTTTGCCGAGGGTTCGGCCGCATTGAGAAGGCCGCTGGTAGAGCCGGAGGCGTCACGGTATAGCCCATAGTCGAAATTGCCCACCGTACCCTGGTAGCCTTTCATTTTGGCGACATCGGCGTAGCTCTTGCTAATGGTGTCGCCAATCTGCGCCATGGCCAACATATTGGCCCATACGAGTTGCTTAACCTCAGGGGCCTTGATTTCAGGCGCTGCAGCCGCCCGGGCGATTTGCCCGCCCAAGCTGCTGGCCGTCTGAACGTCGGCGTAGGCCACGCTCGGTGAGCGTTCGCCCAGCAGGGGCGTGGCGACGGCGGGCGCGCTGGTACTCGCGACGGCGTTGGCGCCCGCACCTACCGGTTGGCCACCGGATTTGACGGCTAAGTCGTTGAGCACGGCCGGCTCCGACACGGGCAGCTGGCGGCCCATGAGGTCTGTACTTGCGACCAGCTGGGGGGTGCCTTGCGCACCAACCAAAGAGACCATTTGGCCCTTCATATCTTGGGTGAGTAGCCGCTCGGCACCGGTTAGGCAGGGGCCCAAGGTGGTTTGGCAGTCACCGAGCAAGGGGGCCACAACAATCGCGCCAGAGTACACGCTGGCGACCGTGGTGTTGGCGTTGGCGCTGACTACAAAGTCGGTGCCTTTGACGCCAATGGCGGCCAAAGGTGTATTGAGCCGAAAGCGCTCGCGTGCCGCCTCGCCCCAAGCGCCCGTGATGGAGCGAACCACACCCTGTTCTAGCTTAAATTTGATGCCACTTGCCTCGGCTTGGCCCTCGCTGAAGCTGTATTTCTGGATTTGCAGGCGGCTGTCGGGGCGCACGCTGACCAGGCCACCGTCCATAAAGCGCAAGTGCACATGGCCGTTGGCACCCGTCTCAATACGATCGCCCACCCGAACCAGCGAGCCGCGGTCCATGGTGGTGACCTCGCCTTGGTCCGAAACGAGGTAAGCCAGGCCGATAACCATCGTCGCCTTGCCCACGCTGGGGGACGGCGGATTGGCCGCATAAGCCGGCACAAGTGCTGCCGTGGCACCTAAAACAACCCCTAAGAGGAGGCGGCCCAGCAAGCACGTTGATATGAAATAGCGATACATTTATTCACCTTAATCGCAAAAGAGGGGCGATTTTCTCGAATTTGGGCCCAAACACATGTGCTGGGAATCACAATTTGACCCTGATCGTGCCGATTGGCCGAAAGATCTGTCCCCCAGTCTTCCAAACCAGGAGGGTAGACTAACCGACTATGCCGGTCTCCGTTCAAATCCTGTCGCAGTTTCCGCTGCTCGAGCCTTTGGAGATAGCGGATTTGGAGCAACTTTCCAAACAAATGCAGCTTCGGTCATTTGCCAAGCGGGGCATGGTCATGTCCAAGGGCAGTGCGGTGCAGGAGCTCGGATTCTTGGTCGAAGGCCGGTTGCAGGGGGTGGATTTTACGATGGACGGCCGCAGCGTTGGCTTGTTTTTCCTGAACCCGGGCGACTATTTTGGCGAGTTGGCCGTGATTGACGGGGAGCCGCCATCAGAGTTTGTGGTGGCCGCTGCCCGCTCCACGGTGGCATTTTTGGAGGGTCGACATGCGCGTGACCTGATTGCCTCCAAACCGGCGCTGGCCACTGCGGTTATGGCACGGCTGGCGCACCGGGTGCGCTCGGTGATGTCCCAACGCACTTTGCTCAGCCTGCCCACGCCGTTCCAGCGCCTGTGTGTTTTACTGCTGCAAATGGCACAAGCGCAGGGGCAATCGGCCATCGACCCAGTGCCTACACACCAGGAACTGGCGATCACGATCAATGCCAGCCGGGAAACGGTGACGCGGGTTTTCCAGCAAATGTTTTTACAAGAAGTGCTGCTGCGCACCGGGGACCGCCTTGAACTGGTGAACCTCGAATACCTCAAAGGGGTGGCCGCTGGCAGCATTGCGCCCCCCAAAACATGATGTTACGGGCATTACTCCCGCCCTGGCTGGTCTATTTGTGGCCGGCGGCTCACGCGGATTTGGTGCGGCAGTTTGTGGCCCGGGAGTGGCATAGCCGGTACCGCCAGTCCTTGCTCGGCAGCGCGTGGGCATTGATTACCCCCTTGCTGACGCTGGCGGTGTACACCTTTGTGTTCCGCCAGGTGTTTAAGCTGCGCTGGCCCGAGGGCGGCCAGGACAGCAATGTGGGCTTTGCACTGCGTATTTACGCGGGCTTGGCCCTGTTTCAGTTCTTTGCCGAATGCGTGAACCGCGCGCCCAATTTGGTAATTGAGCAGCCGCATTTGGTTAAGAAAGTCGTCTTCCCCCTAGAGATTTTGGCCTGGGTCAGCACCTGCTCGGCGCTGGTGCATTTGGGCATTGCCTGGTGCATTTTGGTGCTGGGCCTTTGGTGGACCAACGGCGCGGTGGCCTGGACGGTGGTGGTGGCGCCCTTGGTGTGGTTGCCTTTGGTGGCGCTGGCCACCGGGCTGGGCTGGTTTTTCGCTGCGATTGGCACGTTTTGGCGCGACATCGGCCAGTTGCTGTCGCTTGCGCTGAGTTTGCTGATGTTTTTGAGCCCCATATTTTTCCCGTTTTCGGCCCTGCCCGTGGCCATTCAACCGTGGGCGCAATGGAACCCGCTTGCGCTGCCGATTACCCTGACGCGTGCCGTGATGATTGATGGCCAGTGGCCCGACTGGTCGGCCTGGGCCTGGTACTCGCTGGCGTGTATGGCGGTGGCTGTTGTAGGCGCACGCTTTTTTGCTGCTGCGCGCAAGGGGTTTGCCGATGTCCTCTAAAGCGGGCAGCGACGCGGCGATTTTGGCCAGCGATCTGGGCAAGCGCTACGAGCTGTTTGCCAGGCCGCAGGACCGTCTCAAACAACTTTTATGGGGGCGCTGGCGCAGCCAGCCCTACTTCACCACCCACTGGGCCTTGCAGGACATCTCTCTGCACATTAACCGTGGCGAAGTAGTGGGCTTGATAGGGCGCAACGGCGCGGGTAAATCGAGCTTGCTCCAGCTGATCTGCGGCACCTTGGCGCACACCACTGGGCAGTTGCAGGTGCAGGGGCGCGTGGCGGCGCTATTGGAACTGGGCGCGGGCTTTAACCCGGACTTTACGGGTCTGGAAAATATCTACATGAATGCGGCCATTTTGGGGATGCGCCGTGAGGAGGTGGACCAAAAAATAGAGGCCATCGTCGCCTTTGCCGACATCGGCGATTTTGTGCGGCAACCGGTAAAGACCTACTCCAGCGGCATGTTTATGCGTTTGGCGTTTTCGGTGGCTACCAGCATCGAGCCCGATATTTTGGTGATTGACGAGGCGCTCTCCGTCGGCGACGGCGCGTTTGCGCGCAAGTCCTTTGAGCGCATCATGCAGCTCAAGGATCAGGGCAAGACAATATTGTTTTGCTCGCACTCGATGTACCAGGTGGAGGCGCTGTGCTCACGCGTCTTGTGGCTTGAAAAAGGGCGTTTGCGCATGCAGGGCAGCGCAGCGGAGGTGACCAGCGCGTACCAGGCGGAAATCGACGCACCGCAGGCGTCAACGCAAGTGAGCCCCAACACAACTGCACCGATAGCGCCGCCACCTGGAGCAGGCGTTGGCCGCTTGGTGAGCGTGCAAGCCCATGTAGGCACGCAACGGGGGAGCGATGTGGCGCTGCGCAGCGAGCACAGTGATTTGGAATTGCACATCGAGTTTGCGATAGACCCTCTGCTGCCCGCGCCAGGCCTGGGTGTTGGGATTTCAGACAGCCATGAGCGCACGATCTCCAGCGCCATCAGCCAGGACGACGGCTTTGTACCCGTGGTCGATACCCATGGCAGGGGCCGGGCTGTAGTGCGCTTTAGCGCCTTGCCCCTGCTCAAGGGCAGCTACTTTGTCACGGTGATTTTGCTCAGCGAGGATGGGGTGCATCCCTACGATATGGCCAAGCATTGCATTACGCTGCGGGTCAGCCAAGACGGCCTGACGCAGGGTGTGGTCGCCCTGCCCCACCAATGGAATACATGAACGCGCAGCCCCAAGACATCGTGGTGGCCGGCCAAGCCATGCGGCTGCGCCCGCTCTGCCCGGCAGATGCGCCGGCCTTGATCGGTTTGCACAATCAGGTGTTTGGCTCTGGGGTGGACCGCCAGTGGTTCGATTGGAAGTACGGCGCCGGCAGCGGCGCAGGGCTCGGTATCGGGCTGTGGCACGATGGACAAATGATTGCCTTTTGCGGCGGCGTGCCACGCCAATTTTGCCTTGGGGACCTGCCGCAAACGCGGGCGGCATTTCTACAAATTGGCGATGTCATGGTGCGCCCGGATTGGCGTGGGGTACTCACACGGCGCGGTGTTTTTTATACCGTTTCCCAGGCCTTTTACGATACCTACATCGGTGCCAATGCCGCTTTTGCAGCGGGCTTTGGTTTCCCCAGTGCGCGCCATCTTCAGTTGGCCGACAAGCTCGGTTTGTTGCGAGGCGTTGGAGAAATGTTGGAGCTGTCTTGGAGTTCGGCAGCGGCCACACCGTCCGACACCAGCCTGTGGCGCTGGCGCCTGCAGCCGATCACACCAGAGCAGGACGGCTTTGACAAGACGCTTGCCACCTGTTGGGCCCGCATGCGCCAAAGCCTGCCTCGTGCGTTGCTGGGCGAACGTACGCCGGCCTATGTGCGTTGGCGCTTCGGATCTCGACCGCATGCGCACTGTGAATTTTGGGCGCTGAAAAGGCCCTGGCCCAGCCGGCCACTGGGCCTGCTGGTGGTGAGCCGGCCGGTGGCAGGACAACCGTGTCGATGGTTGGACTGGATCGGCCCGGCGCAAGGCCTGGCCTTGGCAGGCCGCATGGCGTGGCGGCGAGTGCAAGGCGCAGGGGTGCAACAAATGAGCACCTGGGCCTCGGCAGAGGTGGCGGCCTTGCTGGGTCCGCAAGCCCACAGCCAGCAGGCGGCCGCCCCCATAGGCGCGCCAACGCGCTCTTTGTTGCCGTCTTCAGGTTCTTTGGCCATGCCGTGGTGGTTCATGGCGGGAGACACCGATTTCCTATGAGCGAGCAAGCCATAACCATCCGCTTGGTGTGTTGCGTCAATACTCCGCAGGTGTTCGCCAACCGCTTAATGGCATCGCCCTGTGTTGCGCAAGGGCACGTGCCGCTGTCCGCCTTTTTCACCTGTACCGATGCAGCGCAAGGCTTTAACGCGGCGATGGCCACTTGCAACAGCGAAGCGTGGCTGGTGTGGGTGCACCAGGATGTCTTCCTGCCCGAGGGATGGGATACGCAATTTTGTGCCGCACTGGCACAGGCCCAGCAGCAATTCCCCAACCTGGCTATCGCTGGCGTTTACGGGCTGAGCGGCAGCGGTAGCGCAGCCCGGCGGGCCGGTCATGTGCTGGACCGGGGGCAATTACTGCACGAGACGGCGACTTTGCCCTGCCTGGCCGACAGCCTGGACGAGCTCTTGTTTGCGGTGCGTGCTGACAGCGGTTTGCGTATGGATGCGGCGCTGGGGTTTGACTTTTATGCCACCGACCTTGTGCTCCAAGCCCAAGCGCTGGGGCTCCCTAGTGCTGTGGTGGACGCCTACTGCGAGCACTGGTCGGAGACTCCCTCGCGCGGACCGGTGGCCCCAGCCGTAAGCGAACGAATTGCTCTTAGCGCAAACGTTTTCGAGCATAAATGGGCAGCCCGCCTGCCCATTACAACGCCCTGCTTTCATATTGACAAGCCCGGCGATGTTGCTGCATTCCTGCAGACCTTGGAGAGAACTGCTACATGAAGGCGCGGGTTGGGCAGTTCCTTAGGCGCGCCCTGTGGCGGGTGGCGCATTGGGGGCATCACATAGACTTTTCCTGGGTGCTGCCAACGATGGCACGCCTGCCCCTGCCTTGGGCCTACGCATTGGCAGCTTGGCGCGGGCGTTTCAACGCTTGGGCAGGGCGCGATTGGCGTTCCATGGCACTGGGTTTTAGACACATCCGCCAGCAAAGTATGGCAGGCTATGCATTGTTCGCGCCGAACACGGCTGCCCGTACGCTGCGCCAATGGTGTGCGCAACGTTTTGTAACGGAAGCGCGCGATGAGTTTGAGGCGTGCTTACTGGCGGCCGGCCGTGTCGATAGATTGCATTGCCGGCACGAGGGCAGCGATGCCGCTGTGGCCCGCCCGGTGGCGCCAAAGCGCGCACGGGGCCTGGTGCTACTGACGCCCCATTTCGACAGCTTTGTACTCGGTATTGCATTTGCAGCCCGCGACGGCGCCACCATCCACGCCATGGCCTCAGCGGTAACGCAGGATCCCCGGGTTGATAAAGCGGTGCAGGCGCATTTCCATGCCAAATACCGCGGCCTCGAACGCTACCTGCATGGCGGCAAAGTGCGCAACATGGAAGAAGGGCTGCGTCCCTTCTACCGCCTGTTGGAACAGAAAGAGACCCTGGTCGTGCTTGCCGATTCGCCGGTGTTGCCTTCCGGGGTAGCGATGCACGTCGACTTTCTAGGGCAACGTCGCCAATTGGCCGGCGGACCGCTGCGCCTGGCGCAGCAAAGCCGTAGCGACCTGGGCGGATTTCTGTGCCGAATGGAGCGGCCGGGGCACTACGTGATGCAGTGGTGCGAGCCCGGACCGGCAGACGACCCGAACACGCTGCGCCGGATTTACGATATGTTCAGCCAGTCCATTGCCGAGCGGCCTGGACTGTGGTGGGCAGCCGATCTGCTCACACAAATGCCTATCGTGCATAGCGATGGCGGTAGCGGCAAAGGCGAGTTCTGAGGTGATCGACGTTTGCCTATACGGCCCCGCCGATACCACCGACTTTAAAGGCGCCTTGCGTGCCCTGCAGAATGCAGAAATTACTTGCGATCGCAACAGTTGGGTAATCCTCGATTTACACGTTTTGACCCATGCAAATTGACATCGTCATTGTCAACTACCATAGCGCCGATCACATTGCCCAATGCTTGGCAACCCTGGGCTCCTGGCAGGCCGGTACTGCGTGGTTGGTCGACAACAGCTGCGACGCGGAGCAAGCCCGTGCGCTCCATGCCTTAGCGCAGGCAAGCCCCAACGTGCGCGTGCTCGTGGCTTCAGAGAATCTTGGCTTTGCGCGAGGCTGCAACTTGGCGTTTGCGCAATCGAAGGCTGATTTTTTGTTACTTCTTAATCCCGATGCCTTGGTGACAGGCGCGGCCGTATTGCAACTGGCCCAGACCATGCGTCTTAAGGCCGACTTGGGCGCCTTGTCACCCACCATTTATTGGAACCGGCAGCGTACGTTTGTCACGCCACCCACCATGGCACAGAACCCCTGGGCCGAATGCGTTCGGGTGGCCAGCCAAGCGAATGCCTTTGTTTCCAAGTGGCTTGCACGGCGCCACCTAGAAGCAATGCGCCGGATTGCCAGTGCCGACACGCTACAGCGCGTTGAGTTTTTGTCAGGCGCCGTACTGATGTTGCGGCGAGAAGCCGTGCTGGATGCGGCAAGGCGCATACAAGCCAGTGAATCTCACGAGGTGCCTGACGGCCCATTACTTTTTGATCCCGCTTACTTTATGTTCTTCGAGGACTCGGACCTGTCGCTGCGCCTGCGCCAGGCCGGCTGGGAACTGGCCGTGCTGCCAAGCGCTCAGGCGGTTCATGAATACCGGCAGAAGGCTTTCAAAGCCGGCCTGATGCAACAGTCGCGGCACACCTATTTCAGAACGCGTTTTGCACTTTTTTACAGTTTCACTCGGCGGCTTTCCTGGATGGACTCTTTGGCGACAAGGATTGGCGTACGGGGGGACGGACCCGATTTGGGCGATTTGGCGCAGGCGGGGGATTTCGAGAATGCAACGCAAGGCGACGGTGTAATTGCCTTTAGCCCTTCGGAGCTGATGGTTCCTGCAATATTTCGCCCTTCGGGGTTCTCTTGTACGCCATTTACTGCACATGAATGGGAGCTTTTGGAGCCGGGCCGCTACTGCGCTCACTTGCGAGACACCAGTGGACGTCATTACTGGGTCCGCTGGACACTAGTGAAGTCCTAAATGGGGCAATGACCGCTGCTGCAACCAATTCGCCAGGCGCCTACCTATCCTACGGGCGGGCGCCTCGACTGCGACATTGAGCAGCGCTGCCAGCACCAAGGTGCATGCGAGCTGAACAATCCAGGCAGTCCAGCCGCGCAGTGGCGGCGCGTACTGCGAAACAATATGGCCGATCGCGTTATGGAAAAGATACACGCCATAGCTCAAGCGCCCTGCCCAGATGCTCACAGTGAGTAGCCCAGCGCTACTGATCGTCAATCCGGCCAGGCCCGCAACCAAGAGCGCATAACCGATGGCGGCCATCAGCCCCATATTTCCGGCCACCCAAAACTGCAAACTTCCCACTGTGGCTTGCCCTGCAACTAAGAAAAGGGTGAACATACGCTCTGCTCCCAAAAGGCATAGTAGCGCGCAACCAACCAAGACCCAACGGTGCCACGGGAGGACTTTTTGACCCAAGCAGTAGGCGAAACAACCCAATATAAATTCAACTAACAGACCGGGCAAATGCACCATGGCGATGGCCCTGTAAGTCAGACCCTGTTCCAGCGGGTCGGCCAGAGCCATCAGCAGCAATTTGCCCAGCACGGCGGCTATGACCAAGCCGGAAACGCCTAGAAGGCGTGTTGCGATCACCAAAAGAGGTAAGGCCAGGTAAAACTCAACTTCCGGGGGCAAACTCCAAAAAGCAGGGTTATAGAAAGAAGCAATTTCGATGCTCTGCAAGGTGTGCCCCATCAGCAAATGACTGCCAATATGGTCGTAGGCAGTAGCCGCTGGCTTGAGCCCGACGTAGAGGGCAAGCGCGCACAGATAGAGCGGATACAGCCGAAATAGTCGTCGAACCAGGTGCGCCGGATAATGCAAGGGCTTTGCGACAAGATAAGGTGCAAACACAAACCCGCTGAGAACGAAAAACAAATCTACGCCGGTGCTTGCAAAGCCCCAAGCCCCGCTTTGGTCTGTGATAAGGTGGGCGTAATGGGTGGCTAGGACCAACATGGCCGCCAGCCCTCGCAAACCCTCAATGACCGGGTCCTCTGGCGGATGCAGCTTAGACATAATGGGGCCTATAGAGACTGCTCAAGGCAATTTTCAATATGACGCTCAACATTGCAGTTGTAATTCCATGTTACCGGGTGCGGCACCACATATTGGACGTTTTGCAAGGCATAGGTCCGACTGTTTCACATATTGTCGTCGTTGACGATGCATGCCCGGAAATGTCGGGCAAATGGGTTCAGGAAAATAATCAGGACCCCCGGGTTCAGGTGATATTTCATGATATCAACCGAGGGGTCGGCGGGGCTGTCATGACCGGTTACCGCACGGCCATAGAAAGCGGTGCCGATATTTTGGTAAAAATCGATGGCGACGGCCAAATGGACCCGGCGCTCATTGAACGCTTCGTCCGACCGATTGCTCGCGGCCAAGCGGACTATACCAAAGGCAATCGTTTTTACGACCTCACCCATTTGGGGGAAATGCCCGGTCTTCGCTTAATTGGCAATGCGGCGCTTTCGTTCATGGCGAAAATGTCGACTGGGTATTGGAATATTTTCGATATCACCAATGGCTACACCGCGATTCACGTCAAAGTTGTGCAACTTCTTCCATTAGAAAAAATCAGCGCGCGCTACTTTTTTGAAACCGATATTCTTTTCCGGCTTAATTTGGTGCGTGCGCTTGTTGTGGATATCCCGATGGATGCCAAATACGCCGGCGAGTCGAGCAGTATGCGGATCGGTCGCATTGCGGGCGAGTTTTTATGGAAGCATGTGCGCAATTTTTCAAAGCGTATTTTTTACAACTACTTTTTGCGCGATATGTCCGTAGCCTCCCTGGAGTTATTGATTGGATTGTCGATGCTCCTATTTGGCGTGGTGTTCGGAGTCAGCCAATGGTTGCATTCCTGGCAGTCCGGCATAGGTGCCCCATTAGGGACGGTAATGTTGGCGGCATTGCCAACCATGCTGGGTATCCAGTTTTTACTGGCATTTATCGGCTTTGACGTGGCCAATACGCCGCGCCGCGCAGTGCACCCAGATTTAGCCTGATGCACCATGTTTAATATCAGTCAAATCGCCCTCCTCATCGGCACCCTCGCATGCCTGTCGGTGGGTCAAGTGTTGTTCAAAATGGCTGCAATGCAAATGGATGCGCTTCAGCCATTGCTACAACGTTGGCTGTTGAATTATTTTCTCTTGGCAGCGCTTGCGGTGTACGCCGCTGGAACCGTGTTTTGGGTAAGCGCCTTGCGCCAAATGCCCCTGCGACTGGCCTATCCGGTGGTGGCACTTTCCTATTTAGCGGTGCCGCTTCTAAGTCATTGGTTGTTGGCAGAAGAACTCAGCATGCGTGCCATGGCTGGGGCCGTGATTATTGTTTTGGGCGTATGGATTTCGGTCACCTGAGCCCTAAAGAGACGGGGCGCGAGGGTTCGAGCAGCAAGAGTGCGCTATTTTGGGCGATGCTTTTTCTAGCGCTCGCTTCTCTGGTTTCTTTGTCAATACCACCACTGCGTTCCCCCGACGAAATAGACCATATTCGACGCGCCTATCTCCTTACGCGTGGTACTCTGATTCTCAAAACTGGGGCATCCGATATTCAGGGCAGAGCGGTGCAAGCTTCGGGCGGGGAAATAGATACTGGCTTGGATAATTTTTTGATGTACCACCTGGGTCAACTAGGCAAGCTAGATGCCGGTTTAGCCCATACCAAGGAATCCGGCGTCAATCAATTGCGCTGGTCGGGTCAAGCGGCCTTCCGCCCAGCGCCGGGGACCAGTTACTACTTCCCTTTGTTATACGCACCACAAGCGGCCGCCTTGGTCATTGGGGAGCAACTTAAGTTGACTATCAATGACTCCTACAATTTAGCGCGCGCTTTTGCGATTTTTGCTTGCTTTGCGCTTCTTGGCGTGGCCTTTCTCCTCCATCCGGTCAGCTTGGGCGCGCTGGCACTGCTTAGCCTGCCCATGGCGATGTTTCAAATGGCGTCGGCAAGCCTTGACGGGGTATCCAACGCTTTGGCGGTGGTTTGTACAGCCATGTTTTTACGCATCCATTCCAAGCCCACTCTCACGAGTCGCGGCCAATTTGGCATGTGGTGCTTCGGATTATGGGCACTGATTAGCTGCAGGCCGCATCTTTTCCCGATGCTTGGTTTGCCATTTATCGTGTACTTCCACACGCGGAAAAGATCTCAATTTGCAAGCAGCATTTGCACTCTGCTGACCACGCTGGCATGGTTTTGGATGGCGGTGGGAGCCACTTCCGATCCGCGCGCCCAGTTAGGTCAAAGCACTTCGGCGCTGGTGCAAACGTATGTAGGGCACCCAGGCGAATTTTTTGTATTGCTTTGGCAAACGCTGGACAGCGCTGATAACTTAAAGTTTTATTGGCAGTCTTTCATCGGTATATTGGGCTGGCTGGAGTTGCCACTGCCTAATTGGACATATCCCTTCATCTCAGCAACCGGCGTGGTCTTGGTCCTCTTGGCGTCTTGGGCGAAACCAGCTCCCTATGCGTGGAAGGCCCAATGGAGCCTCACTGCGGTGGCATGTGCATCAGTGCTATTGGTATTTTTCGCGCTATTGGTGACCTGGACGCCTCACCCAGCCACCATGATTAACGGGGTACAAGGTCGCTACTTCTTTGTCCCTGCGCTGATGCTAGCCTATGCTTGGCAACACCCTCGGCATGAATTGGGATTTTGGCAACAGCGCATTTCTGGCTTAGGTTTGTGGAGCTTCATCGCTTTCAATAGTATTGTCTTGACAAGCACGCTTCAACAAAGATACCCATCGACCTGGGCTGCAGGGCTGTTGCGTTGACGCCGCAAATACAAACACTTTCTAAATTCGGATGTATATGTGGAATATCCCTATGAAGCATATCCACTGGGCGGTGTGGGGCGTGGTCATCGTATTGGCTGTAGGACTTTCCCGACTGATACCGCCGATGCAGTCCCCCGACGAAATGAGCCATTTGGGGCGGGCCTATCTGATCTCCGAAGGAAAATGGCTGCTCGAACCGCTGCCGCGCGATATCGCTGTGCCGACCAAGGAGACGCAGGTAAGCACCATGATCGCTCGAGCGCGCGCTCTAGGGGTCGATGTGGGTGGCAGCGTTGACGAAGGTTTGCTTGCATTCCACGACGGGTATCGCGCCGATTCAGTAAAGTTGTTATCAGAGGCCGATAAATTGCGTATCGCCAGCATCCCGTGGACAGGGAAAGAAAGATATTTCTCTTTATGGGGGACGGTCTATTATTTCCCGGCAATTTACATTCCACAGGCTAGCGGGTTTTTTATCGGTAAACATCTGCATTGGACGGTGCAGCAAAGCTACTATTTGGTGCGTGGTCTGACCCTATTGACCTGCATTGTCCTATTGTCGATGGCATACAAATTGGCACCTGTGGCACCCCTCGCTTTGGCCTTGCTGGTGTTGCCCATGAGTATTTTTCAAATGCTATCTCCCACCATCGACGGGGTCACAACCGCATTGGCAATTTTGGTAATCAGCCAATTTCTCTTTAGCCTGAATACTGCCAACCGCATGCTTCCCATCTGGCAAATTTCAATTTGCGTATTTATCCTGGCGACCAGTCGCACGCATTTGATGCCGATGTTTCTATTGCCCATTTATATCGCGTGGCAACGCAGGTCCTTGAACAATTCATTGGTCGTTGGCGCGTTTGGCTTGGCAGCCATTGGCTGGGCTTTGGTGGCGCTGCGCTCAAATAATGGTTTGATGCTCGACCCAGCACACACCAGCGCCGGTTTGTTAATCTATTACGCAGCGCATCCCTTGGCCTTCCTAGAGATCGCCGCCGCCACCGTCGCAGACCCGGTGCAATCGACATTCCTACAGCAGTCTTTCATTGGCATATTAGGCTGGCTTGATGCCCCCCTGCATCAGCGCTTTTACCCGGCACTTTGGATGGGTTTAGTACTATGTGCTTGGGCAAGTATGTCATTTGCGAGTTTGCGCGAAATGCGGGAAGCGCGCATTGTATTGATCGCAAGCGCGCTGGCAGGTGTGGGTTTGATATTCCTGGCTTTGCTAGTGACCTTCACGCCGCATCCTGCCACTTTGGTGCAGGGTATTCAGGGACGGTATTTTTTGGTGCCAGCGCTGATATTGGCCTATGGCCTAAGCAATCATAGAAATACCCTTGCGGCTGGCCCCATAGTGTTGCTTTCTGCATTCTCGGTAGTATCACTTGGCGCCTTGATGATGGCATTGATTGATCGATACGGATTTCCCGGTTAAATGTGAAATCCGGATTCATCTTGAGCCAATCCGTCGCATCAAATACAAAATCGAAATCAATCGGTGCAATGCTCAATGAGGCTTACGTAAACCGCGTTGCAAAAATTGTGCGGTGTGCCAAAATGTCCTCGATCAAACCTGTCGTGAATGGGAGTGTTAACTATGGCTGAACAATTGCTGCCCGAATTGGATGAACTTGCCGAACGTTATTATCCCAAAGGCGATTACACCCGCAAAGGGCCGACCTACCTCACTTCCTATGCTCGGCTGTTGAGCAACCGTCGAATGGACGAGCTTCGAATTCTTGAGTTGGGCGTATTCTCTGGCGCATCGCTGCTGATCTGGAGGGACTACCTCCCCAACGCGACCATCGTTGGTATTGATATCGCCCAGGCCCCCGAGCGCATTCTCAATCTAGAACGCGTGCATTTTTTACGTGGCAGCCAGGACGATCCAGAAATCCTTCGTAAAGCCGCTAGCCTCGTAGGCGGTCAGTTCGATATCATTATTGATGACGCGTCGCACATCGGCTATCTGACCAAGCGTTCCCTTCATTACCTGTTCCCGTTCTTTCTCGTCCCTGGCGGCTGGTACATCATTGAGGATTTCGGCACTGCTTTCATACCGGAGTACCCTGACGGCGCCACCTACCAAGAACCGGCATGGGATGACGCTGTGCCTAGCATGCGTGAATTCCGAAGCAGTCAAAGCGGTATGGTTGGTTTCATTAAGCAGTTGATCGATCATCTGATGCAGGAACTCATGACCGGTGGCCGATCATTCATTTCGATGGATCGACTGATCGTAGAGACGAACATCGTCTTTATCGAGAAATCCAAACAGTCAGGTGCTCCTTGGCCAGGGCCTATCCCGGACTTTGCCCCAGACCAGTCCTCTGCCGAAACTGCCATCTCCGAGGCCAGCGGCCCCAGTTTGCAAGTATTGACAGAGCAATTGACAGCCGTCCAAATCGCGCTTACCGATTGCCAAGTATTGAAAGAAGAAATTGTCGGTCAGGCTCAACGTCTTGCCACCCTGGAGCGCATGGCATCCCAGTTGCGCAGTGCGCTTACGCCAGTACTTTGGCTGCGCCGACTGCTAAAGCGCTAGATCGAGAGCCGTTGCCGAGCGCCGACTGCGGCGACGCCCATTGACAACTCCTGCACGAACGCATGCGTGTCAGTGGGGGCGAAAAATTTGGCTTGCCCTTACCATTGCACGCAAAGTGAACTTTTGCGGGAGCAAAAATCCAATTGAAAAAACCAATCGCGGAAATATTGGCAGGTAAGGAATAATTTCTCTCGCACCGTCCATGCTGTGACGGTACAACTCGCTACCCGATTGAAACTGGGCTAATGACTGCGTCAGGAATTCCTGGAAAAAGCGCATGGAAATCATCCGCACCCGGAAAGTATCGGTTTGGCCGTTCGTATAGTTATGCAGCAATTTTTTCCAATAGTACAAACGGCTCTTCAACATGCGACTTGAAAAACTGTAGTTATCTCCGTACATCCGCCAGCGCAGCGTCGAAATCGGCAAATAAAAGACTTTTCCGATTTCAAAAATTCGAAGAAACAAATCATCGTCTTCATAGCCCGACAGGTTGACATCAAAACCACCGACGGCATCGTATTTTTCTTTTTTGATAATCATCACTCCGGGCATCACGATGATGTCTTTAAACAAAATATCCTCAATTTGTCGTTTGGGGTGCGGCCAACCAAAGGAATAGGTCTTGTGAATATTTTTATAAGTAATCCGACCGGTAGCGTCAATATTGTCGGCATCTGTATAAAGTAGATCGATGGCCGTGTCGGCGAGCCAAGGCACTACTTTTTCAAGCCGATCTTCATACCATTCGTCATCCTGATCAATAAAGCTGACGTATTGCCCCAGGCACATTTGCACCCCTAAGTTGCGTGCGCTAGATTGCCCGGCATTAGCTTTCGTAATGTATCTGGCGTTAAAGCCTGGATAGGCCTGCATGAATTCATCATACAAGGCGCGCGAACCGTCTGTGGAACCGTCGTCAACCACGATCAGTTCAATATTTTTATAAGTTTGCCCTTGAATACTCTTTAGTGCATTCCAAAAGAATTGTTTATCTACCCGGCAAGCGTTATAAACGGGCAATATGACTGAAACCAGCGGCGTATGCTTGCTGCCCTCGCGAACAATCAACGTTTCTCCAGAAAAGCCTTGTGATACCACTGGCGCCCCGCCGGGCCAGCGCGATACTCCTAATAATCTTCGAATACCATGCCGCAAACGCAGTTTTACCCTGTTTCGAAATCGACCTAAGGCTCTTACAGGCGCACTTATTGCCCAACTTGTCGAATGCAGTATTTCATAGAGTTGGCTGTTTTTGAACTGGATTTCAGCGCTTAGTGCTCCAATTTGAATTTCTAAATGAGTCTGTTTCTCCCTAGATTGAATTTCTAGCTGCGCCTGTTTTTCGCTAGATTTTCCAAGCGATTTTCGCAATGAAAAAATATCTTCTAAAGCGATCTTTAGTTCTTGGTTGCGCTCGGCTAGCAGCACCTCATGTTCATTACACTTTTCTTCCAGTTCTATCTGCGCAATACGGCTAGTCTCCATCCTTATCCCAAGGTCCGATAGGAGTTCCCCATTACTTTCATCCAGCGCCCGTAACTTCGTTTGCCCGGTAACAATAGCCGTTAGGGTCATTTGTGACAACGCAGTGACCATTTCCTCTACTTGAACGCCGCTCCACAAATGTCTCCATTTTTCAAATATACGTATCCTTGCCTCTTTTTTAGACTGATCGTCAGCCAATAAGCCTACGCCGGATTGCCCGGATGCGCGGTAATAGGCTGCGATGTGGTCAACATGGGTAAATTCGGACCACTGGGAAATTTGAAGGAGAAAATCCCAGTCCTCATAGACACTTAAACCTTCATCAAACCGAGCGCCTCGTCCTAAGACTTCGCTTGAGAAAAGCAGCGCATTAAGCGGGATATAGTTGCCGCCACGCAATCGCCCTTGGCTAAATGGCGAATTCATGGGTTCTAGGCCCAAGTTTTCACCTCGCATGTTTCGCAGCTCTGTGCCGCAATATGCCGCCATTTTTTCTGGGTTATTTTGAAGCGCAGTAACCAAAACGGAAATGTGACTGGGGTCAATCCAATCGTCATCATCCAGGAAAACAAAATACGCGCCCCGTGCATGGTCCATCGCATAGTTTGCAGCGGCGCTGCGACTTAGCGGCGCACCGGTTTGAATTAGTCGCAGCGGGTAGCGTCCGCATTTTTCACCGAGTTCTCGGTGCTTTTCTTTGCGCGCATTCACCACCACCACCTCAATATTGAGGTAGGTTTGAAGCGCCAATGCGCTAAGTGCCTCGGACAAAAGTGGTCTGTCCATACTGCGGATGAGGACACTTACCAGTGCATTGCCTCCAATCAGCTGGTCTGGGGATGAATCCATCGCACTTACGTACCGACCGCCAAACAGCTTATGCGTATTTGCGTCAAGTTCCTCCGCTCGGCTAATGAAATACGCTTCGGCTGAAGTCACATGCAAGCCCAAGGTGTAAGTTCGAAAACGATTCAGCGCGATGATCTGCTGATCGTAAGATTGCTCCTCCAATTGGGATGCAAAACACGCCATTGCTTGTGCTTTTTTAGCAGCCAGGTCGCTAATGTCGAGCAGTGCATTGGGGTGCACCATCGGCACGCCGACTTCATACATCGCCAGAGTGACATTCCTGCCAAGCCGACGGGTTGCCTCTAAGGCCGCGAGGGCAACGGCGCGGTGGTCAGGATGTATTTCAAATATAGAGGGCGCGTAGACTAAATCAGCATCGCTTGAATCAATAACACTTTGAATTTGGAGAATCAAAGACTCACAATAATGGAGCCCGCGATCAGGCAAACCCCAAAAATGCGGCGCCCCATAACCCAAAATTAGCGCAGCAGTGGCGGACTCTTTCTGCCTGGTACCTGCAACCGATTCACGCAAATCATTGGCGGCACGGTAGGCTCCATCGGTCAGGATATGCACTTTGACCTGTTCGCCCGCCGCAACGTGGCGCATGATGGCCCCTGCACACCCAAATACCTCATCGTCGGGATGCGGGGCCAGAACTAATGCTCGGGCGCCTTGCAACTTGCGCACGGGTTTATAGGGGATGGATTTAGTTTCCACTAATTAATGATGCTGCGTTAGGTGGACAATTGCCTTACTTAGTCTGAATAAGGTCAACGCAAAAGGATAACAGAAGCGGCTGGGCGGCCTTATTCGAATGTAGACTTGCTTTGACCTAGTTGCCCACGCCAGCCATCGCGTATTCCTGCCAACATCGCGTGCAAATGTCCGGTGCGCGGTTGCGCCACAATCACGAAAAATAGAAATTTTTTGGCTAGTTGCAATAGATCAGAGAGCTTCCAGGCAAGACTGATATGAGGCAATTTCTGCAGATAGACCCCATTACGAAATACATAGTAGTGTCGCAGCGGCCCATGCCAGGCAACCTGCCTGTGCCCGATGCGCCGTACCCCAGTGCCGATACTGTGTATGAGGTGGGCCTGCGCTACGCCAAAGAATTTCCAACCCTGGCTACGAAGGCGCAAGCACCACTCAATGTCTACGTAGTCTATGAATAGAGCGTCAAGAAAATTACCCCCGTCGCGCCACGCTTTCAAGGGAATTAGGCAACCTGAAGTGATCAGATGGTCTACTTCCAAGGGCTTTCCTGGCTCTGGAATCACACGACGCCGCCTGCCGTTTATAGGCGCGATAAATGGCGCAGGCCGTCCGGTATGGGGATCGATTTGCTGGGCTCCGACCGCACCGATCTGATGCCCCTGGGCCTCGAGCATGGTGCAAGCATGTAAAAGCCGCTCCACCATATCTGCGGCTGGTTCACTATCTTGATCGAAGCTAACTACATAGTCAGCCCCTTGTTTGCTGGCCCACAAGAAGCCAGCATTGAGGGCGCTAGCCACACCCAAATTGGACCCAAGGTGCACAACAGTGAATCCACTTTGTTCTACAGGCAAGCTGTCACTGAGGGTTTTTGGGCCGTTGTGCAGCATGCAGCCCAAAGTCACCTGTGGCGCAAGTGCCCGCAAAAGTGTTTGGAGCTTTTGCCTATCAGCTTGATACACCACCACGATTGCCGCCACCCTTGGGGTCAAGGGCCTTTTTGCCTTAGCCCGATCTATTGGATCGCGTGGAAGGACATCTTCGCCGCTCACTGCTGAATTCTGCCCTTGGTTTACGTCCATTACCAGTACGCTCAGGCACGTCCAGGCAGACTAAAGGCGACGAAAAATCAAGGCAAACCACAGCCCGGCCTGGCCGATCCAGGTTTGCCGATAGACGCCAGACTTCCATAATGCGGCGCCGCGCACCCACAGGCTAGACGAGCTTCGGGCCACTTCAAAGGCCTCTAGTACTGCGAGCGACGGGTTCGTCAGTTGCGCGCGCACGGCGGACAAGGCATGAATATTTTGGTCGTTGGCGAGCTTAAAGTAGCCAGCAAGGAGCATGGCTATTCGGCGAATGGTAGGCAGCAGGCCCACATTCATCCCCACCAAATTGAGGCGATGCTGTCTGTAATCGACCCTAGGGATCGGGTCATAAATCATCCGGCCGCCGCATGCGGTAACCACCAAATAGGCCCACCAATCATGGGTAACCAAAGGCGCTTTCGGCCGTGATTGCGCCAATAACTGACGCGCCGCAGCGTTGAAGACCAATGTATTTCCACCTGCGATTGACTGTACCAGGGCATTGGCAAAAGCGGGCTTTCGGGCAAACTTTGGAGACCATCCAAGATCCTGGCCTTGCTCGTCAATGAGGCAAGTTCGCGATCCGTAAAGCAAGTATTCGTCGCTCGGGTAAGCCGATAAGGCGAGCACTGCAGCACTCAATTTCTCTGGGTGCCAGAGGTCATCTTGGTCTGAAAATGCGAAATAATCTGCGTTTATGGCATCTAACGCCAAAAGATGCAAGAAATTAGCAACAAATCCACTGTGAGGCCCTTCTACGATCCGCAGTTTATGTTCTCCCCAAGCCCCTTGGTAGCGCCTGAGTATCTCGCGGGTTTGGTCCGAGCTGCCATCGTCCGACGCCCACACCATCCAATTGACCCCTTGCTGGGCGGCAATGGAATCGAGTTGCTGCGGCAAAAACTCCTGCCCATTAAATGTGCACAACAAGATTGCGATGGTTGTTTGAGAAGTCACTGAAAATGCAATCCGGTAGGCGGGCTTTAGCTGCTTTGTTGCGGCAATCAGACAAAAAGTTCATGCTCTTTGATTGGCCGTGAGAGTCAATTCTAAAGGCTGGCATTTCATTTAATGGCGCGTGGATGTGCGTGGGCGCACAGGAACGGACATTTATCAAGAGGGCATTTCCCCAACAACGCTGCGCCAAAGGAATATTTGGCCCTCTAGCGGCGGATTTCTTTACCAAAACGACGGCGTCCTCACGCATTGAGGCAAAAATACTTTACTTATGTCCAAATATTCATATATGATCAGAAGAAACGTCATATATGAATATTCTCCTACGCGTCCCGCTCAACACTTCAACCGAGCAATCCACTCGGCTCAAGGCATTGCAAGCCGTTTTCGCGCAGGCCTGCAATGCTTTGGCGCCCATCGTGCAACAGACTAAAGTGTGGAACCGCGTGGCGCTGCACCACCTGATGTACCGTAATTTGCGCGAGCGCTTCCCCGAATTGGGCTCTCAAATGGTTTGCAATGCCATTTATTCGGTGTCCAGAACCAGCCGTTTGGTGTTTCAAAGTCCGCAGAGCCCTTTCAATCTATCCAAATTGGCTGGAAAGCCCCTGCCGCTGCTGCGCTTTACAGACCAGTGCCCGGTGTACTTTGACCGTCATACCCTGAGCGTTAAAGATGGCCAGTTGTCCATGTACACCCTGGACGGGCGAATGCGCTTCGCACTGGCGCTCTCGCCCCAGGATGAGGCTAATTTCAAAGTGTATAAATTGCTCGAGATCGTGCTCTCTGGCAGCGATGCCAGCAATTACTGCCTGGCGTTCCAATTTAGCGATGCCTCCGTGTCTGCTGCTTCAGTGCTGGAAGACGCCCCACCCGAGGCTACTGGCGAGCCTACGCCACCCTCTGCGGGCGCTGCCCTGCCCGATTACGTTTTGGTCGAGGAGACCCCATGAACCCCAATAAACCCCCCTCCGAGTTACGCACTGCCATCGGCGCGCTGAGCCCTTATTTCCGCCAAGCCGCCTGGTTCAGCGTATTTACCAATCTATTGGTCCTGGCGCCCTCAGGCTATATGTTGGAGGTCTACGACCGGGTGCTTAACAGCAGCGACGTGATGACCTTGGCCATGCTGACCATGCTGGTTTTGGGTGCCTACGCCCTGATGGAGGTGCTCGAGTGGGTGCGCTCGGAGGTGATGCACGAAGCCGCGGTGGATTTTGACAAGCAATTTAATCGCCGCATCTTTGACGCCATTTTCGAGGCCAACCTCAAACGCCTGCCCTTTGGCACCGCGCAGGCCATGAATGATTTCCGTTCCGTGCGCGACTTCCTGGGCGCACCCGTCCTCATGGCGATGATGGACGCGCCGATGTCGCTGTTATTTTTGGTGATCATATTTATGATCAGCCCGGTGCTGGGCTGGGCCTCTGTAATTGCCGCGGTCGCCCAAACGCTGATCGGCTGGCTCAATGAGCGCAGCACCCAGCCGCCTTTAATGGCGGCCAACCGCAGCGCAATTGGCGCGCAACAATACGCCGACAACACCCTGCGCAATGCCCAGGTCATCGATGCCATGGGGATGCTTCGGGACATCCATAAACGCTGGTTCAAAAAGCAAGAAGAATTCCTGAACCTACAGGCTACCGCCTCGGACCATGGCGGTTTTTACCAGGCGCTCTCCAGATTTTTGCAAAACACCATCAGTTCGGGCCTCTTGGGCCTAGGCGCCTGGCTCTTGCTACACAACCAGCTCAATGGCGGCGCCTCGTACATGATCGTGGGCTCTATTCTGGGCGGGCGGGTGCTTGCACCGCTGGGCCAATTGGTGGCGCAATGGCAATTGGTGGTCAATGTCCGCGTGGCCTACGCCCGACTCGACGCGGTTTTGAACGCGGTGCCAGCCAAAGCCGAATCCATGCAACTGCCCCCGCCCAGCGGCCATTTGCTCGTCGAGCAGGTCATGGCCGGCGCCCCCGGCTCGCAAGTGGCGATCTTGCGCGGCGTGGCCTTTGCACTGAACCCTGGCGAGGTGCTGGCGGTGGTGGGGCCATCGGCCTCGGGCAAGACGACCTTGGCGCGTCTGCTGGTGGGTCTGTGGCCCGCTGCCAGCGGCAAAGTACGTTTAGACGGCGCCGATATTTATAGTTGGGACAAAAACCACCTAGGCCCCTTCGTGGGCTACCTGCCCCAGGGCGTTGAATTGTTTGACGGAACCATCGCCGACAACATCGCCCGCTTTGGCGTCGTTGATACCGCGCAGGTCGAGGCCGCAGCCAGGGCCGTTGGCCTGCACGAGCTGATCATGGCCTTGCCCAAAGGCTACGACAGCCAAGTCGGGCGCGATGGCGCGGTTTTGTCCGGCGGCCAACGCCAGCGCGTCGGCCTGGCCCGGGCGATTTACGGGCGGCCCGCCTTTGTGGTGCTGGACGAACCCAACTCCAGTCTGGACGAGCAAGGCGACGCCGCTTTGGCGGCCAGCATCGCTAACCTCAAAGCCAGCGGCACCACCTTTGTTGTCATGACGCACCGCACCAGCATTTTGGGCGTCGCCGACAAGATGCTCGTACTGCGCGATGGACAGCAACAAATGTTTGGCCCCCGCGACGAGGTTCTCAAAGCCTTGAATGAAGCTGCCGCCAAAGCGCGGACCCCCGCCCCAGGCGCGATGGCACCGGCGGCCGCCTGATCCAAGGAATACACCTTATGAACCAAGCCAACTCCCCCACCCCCCGCAGCGCGTTGCGCTCCACCTTGTGGAGCTTTCGCGGGGCTTTCCTGAGCGTCGGCGGCTACAGCATGGTGGCCAATTTACTGATGCTCTCACCCACTCTGTACATGCTGCAGGTGTACGACCGCGTGCTCAAAAGCCAAAGCGAACTCACACTTTTGGCCATGTCCATGCTGACCCTTGCCATGTTTGCCGTCATGGCCGCAGCCGAGTGGATGCGTTCGCGCTTGCTCGTGCGCGCCGGCGTCGCGCTGGACGGGCGGCTGAGCACCCAGGTGTTTAACGCCAGCTTTGACGCCTACCTCAGCCAAACCGGCAACTCGCCCTCGCGCGCCTTTGGCGACCTGATCCAGGTGCGCCAGTTCCTCACCGGCAATGGCATCTTTGCGTTCTTTGATGCGCCATGGACACCTATTTATATGGCGGTACTGTTCTTCCTGCACCCGATGCTGGGCTGGCTGGGTATAGTCTTTGCGCTGGTGCAACTGGCCTTGGCCAAATTCGGCCACCAGGGCACGCTGGCACCCAGCGAAGCGGCCACAGCAGCCAACGCCGACGCGGGTATCTTTTTGCAAAGCAAACTTCGCAACGCCGAGGTGATCGAGTCGATGGGCATGCTGCGCAACCTGCAAAGGCGCTGGCTGCAGCGCCATGCATTTGCAATGCAGCGCAGCGGCGAAGCCCAGCATGTGACCCACCGTATCACCGCCATCAGCAAGTTTGTACGCTATAGCCAGCAATCGCTGGTCCTCGGAGCGGGCGCTTTGCTGGTGATCCAGGGCGAACTCTCCCCCGGCGGCATGATCGCGGCCAACGTACTGATGACGCGCGCGCTAGCACCCATCGACCTGATGGTCAGCAGCTGGCGCCAGTTTGCCGGCATGCGGGCTGCCTTCGAACGTCTGGAAAAATTGCTTGCCGACTACCCTGAACGCGACCAGCGCCTGCAACGCGTCGCCCCCAGTGGCGCTATCCATGTGCAAAACGCAGTGGCCACCGCACCCGGGCGCAAAGAGGCCATCCTCAAAGACGTCAGTATCAGCGCCCTGCCTGGGAGCGTCACCGTCATTCTGGGGCCTTCGGGCTCGGGCAAATCCACACTGGCGCGCGTCATGGTGGGCATCTGGCCCGACGTCAGCGGCAACGTGCTGCTCGACGAGTTGCCCATCGCCTCGTGGAAACGCGAAGAGCTCGGCCCCCACATCGGCTATCTGCCCCAGGACGTGGAGCTGTTTGAAGGCACGATTGCCGAAAACATCGCCCGCTTTGGCAGCAATGACAGTGCCCCCATCATTGAAGCGGCCAAAGCAGCCGGTCTGCACGAGATGATTTTGCGCTTCCCCAAAGGCTATGACACCTCCACCGGCGAGGCCGGCAACCTGCTCTCGGGTGGCCAGCGCCAGCGCATCGGCTTGGCCCGCGCGATCTACGGTAACCCCAAGCTAGTGGTTCTGGACGAGCCCAATGCCAACCTGGACGACGCCGGCGAAGCGGCGCTGCAGCAAACCGTGGTGCGCCTCAAAGCACAGGGCAAAACCGTGGTGTTGATCACCCACCGCCCGGGCGCTGTCGCGGTGGCAGACCACCTGCTGATCCTCAACAACGGGCAGGTCCAAGCCCGTGGACCGCGTGATGCGGTTATCGCCGCGCTGCAAGCGGCACAAAAGAACGCCGCAGCCGCTACGCCCGGTGCGGCATTGCCAGCCTAAAGATTTCTGATTTCTACCAAAAACTTATTTCACCCTCAACTTTTGTCGGACCTGCCATGACCACACCCCCCGTCAACCAACGCATTGCCTCCAAACTGGCCTCGGCGCACGGCGCACCCAGCGAAGCAACCCTCATCTCCCCGGCCGACCCCTTGCAGCCCGCGCCCTCGGGCCGCGCCGGGCGCATCGGCGCATGGACCTTGGGCATCGGCCTGGTGGCTTTGCTGGTCTGGACCGCCATGGCGCCGCTCGATGAAGGCGTTCCCGGCCCGGGCATGGTGGCCATCGACACCAAACGCAAAGTCATCCAGCACCTGAGCGGCGGCTTGGTCAAAGAAGTGTTCGTGCGCGAGGGGCAACAAGTCAAGGAAGGCGAGTTGCTTTTGCGCCTGGACGAGGCCGCCTCGCGCGCCAACTTCGAAGCTGCACGCCAACGCTACATTGGCCTGCGCGCCATGCAAGACCGGCTGCAGGCTGAGCAGCGCGGCCAGGCCAGCATCAGCTTTCACCCCGACGTGCTGCAAGCGGCGCGAGATCCGCAGATTCAACTGGTGGTGGCCACCCAGCAGCAACTCTTTAGCTCGCGGCGTGGCAGCCTGACTGCCGACCTGCAAAGCATGCAGGAAAACATTGCCGGCCAGGAAGGCATGATCTTGGCCTATGAAAGTATCAACGCCAACCGCAAAAACCAGCTCGCACTGCTGACCGAAGAGCTCAACAACACCAAAGGACTGGTCGCCGAGGGCTACGCCCCGCGCAACCGCCAGTTGGAGTTGGAGCGCCAGGTTTCCGAGATGGGCTCCGCTTTGGCCGAACTCCAGGGTAACGCTACCCGCGCCAAGCGGGCGATTGCCGAAGTGCGCCAACGCATGGTGGCGCGCCAGCAAGATTTCAACAAAGAAGTGGAATCCAACCTGGCTGACGTGGGCCGGGAGGTGGAGGCGGACCAGGAAAAATACCGCGCCACCCAAGACGACATGGGACGCTTAGAGATCAAATCCCCTGCAGCCGGCCAGGTGGTGGGCTTGACGGTGCAATCCATTGGCGCGGTGATTGGCGCGGGCCAAAAGCTGATGGACATTGTGCCCAAAGAACAAGCATTGTTGATCGAGGCCAAGGTGGCGCCCCACCTCATCGACAAAGTCCAGGCGGGTATCCCGGTGGACGTGCGCTTTTCGTCCTTCTCCAATACACCGCAGCTGGTTGTGAAGGGATCCGTGCAATCCGTCTCGGGCGATCTGATCGTGGAGCAAAACGGCATGGCCTACTACCTGGCGCGTATCAGCATCACCGAAGCGGGCTTTAAAGAGTTGGGCGATCGCCAATTGCAGTCGGGGATGCCGGTAGAGGTCATCTTCATCACCGGAAAGCGTTCGATGCTGACGTACCTGCTGCACCCCCTGATGAAGCGCATGGCCGCTTCCATGAAGGAGGAATAAGAATGCCCAAGACCTCCTACGCCACGCCCGTGCAGACCAAGGGCGCCCTGCGCAAACACGCCATCGCGATTGCGCTTTTGGGCGCGTGCGGCATGGCCTCGGCCATGGACTTGTTGCAGGTCTACGAAGCAGCGCGCCAAAACGACCCCAACATACTTGCCGCGCGCGCAGCCGCCGACATTGGCCGCGAGCGCCTACCCCAAGCCTTGGCGCAACAACTGCCCAACGTATCTTTCAGCGCGCAGTACGGCAAAAACCAGTTGGCGAGCACCTCGCCTAATTTTCTGGGTGTGGACCAAACCATCAACACCGAGTACCCCAGCACCAGCCAAACCCTGACCATTCGCCAGCCGATTTACCGCAGCTACCTGTTTGCGCAAACCCGCCAGGCCCAGGCGCAGTTTGAAGATGCCGAGGCCACTTTGGCCCAAGAGGAGCAAAACCTGCTCGCCCGCGTCACGGGCAACTACCTAGAGGCACTGCTTTCCCAAGAGCAACTCGAACTGGTGCTGGCCCAGCGCGCAGCTAACACCACGCAACTGGACATCGCACGCAAAGCCTTCGCCGCAGGTGCGGGCACCCGAACGGACATCGACGAGGCCCAGGCCCGCCTTGACAGCACGCTGGCCCTGGAAATCGAGGCGCGTCAAAACATGTCCTACACCTTGCGCCAGTTAGAGCAATTGACCGGCAGCCCGGCAGGCGTGCTGGCGCGCCTGAATTTGGCCAATTTCACGCTGGCCGACCCGCAACCGGCTGACTTGGACACCTGGATTGCCCGAGCCGAGCGCAGCAGCCCCCAATTGCGCAGTCTGCAAGCCCAGCTAGAAACTGCGCGCCAGGAAGTGGACAAAGCCAGTTCCGGCCACGAGCCGACCTTGGACGCCACGCTCCAATGGACTAGCAGCGCGAGCGAAAACGTCTACAACATTCGCAATAGCTACACCAACGCGAGCGTGGGCGTGCAGCTCACGATTCCGATTTACGGCGGCGGCTATACCAGCTCCCAGGTGCGCCAAGCCCTGGCCCAGCAAGAGCGTGCCAGCCAGGCCCTGGAAGCGGGACGGCGCGATCTGGGCATGCGGGTTTTCCGGGAATTGCGTGGCGTGACCGAAAACATCCCCAAGGTGCGCGCACTGGAAAAAGCCTTGAGCTCGGCCGAGCAGCTGATTGTGTCCAACCGCAAGTCCTTCCAGGCCGGCACCCGCACGGTGATCGACATCCTGAACGCCGAGCAGCAGCGCTTTTTGGTACTGCGTGATTTGGCGCAGGCGCGTTATGTGTACCTGAGCGCGCGGATCCGTTTGCTGTCTTTGGTCGGCGAGGCCGATTTGGGTGCCTTGACTGCCATCAACCAGATGTTTGGCCCCTAAGGTCGGCGCTTCTTTGGTTGCAAGAAAAAAGCCCTGGAACTTCGCAGTTCCAGGGCTTTTCAATTGGTGCGGCTGGCAGGAATCGAACCCACGACCCCTTGGTTCGTAGCCAAGTACTCTATCCAGCTGAGCTACAGCCGCTAAGCGTTCAATTCTAGCATAGGCCGCTTCTGATACCGCTACGCGGCGAGCTCAAGGCTGGCAGACAGACCTGTACGGTCGGTGACATACGCGCCAATTCGGTCAAGGGAGTGATCTCTACAATAAAGCGTTCCACCACCCCGTTTATGAAGGAAATGCTATGAGCCTGGAATCAATGACCGAATCGATGCGCACAAAAATGGGCGCTGACAGCGGCCTGGATGCAACCCTGAAATTTGACTGCGGTAGCGACGGCGTTATCGTTTTGGACGGCGTCTCCAAGCCCAACAGTGTTTCCAACACCAACCAAGACACCGACTGCACCATCCTTATCAGCCTGGAAAACCTGCAAGCCCTGCTCGACGGCGAACTCAACGCCGTGACTGGTTTTATGAGCGGCAAACTCAAGGTCGAAGGCGACATGAGCGTCGCCATGAAACTGCAAAGCGTGGTCTAAATAAAAAAAAGCCCCCGCCTTCACAGCGGGGGCTTTTTGCACTTGGTGGGCCCACCAGGACTTGAACCTGGGACCAAAGGATTATGAGTCCTCTGCTCTAACCAACTGAGCTATAGGCCCGGCGCGCCGATTCTAGCGTCTCACCCCCATTCAGCCCGCTTCACTACCATGCAACAAATTCAACGAAAATAACAAATAAATTGTCTTTTTTATTATTTTCGCCTTATACTTAACAAAGTTCAGCCCACCGGCGAATCTTTCGCTGTGATCTTGGGCCGGGACTTCGTTGGCAGCGCTCCTCTGTGAAGGCCGCTGAAAAAAATGCAGGGCCCCTTGGCGACCGATCCTTCGGGATCCGTAGCCAAGGCGGCATCTGTTAATGATGCCCTGAGCCCCTCAGGCAGCGTCGAGAAAAATACTTTGCAAATCCGATAAAAAGTCAAAACCTTTAACAGTGGGGCGCACGCGCACAGCATCGCGGGTAACTAAACCCTTGGCTTGGGCTTGAGCCAAAGCCGTCTCAATCGTGCTCAGCGGCAGACCGGTGCGGTCACGAAAAGCTTGTAAGTCAAAGCCATCGCGCAGGCGCAGGGCGTTGAGCATGTACTCAAAAGGTAAATCGGCACGGCGCACGTCTTGGCTCTCGGCCAGTGCCCGGCCTTGCGCAGCGCGCTCTTGGTACAGACGCGGATCACGCAGGCGGCTTTGGCGCACCACGCGGTGGGCAAAGCTGAGCTTGCTGTGCGCGCCTGCGCCCAGCCCAAGATAGTCGCCAAACTGCCAGTAATTGAGGTTGTGCAAACAGCGGTGCCCCGCGCGCGCGTAAGCCGACACCTCGTAGCGATCCAGCCCAGCCAGGCCGGTCAGCTCGGTGATGCGGTCCAGCATGGAATAGGCCATATCGTCCTCGGGCAGCGGCGGTGGGAATTTGGCGAAATAGGTGTTGGGCTCGATGGTCAGGTGGTAAATCGAGAGGTGCGGCGGCGCAAAGTCCAGCGCCTGGTGCACATCGGCCTCCAATTGCGCCATGCTTTGCCCGGGCAAGGCGTACATCAGGTCCAGGTTAAAGGTGGCAAAAGAGCGCGCCGCCTCCTCGAGGGCGGCACGCGCATGCGCGCCGTCATGGACCCGGCCCAAGGCCTGCAGGTGCGCGTCATTAAAGCTTTGCACGCCAATGGACAAGCGAGTCACGCCCGCTTGCGCAAAGGCGCGAAAGCGATCCCGCTCAAAAGTGCCCGGGTTGGCCTCCATGCTGATTTCGCAGTCGGGGGTCAGGGGCAGGCGGGCGCGCACAGCGCTGAGCAAGCGGTCAATTTCTTGCGGCGCAAACAAGCTGGGCGTACCACCCCCCATAAAAATACTGTGCACCGGTCGGCCCCACACCAGCGGCAAGGCGGCCTCCAGGTCGGCGATCAGGGCATCGACATAGGCGGCCTGCGGTAATTCACCCGGCGGTGCAGCGTGCGAGTTGAAGTCGCAGTAAGGGCATTTGCGCAAGCACCAAGGCAGGTGCAGGTACAAGGACAAAGGCGGCAGGGCCGGCAGTTGCAGCACGCCGGGGCGCATGTGGTGCGCCAGGTCGTAGGCCTGGGCTTGCACGTCCTGCGCAGCTTCGGCCTGCAGCGCGATGGTTTTCATGCGTTGAACCAGCGCTCGCGCATTAGCGCCAGCATGGCTTGGGCAGCGCGGCCTCGGTGGCTGTGGGCATTTTTAACCTCCACAGGCAATTGGGCAAAAGTCTGGCCGAATTGAGGAATCCACATCACCGGGTCAAAGCCAAAACCGTTGCTGCCAACCGGCGCGCGTGCAATCTCACCGACCACGCGCCCCACAGCGATCAGCGGCTCGGGGTCTTCAGGCGTGCGCACCGCCACCAGGGTGCTGACCAGCGCGGCGCGCCGTTCGCTCAGGCCTTCCATTTGGGCGAGCAAGGCGGTGACGTTGTTATCGTCGCCTTTGGGCAAGCCAAATTGGGTCGCGTAGTAGGCGGTGTCGACACCGGGCAACCCGCCAAAAGCGTCCACGCACAGACCGGCATCGTCGGCCAGCGCGGGCCGGCCGGTGTGTGCGGCGGCGTTGCGCGCCTTGGCCAGCGCGTTTTCGACAAATGTGCGGTGCGGCTCCGGACATTCAGGCACGCCCAGATCGCCTTGGCGCACCAGCGTGCAGTCCAGGTCGGCAAACATGGCTTGCAACTCGGCGAGCTTGCCCTGGTTGTTGGACGCGAGAACGATGTGCATCGGCCAGCGCCAGCCTTAAGCCGCTGGCAGCGCCTGGGCCAGCGCTTGTTGCTGCAGCGCCATCAGCTCGACGATGCCTTTTTCGGCCAGGTTGAGTAAAGCGTCCATTTCCGCGCGGGAGAAAGCGGCGCCTTCAGCGGTGCCCTGCACTTCCACAAAATGGCCGGCGCCGGTCATGACCACATTCATGTCCGTATCGCAGGCGGAGTCCTCGGTGTATTCCAAATCGAGCAGAGGCGTGCCCTGCACAATGCCCACCGAAATGGCCGCCACCGGCCCCACAATTGGCGACTGGCTGATCTTGCCCTGCGCCAGCAAGCGGTTGACGGCGTCTTGGGCGGCGACAAAAGCGCCGGTAATGGCCGCCGTGCGCGTGCCGCCGTCGGCCTGCAAAACATCGCAATCGAGCGCGATGGTGCGTTCGCCCAGGGCCTTGAGGTCAAACACGGCGCGCAAGGAGCGTCCGATCAGGCGCTGGATTTCCTGGGTGCGGCCGCTTTGCTTGCCTTTGGCAGCCTCGCGGTCGCTGCGGGTGTGGGTGGCACGCGGCAGCATGCCGTATTCGGCCGTGACCCAGCCTTCGCCGCTGCCGCGTTTGTGGGGCGGCACTTTTTCTTCGACGGAGGCGGTACACAAGACCTTGGTCGCGCCAAACTCAATGAGCACCGAACCTTCAGCATGCACGGTATAGCCGCGTGTGATGCGCACCGGGCGCAAAGCATGGGCAGCGCGCGCGCCGCTTCGAACAAAAACAGACATGGAACAACCTCAGGCGGTGAAAAAGCGACAAACCTGTGCGCACAGGGCGGCGCTCAGCTCAGGTCGGCATTATCGGGCTCTTCCCAGGAGACGGCGACCAGGGTAGCGTTGTCGCCATGGGCGCCGCCACGCTGCAGCGCCAGTTCCATCAGACCGGCCGAGCCATCGGCCACGTTGTGCCGGCTCATCCAATCGACAATGTCTGCTTCGCCAACCGACCCCCACAAGCCGTCAGAGCACAGCAACAGACGGTCACGAAAGTGCAAAGGTGCCGGGTCTGAAACGTCCACAAAAGGCGCGTTGGAAGCGCCCAGGCAGTTGTACAAGGTGTGCCGACTGACTCCGGGGCCGTCGCCTGCGGCGCTCTCGCGCATGAGCATGGAGTGGTCGGTCGTTTGCATAAAGATCTCTTGGTCGCGCACCAGGTACAGGCGCGAATCGCCACAATGGCCGACATAAACCTGGTGGTCCTGGATGATGGCAATCACCATGGTCGTGCTGGGGGTGTCAACCATGCTGTGGCCCATAGCGTAAGCAACCAGGTTCTGGTGCGCCGCCATCATGGCATCGCGCATAAAAGCGGGTACGTCGTGCAATCGGGGCTTGGCCTGTTCGTGGAACATCGACATCACCACCTGCAAACCCAGTTGTGAAGCCACCTCGCCTGCAGGATGGCCACCCAGCCCGTCAGCGACTAGGAAAATAGCGGCGCCCTGGGTGTAGGTATAACCCGCCCGATCTTCATTTTTTTTGCGACCGCCGATGCGGCTTAACTGAAAGACGGAAAACTTCATAGGCTGTTACAAATCAGGAGGCCAGAGTCTAGGCTCGCGCACTGCGCTGACCAATCAGCCGGCTCATGGCCGAGGGGAAACTCAGTTGTTGCGCGCTGGACACCTCTGGCGATGTGCCATCGCCCATCAGCATTTTTTGCACCGAAAATACCGAGTGCGGACGGCTTTGCGGATTCAAAGCCATGCAGGCGGTGACCAAATCGACCAGACTGTCGGAATAGGTGGCGCGCAAAGACACCAAATGCTGGCGCAACTGCTCGGGCCCGTCGGCGCGGGCCAGGTCGGGTGGCGGGTGGCCCGCCATGCAGGAAAAAATGCAGGCGCCGATGGCAAAAATATCCGTCCAGGGGCCGATGGCGTTGCCGTGTTTGCGCATTTCTGGTCCCGAGAATCCCGGTGTGAACATGGGCTGTAAAAACTTTCCGTCTTTGTGCAACACATTGCGTGCTGCGCCAAAGTCAATCAAAACCGCCCGGTCGTCGTCCGTGATGAAAATATTGGCCGGTTTGATATCCAGGTGCAGCATGGTGTGCTGGTGCACCACCCGCAAACCACGCAAGACCTCGTCAAATAAAGAGCGAATGGTGCTCTCGCGAAAAATCTTAGGCTGCTTGAGCGAGGCAGCCACCATGATGTACTGCTGCAAGGTCGAGCCTTCCAGGTAGTTCATCACCAGATACACCGTGTCGTTTTCCAACAAAAAGTTGAGTACGCTCACCACGCTGGGGTGCACGATTTGGGCCAGAGCCCGCCCCTCCTCCAAAAAACAGCGCAAACCCATGCGGTACAAAGCACGCATTTCGCGGGGCACGACCACTTCGGCATTGCCGTTTTCACGCGATGCCAAGGCGCCGGGGAGGTATTCTTTGACAGCCACTTCCTGTCCGGTAGGACTGATGGCGCGGTACACAATGCCAAAACCGCCCGAGCCAATCTTGTTGACAATGCGGTAGCCGCCGACAACTTTGCCGGGAACGAGGGCTGCGGGTTGCGAACGGGCGCTATCCTTGGTCATCTTGCTTTAATCGGATTGCCTCGCACCATGTTGTGCTCCCGCCATGGCTGGCGAGCCGGGATGAGAAGCCGGTTATTCTTGGGCCCTCCACTGCCATGCCCAAGGATTATTCGATGCAAGTTTACAGTATGACCGGCTATGCCAGTGTGCAAAGCCAGGGCGCGCAGGCGGCGCAGGATAAGAGCCAAGCCGGTGCAGCCAACGTTCGGCTGGGACTTGAAATCCGCTCGGTCAACAGCCGCTTTCTGGACTTGTCGTTTCGCCTCCCGGATGATTTGCGCGCCTTTGAGCCGCCACTGCGCGAACTGATCACCAAAGCCCTCAAGCGCGGCAAGGTGGAAGTGCGGGCTGTTTTCGAAATCAGCCGCAGCCAGGGCGTGGCCGCACCCAACCCCGCGCTGCTAGAAAGCCTGCGCTTGGCGCAAGAACAAGTCACCCACTGGCTGCCCGACGCAAAGGCGCTGAGCGTGGCCGATGTGCTGCGCCTGGCCGGCAACGAGCAAGGCGGCCCGCAAGACTGGAGCGATCAGCTCATGCCCTTGGCCCGCGAAGCGGTACAGGCGCTTTTGGAGGCGCGGCGGCGAGAGGGCGAGCGCCTGGGCCACATGCTCTTAGACCATATCGAGCAGCTACGCACGCTGGCCAGCCAGGCCACGCCGCTGGTGCCTCAAGTCGTGGAGCAGCAGCGCCTGCGTTTTATGGATAAGTGGAAAGAGGCCTTGGCACTGAGTGCGGGCAGCGTGAGCGCCGAAGCGGCCCAGGACCGGGCGCTGACCGAGGCCACCGCCTTTGCCATCCGCATAGACGTAGCCGAGGAAATCACCCGCCTGGGCGCACATCTTGACGAGCTCGCGCACCTGATCAATAAGGGCGGCGAGCTGGGCAAACGCATGGATTTCCTCATCCAAGAGCTGCACCGCGAGGCCAACACCATGGGCTCCAAGTCAGCCGCGCTGCCGCTCACCCGCATCTCGGTGGACATGAAGGTGCTGATCGAGCAAATGCGCGAGCAGGTCCAGAACATAGAATGACCGGCCAACCAACGCCCTAGCCTGCCCTATGGAGTACCCCGGAAACCTCTTTGTTGTTGCTGCCCCCAGCGGGGCGGGCAAGTCCAGCCTGGTGCGCGCGCTCCAGGAACTGGACTCGCATGTGCAGCCCTCGGTCTCGCATACCACGCGGGCGCCACGCGGCCAGGAAAAGCACGGGCGGGAGTACTTTTTCATCTCCGAACTCGAGTTTGACGCGATGGTACAGGCCGACGCCTTCGTCGAATGGGCCCATGTGCACCAGCACC
>Ga0209084_1000604_pt1 | contig 33563 bp, 56 predicted proteins | sample C_130820_MF_Meta_FD_187309 | JGI IMG/M metagenome (GOLD analysis project Ga0209084, IMG submission 187309) | Freshwater microbial communities from Lake Croche, Canada to study carbon cycling - C_130820_MF_MetaG (SPAdes) (version 2) | ecosystem: Environmental > Aquatic > Freshwater > Lake... | reverse complement strand
TAACTGCTTCCTGTCCACTCTCATCGTCGGATTCAGCAGGCTCGACCTCAGTCGCCTCTACTTCTTCTTCCGGAGCTAGACGCAGATGCTGGATGTTAAATTCGGCTAAATTTTCACTCGTTACAACATTTTGAGCCTGCTTCGGCTCTTGCACTTCAGACATGAGTTGCCTCAAGATTTTGACCCGCTGATATCCAACGGTAGATTAATATAAATATACTCTTAGTAAATCATTGCTGCAAGAATGGGCTACCACCTTGCGATATGTCCTGTGCGGCAAACTGGGCGTATTGATTCTGTTCCATGTTCCGGCGCTCAATCTCTGCCGTTAGCCTGCTCGTATCCATGTGATGTAACAACAGTTGCACAATGGCATCAATCTCGGTTTTGTTCTGCGAGGTAATTGCGCGGGTGTTTTGATCGTTTACCTTCACTTCAGCCATCGTTTCGGTGTTGTGGGCTTTGCTCGTCACTTCCATCAACTTGCGCTTAGTCGCCCCATCTTCTCGGATTTGGGCAACCTGACCACGGTTGTTGATCTCAAGCTGCATAGCCTGTAACTGTTGTTGCTGCTGCTCAATGACCTGTTTGCTCTGCGCCAGTTGCATCTGCACTTGCGGCGGGATCGGGCTTTTATCATCGATTTGTGCCAACGGGTTAGACGCTGCCAACCGGTCGGCAATAATGTCTGCGCCGGGAAAGTCCATATTGCGGAACACTAGGTCGCCAGCAATCTTGAATAGTTCATCCTTTGCCATGAGAGGCATCATCGCCTCGACTGCTTGGATGCGCTTAGACTGATAGCCTGGGCCGGTATCCATCACGACATCGTATTCGCCCACGGTCACGTCATTGAGGATCGCACCCACAGCGTCGCGTTGGTTGATCGTCACCATGTCCGGCTGACCATCGTCGCCAATGATCCGCATAACGCGCTCGGCATCATAAATCTTCGGGATCAGGTCAAGAATAATCTTGCCGGTGTGCTTGATCGAACGGGTCAGGTTGTCGTAGAAATGATAGTTCGACAGGTCAATCTGCTGCTGCTGACCGTTCAACGCCTTGCCGGAAATATTGCCCGTAGGCATTTGGTTCGGATCGAAGATTCCTAACACCGCTTGCAGGTCGCCATTGATAGACGACGCTGCTTCCATGATGCCGGTCGGCGGTGCTTCGGGTTGTAGCCGGGTCGGTTGCGGTGCTACGCGCCCTTCAATGTCCGTCTGCTTGTACCGCAGAACAGGTGCTGACTTGATGTTAGCCTGCGCCCATTCATTCTCATGTCCTTCGTCCTGACCTTCAGCCAACAGCCACTTAGCTTTCGGTGCGAGGGCGATGCTCTCAGTCTGACTGGTGCGCCAAAAGTTATACATCCGCTGCGGGTCTTTAGCATGACGCACTAGACCAAACTTCTTACGCTTATCTTCGACGGTCAGTTGAGCGCCGTAGACGGGAATGATCGGAATGTAATTACCAATCCACTCGCCTTCTTCCAACACCTGCATTGAGGTGACTTTGCACCACTTGATAATTTTGCGGTACGTCTTGCGCTCGCTAACAATAGTCACGCCCGCAGCCAACATCATGTTGGCATCGGGCAAATCCTCTTTGTATAGCTTCGTGCCATCAGAGAGCAAAACTAAGGTCGCGGCTTTGCGGTTAGTGTGAAAGTATTCCGCGATGCGGATATCTTCCTTCATTACCCATTCAGCACTTGAGTCGCCAGTAGCACGCAGCGTAAATCCTGATCCATCATCCGCATTGGGATACATTTCCCGGAACGTGGCTTTAGGAATGACCTCAGTTACCAAGCATTGCTCGGCATCTGAACCATCCGGCTCGACAGAGTTCGGATCAAAGTAGACTGTAAACGGGTTATGGATCGGACGAATGTAGATTTCCTGATCGAACGAATCTTCCCGCACATAATCAGTCTCTACTCGCCAGTAACCCCATCCCATCCTGACCGCGTAATCAAAGGCGTTGTCGTAAGCAGTATCGGCGTTTGAGTTGACCTCAATGTGCCGCGTGATGCCTTCTAAGACCTTGGCTATCTTTAGGTCAGCTTCGTTGTTGACGGGATGAACCTTGATGCGCGGGCGTTGCTGCCGCTGCTGGTTTGTAACCTGCCGCACATAACTGTCGATCTTGTTGATCGTCAAACAGGGTCGCGCTTCAAGGTTGCGAGAGTTTTGAATTTCAACAGGCCATTGATCGCCTGCTGCAAACTTCAAATCCTCAAGCGCTTCCATCCGATTGTTGCTATCGGCTTCGGAAGCCAACCGCAAAAACTTCATTGCGGCATCTATTCTTGGGTCATCTTCTTGATAAGGCATGGCTTAGTCTATCCCATCCAATTAGCGGGCACAACATAGGTATTTGCTTGCGCCTTACGGCTGCGTGGCTCTTTAACCATCAATGCGATGTATCTAAAGGCATCAGCGCCGTGTGAGTAATGGTCATGTAACGGTTGTTTACTAAACTGCCCGGTGTTCGGATCAACCTCATAGCGGTAATGTCGCAGGCAGTCGATGCCTTGCGCCGTGTTCTCGCGGTCAAACCAACAGGCAGGGAAGATCGTCCGGGCGGCGTTGATGCTGTCTACAATCGGCACGCGCGGTAAGATTTGTGTCTTGTACCCTGCGCCTCGGACTATTTCCTCGATGCTCTTACCGTTGGCGGCTAAAGTTTTGTTTTCAGCGTCGTGCGGTAGCCACAGCGTGTCGTACACATAGCCGAAGGTTTGCATCTTGGACAGGTAGTAGCTAATGGTTTGCTGACTATCCTCAAAGTACCGCAGCAAGCGGGTTTCCATGCCCACGTATTGCAAGAACCATATTGCGGTGCTATCAGACCAGCCAAGGTCAAACACCGCATGAACAGGCTTGGCGGGATCGTAGACAACATTTGTGATGCGCTGCTGGAGTTCAGCCATCTGCATCTCGCGGGCAAAGATCGCCCCGTCTACCGTCTGCCTACAAACACCTTCCCACACCGTATTGTAAGAATCCAGGTCCCGATTCTTGAGGGATTCGCGCTCAAGATTGAGAGTCTCAGGAAACCACGGATTGTCTGACCAGTTGATCTTAGTGACTATCGAGTCGTTCGGCGGCTTGACCACGAAGCGTTGATAAGTCTCGTCCGTCTCTAGTTCCGGGTTGAAGCTGATCCATATCTCCGAACCTTCCTTGCGGATGGTCGGGATCAGGACGTTCCACGAAAGTTTGCTTACGTTCGCAGCTTCCTCAACCCAGCAGATATCTACGCCCTCGAACGACTTAATGTTTGTTACATTGTTTTTTAAGCCGGAGAAAAAGAATTCTGTGCCGTTCTGCGCCCGGATGCTGGCTTGGGTGATCTCGTAAAACCCCATGAGGCCGAGGCTCTCAATCTGATCGCACAGCAGCTTGTGGACTGAATCCTTCAAGCTGGTCTGAAACTCCCGCGCACACAGGATACGCAGCGGCTTCCTCGCACCAAGAATCAGCAGCGCCCTCGCAATGCCCCAAGACTTAGCACCACCTCGACCGCCCCACAGGATGCGGTAGCGGCTTTTCTCAGGCTTAAACAGGCATTCCAGCTTTGCCGGGAACTGTGCCTTGCTTATCGCTTCAGCGACATCCGTCATTCGGGCTTGACGAACGAAACCACGATGCCGGACAACAATGGCGAGCCATCTGCATTCTCAAGCGCTTGCAGAGCCTTGCCGTCCACTCGGTCGATGATCTCCTTAATCGCCCAAGATTCGCCGTTTTCAGCCTCGGAAATCAGCTTCTCAGCGATGGAATGCAGTCTATGCGGCTCTTGAATGAGGATTTTGCGTAGCTTGTCATAGAACAATCTCTGCCTTGCAGCATTTTGATTGCCTAAAGGCGCTCCACGTCCCTTTGTCTCAATTTCCATAGTCTTGATTTAATTAATGTTTATTAACAATAGTTGTCGATAACAATGTTTTACCGTCGGACGATTAATTCGCTGATTGGCACGTCATAAGAGCGTTCAGGGAACTCTGCTCGGCGTTCTTCGTCTGTTAAGTTTCTGCGCCTTTGAGTGGCTCTAGCTTCGACTTCACCGGCTAAACGACGGTATTGCTCTAACGGAGTTCGTCTAGCGTCTTGTGCTGAAAGATAACTTACAGCATCCTCTACGCTGTTAAACCCATACTTTTTGATAATCGGCGCTAATTCTTTGGTATCTGCGTATTTAATGCCGGTAATGACTTCGGACGGTTTTGCTGATACGCCGCCAGTTACAACTTGACTTAAGTCTGCTGCAAGGTTTCGAGCTTTTTCGTCAAACATTGGCCCGCTTGCAAACTCATTAACGCTACCGCCCCTTGCAAATCCTTCTTTCTGTTGGATTGCGTGCTGTATTTCATGCAAAGCAACGCTGCGTTGGTCGCCTGTGCTTGGCGCTCCAACTACCATTGATTTAGCATTTTGAGCATAACTTCCGCTTGGATTTATATCCGCATAAAAATTTGCTTTAATTTTTTGCAAGGTTGGATAGGCTTTGTAAAGTTCTTCATGTGAAAAACCTCGTCCTAATGGCCCTTTAAACATTCTTTCTTCAGAATTAACGATTGCTTTTGGTACAGCTTCGGTAATTTTTGACCCTTTATCGCTGACTTCTTGCCGCCACGCAGCATCCGGCGCTTTGTAGTTGCCGGTTTCCTGCCATATTGCTTCCGGTGTAGCGCCTGCCTTTTCCATCTGTACGGCGCGGGCGTTAGCTTCGGCGTTCCAACCTTTAGAGCGTGGCCCGATAAACATACCCAAAGCATTAGCAGGTGCACCACGTGATGCACTCATGCCGCCGCCCATCATGTTCAAGGCTACGTTTGCAGCTTCTTGGGGAGCGTTAAACTTATATTGGACGTTGCCGTAATCGTCCACATAAGTTTCCATTGATCGGGCGGGCGCTGTGATTGCGTTGACTGCACCAGCCACTACGCCGGGCAAAGCTAACTCGCGCTTGTTCATTACAGAACCGGGCATTGTGTCGCGGAATGGCAAGAATGTCGCTCTGCCTTCCATCGGCAGTTCCTCGCCTGACCATGACGGCTCTACCGCTGCCGCAATACGCCTGCGCCCTTTAGCGCCCTGCCGAACCAAATTAGAATTGAGTAGCTGCGCCATCGAGGAAATCGGCGTTCCCGTTGTCTCGACTGGCTCTACAGCGTCAGCAATTCTTGGCATTATTTGTTTCGCTTTGAGATGGCTTTGGCTTTAGCCTTCGCATCTTCCTTGCTGCTCGCACCCCATGCAGTCAGAGCCAGCGCCAATCGGGTCGGCTTGCCCTGCTTTTCCATTGGGCCTGGCATATTGCCCATCCGGGCTAAGAATGACGCTCTGCGCGGGTTATCACCAGCCTTGACGGGAGGCTTTAGCGTCCCCCCGGTTTCAGCGTGATAACTCGCTCGCCCCTTTGCATTCAGCCCGCCAGCAGGGTTTTTGCCAGCTTTCTTAGTCCACGCAGCGGTCATTTTTTCTTTGCTGCCTTCTTGACGGAGTAAGCAATCGCTACCGCCTGCTTGGGCGGCTTGCCAGCGGCAATCTCCGTCTTGATGTTTTTCTGCAAAGCAGCCTTGCTAGTGGACTTTTTCAGCATTAGCTTGCACCGTGAATAACGGAATAGTTAATGATGACGGCTTCGCTGTACGAAGTGCCACTCAGGTTACGCAGCGTGATTAGAGCTGAACCCGCAGCCAAGTACGAAACGTAAGTAGTGTATGCACCAAGACCGCTACCAGTTGTGTTGCTAGAAACGCAAACGACAATGGTGTCGTTACTGGAAAGCAGGCTATTTGTCAGAACAAACGACACAGCAGCACCGCCAGCCAGCGCAGCGTTGTTCATGGTGATGCGACCGGCAGACTTGTTCAGAGTCACGCCAGTGCCTTTGTCGGTCAGTTGAGTAACCGCGCCCTGTGCAGCAGTAGAATAGCCAATCTCTGCCGAGGCATAACAGGTCGTAAATTCAGGGTCTTGGTAAGCCACACCAGTTGCGACGGAATTGCTCATGTTAATTCCTTTCGTTAAGTTTCTTCTACAAACGCGACATCCTTCCAAGACATCAAAAGGTATCGCACGTCATCTTCAAAATACTCTGAGTAACGCAGGTAATCGTCAGCACTAGATTTGCCATACGTGCCGAAAAATACCTTGTCGCCCACCTTTAACGGCATCGGGTCTTGCTTGCCGTTATCGTACTTTTGCCCATCACCAACAGCCATTACAGTTCCACGGCTGTCGGCTTCGTTATCCATTACTTGAATCACATCTGACTTAATGCGTGCTTCAGGCAATACTAGAATCTTGTCTTGCAGCGGTCGGAAGTTCATGCGACCACCTCTAATACAGGCTCGACCTTACGCGGGCGACCCGGCTTGCGCTTTTCTTCCTGCCCCCACCATTCGCCACACCACTCTACGCGGTGCTTGTTATAGCTTTGAGGAAAACGGCGGCATTGCCCCATCACCTCATTGCCCGGCAAAAAGTACGTGCAGGTGCTACAGTTGTATACAGCCATTCAATGCTCCTTCATTGCGTGGTTAGAATCTCTGAGACTGTCAAGAGTCTCAGGGATTCGCTTACTTCTGCTTGTATTCGGTACGCGAATGTGTATAGCACACGCCAGTAGTACGGCCCGTGTCGTACTTCTTGTCAGCGCCGGTCATGTCTTCTTTTCCCATTCCTACGCCGCCACGCATCGGTTCTTTCTGTTCGCCGCTTGCGTCAGCTTTGGCAACGCCTGCGGGTGCTTTTGCGGAAGTTCCGTATTTCATCATGATGATTTCCCTATGACAAAGTGAGTTTATACAACGTGGTATTGATGAGATCAGCTATTTCGTCAACGATGTTCTGAAGTTCACTATCTTGCGGCAACAACTCTCGGGCTTCGCCCACAAAATCTTTCATAGCAGTCAGATATTGCATAGCGTCGGTAGCTACGTGGTAGTCCTCGCCGTAGCCTTTGATACGACCATACTTGCCCTGATACGCCTCGGCAAACTGATCGGTGCTTTCGATAATTTCTTTGTAGTATTCGCCAAGTGCGACGTGCTTGGCATAGCTACCCGGCCCTTCTGCGGCAAGGTGCATGAGATGAGCATTCGTCCCGCTGTGCAGGAGGACTAAGACGAAATCAGCTACATCTTTATCCATAACTCACCCAAAAAAATCGAGGCAGAATAGCGCCTGTGACACCAACCTCGACAAACCATCCGAAGGAGGGGAGGACGGTACAGGCTACACACTAGCAGAAAACTTTAAATCTGTCTCTGCCATTCTAACAGCTTGGTTCTGCATGACTAGCACTAGATTTTCTACCCCGGCTTCATCTCTCACCACAGACCAGCATCCAGTCCACTTCTCTGCCCAATCTTCTTGTAGTAAGTTTTGTTTCCCTTTGGGTTGCTTAACCTCGACTAGCCACGTGATACCCTGCTTTGCTACCAGTAAGTCAGGCACACCCTTGCCCATTGCGGCTAAAGACAACACCGAACAACCCCGCGCCCGAAAATGCTCGACGATTAGGGAATGGTTACTATCGACTTTTGCGGCTCTACGCATTCAACAAATCTTTCGTCTGTTGTAACAAGTGTTCCTCTGTCCCGTAACGCTTCTCAAACTCACGCCGCCACGGATGCCTGCTGACATATTCGGGGTTATTTCGTCCACTTCTGTGATGGGTCGGACACAGGCATATCACAAACATTTCACCCGCCCGCTTGCTGCCTGATAACACGTGGTGGATATCGCCATCGGAACGTTCCCCGTGGAACAACCGACACACAATACAGCCCAAGTCTCTGACCTTGGCGTGCCACTCTTGCTCAAGTTTTGTCAACGTCTACCCCTAACGCAACCGAAGCATGATTCAGCCAGTCTAGCCACTCGCTAAACTTTTCTCGTTCGTATTCGCTGGTTCGTCTGCCTAACATCACTATGCCCCCATAAAGCCCCGGAGCAAGCCTAGGAGCGACTTCGCCCTCGTAAGTAGCTGTGAGTATGTCCTTCCAGTCGTTTTCGTGCAGGAACGTCTTTTGACCGTTTATCAGCCATTCTTTCTGTTTTGACCAAGCCTTGAGGATTCGCCATTGCGCCGCGTTTTGTTCGACGGTGCGCTTAGTATTCATAGTTAACCGTTGTCTTGTTTTCTTGTAGCAATCTAGCGCCGTTTTTTAAGTGGAAGTTCTTTGCCATGTCGGTCTTGGGCGACATCGTTACGATGCGCCATCCAATTCTTTTTTGTATTTTTTTGACCAATGCTTGCACCAGCTTACTTCCTGATCCTTTTTTGTATGACCACACCGAATACAAAACCGCTTTGTCAGGCCATTCCCAATCTAATTGAAACAATTCTTTCTCAGCGGTCGGGATCAATGCTTCATGCGCGACGCATACAATCGCGCAGATTTGTCTGTCCTCTATCCACGCATAGACGCTTTTATTTTTCCCCTGTACACGGCGTTTGGGGCTGATCCTCGGACGCACTGGGTCATCAAGCAGGATCGGATCGGGGTCAAGTAGTTGGACTAGCATCCGTTCTTCTCCCGCAACTTGGCTTCGATGGCTTTGGCGAAGTTAAAACCCTGTTGACGAATAACAAGATTCATAATTTGCGCTGTCGGGTCTTTCATTTCATCAATTGCTTTAACGGATGTGTGAAACTGAGCCAACAATACTTTGGAATCCTTGCCGATTACTTCAATTTCCTCATCGGTCAGGCTTTGCCATTCGCGCTTCAATGCTTCGTCTTTATCCACCGTTCTTCTCCTTCAATTTGGCAACTTCGTTCATGTGTTCTTCTCCTCATTGGGCCACTGCGCCCAGATGATGGGCCTACCGACCAAATGCTCTTTCTCTAACGTCATGGTTACAAAATCAAGCGGGGATACTTGAACAGGCTTCGGCTGTGCCAATGCTTTATTGATGGCGGTGATGGCTTCAAGTCTGCGGTGTTTAGCAACGTGTTCCTTTGGTTCTTCCAACGCCTCAAGCGCCAGCTTCAGTGCTTCGTCTTTAGTCATTTCCGCACCCACACGCGGCACATACGGCCTGACGCGCCTTTCTTCTTGCCATCGGGGTAAACAAAGTCCAGCCGCTCTAGTTCGCTCATGCGCCTAGCGACTGCGTTGTGATCCAAGTCTGTGCGGGCGGCTATGTCGTAGATCGTGCCGGGACGCTCAAGCGCCGCCAGGATGATGCCGTGATGCTTAGTAGCAAGTTTTGCTGCCTGATCCGCTGCTGCATGGCTGGTATCAGGATCGGTATTGCGTACTCTTGGGAAGTGCAAGTTGGGAAACCATTTATCAAGCATCATTTTTTTATCCATTCATAGAAAAGGTTATTTTCTGTTGCCCTAACTTCAACCACCGAAAACTCAGCCGCAAACGCCCTCACGATCTCGGCTGACATAGGCATAACTACTGCCCGTTCTTCTCGCGTCATACCTTGCACGCGCACCGCTGTTGCTACTCTTTCGCGCCAACTACTCGCCACAGAAACAGGCGATTCCTTCTTCGTCTGCATCAAACATATCTCCTTGATTGACAGCAAACTTTTTTAACTCTGCATAACTGGGTCTGTCCTTGCGAAACTTTGCGCCATCGCCGTAAGTTTTGTTACTCGATTGTGCATGATTTTCCATAGCTATCCACCAATCAGCACGCTCCGGCTTTTCTCGGATCAAGCTGATAATTTGGTGCGTTGGCTTTAGAAAACACAAATCACAGTTGCCGTGCATGGTTACCCCATTCATGTTTGGCAAACCTAAGTCAAAATCTTGCGTTTTCCAAAACTGACTGACCGTTTCTTTGGTTACTTTTGCCGTTACCAAAGGAATTCTGTTCCTATCAAACCTTGCAGCCCTTCGCATTTCATCGACTCTTATGCCAACCCAATCAGATTTTTCGTTGTGTTTTATCCCAAGAGACTGCACATAATGGTGAATCACACGGATTTTCATGTTTGTGGTGCAAATTCTTGCAACCGGGTTGGGCAGGTAAGGTTTGCCGTTTTGGTCAATGCTCGCAAAAAATGGTTCTCCGTTTCTGCTTGCAGTCTCAAATGTCACCACCTTGAATCGTTGCTTTGGTTTTTCGTGACTTTGATACTCTAGCCATGTAATCGGGGCATTCCATTTTTCTGAACAATCCCGCACAAACCGCAGCGTCGCCTCCTCCTCTTTCCCGGTGTTAGCAAAACACACCATCGCATCGGCAGGCAACCCGCCATTGCTTTGCAGCACCCGCCACAGCATATAGGCCGAAGTCCTGCCGCCGCTGAAGCTAATGACTGTTGGCTCAGTAATCAGAAATGGATCGCTCATGCTGCCCTTAGTCTAAGTCGATACTGGAACATATCCTCGCCCGGTCTTGCCGGCACTCCGATCTTCCTGCCGTGTTCCATTGTTAGCTGATCGCTTGTCCACCATGCGACTACCTTTTTCTCAGGCATCGAGATTTCGTCGTCGAACCGTTCACCATTCAACCAGCTTGCAGGATGAGGAATAAATTGCTTGTCTCGTCCTTCAGCCGCCCACATCCGCACATGATCGTCAATCGCCTGTAGTGCTTTCTGTTGCTGCTCAACAGTAAGACGCGCGTATGCTTTCTGTGCATCCTTGCGGGCTACTTTTTTTGGGAACTTGGAATAAAACTCGTCGAACATTTTTTTGCCTCCATTTCACGAATGTCCATTGCTGCGTCACTCACACCATGCCAATCTTCTTGCCGAACTTTCAATAACAGGTAAGCGAGCATCACTTCTTTATCAGTCATTACTACTCCTAGTAGTTACTGCTATCTGCTCTTTGGTGGGCGCACGTAGCCTTAGCCTATGCGCCCTTTAGTAGCTGCTCTTCGGAGCCGCGACACGCGACAGTCTTTCGGTTAGAGGCACTATCTTCGCCACCTCTTTATGCGCTGTTCCAAACCTTAGCCACCAGTAGCGCTTTCCACTCATGACGCTGTTGCTCTCATTGCCCATCATGGTGTAGCCCAAAAGAAAAACCCACCTACGGCTGGGCTTGCGGCTGCGGTGGCAGAGAGAGAGACCAGCAACAACTCTCGACAACCGAAGCCCATGCGTAGATGGGTTCATGCTGGTAACTCTTTTCGCGTTGCCACACGCGGCCGATCTTTCTCTCGGACAGGGATAGAATGGCACAGTTAAGCCACCTTGTCAACACTTTTTTTCATACGCCCCTGCCCGGTGTTTTTTTCGGCATCAGAATCCAGTTTTCCAAGGGGTAGCTCCGCAGCTTGCCGTCGTCAGCCCACACGATATGGACGTATAGATCGTCGATGAACCAGCAGCCTAGAATGGTGTTGGAATCACCTGTGGTGTAAGCAATCTTTCCTTTTTGATTGCTGCAAGCCTCGTCCGTGATGACGATGCGCCCGCCGCCCTTGTTGGCTAGATAAGCAATGCTCTCAGCCGAAGCCGAGGACATTACCGCCACCATTGCCAGCGCAAGGATTTTCATTGCTGCGGGACAATCTCGGCAACCATCTGTTTGACGGAAATGTAGTCCGCAGGATTGACCTTCAGAGCGCCGCCGGTAATGACTTCAAGTTTGTAGGCAACGCCTTCGGGCATTTGTTTGCGCTTGACCCATTGACTGATCGCCTGACTGGTGATGCCTAGCGCCTCTGCCAGCTTCCTACGGCTTCCAAAATGCGCCTCTGCTTGCTTAACGTCCATGCTGCCTCCTGTAAATTAACTTGCAAACAAGCGTAACCTATGTAAACCTATGTTGTCAAGCTGTGTGGATTTAGTTAAGAATACTTTACAATTTTACTTTGCAACAAGTGTTGACAAATGCTTTTTAGGTAAGTAAAGTTTGTCCTGTGGTAACCGATTGACAACAACAAAGGAGCAACAAAATGAACATCATCGAAACCCTGACAGCCCGCATCGAAGCGTACCGCGCAACAAACAAACAGCCGTGCAAAAACTTTGCAACCGAAGCTGCTGCAGAAAAGGCAACCAAAGCCGCCGCAGAAGCCGCCGGAAAATATTTTGACAGCGATGCAAAACCTGCTCGTTACGTTGTTTTCTACAACGCCGCGTGGAATCGTTGGGTCGGCGCAATGGATTACACCGAACTTTTCCGTCGCAGCACCTGCACCGGTGGTTATTGGGGTGCTGTCAAAGGTTTCTTTGTTTACTAAATCACAAGGGGGCGCAAGCTCCCACTATTATTTTGTAACAAGTGTTGACAGATGCTTATTAGGTGTGTAAAGTCCGTTTTGCAGTACAAGCCAATATCACTCAAGGAGAATCGCAATGATGAAAACAATCGTTACATACGACAAAAGCCTCAAGCTGTGGTCTGCCACCGTACACGATGAGATCGGCCAGTTGGGTGATGCTGAGTGGCATACCGAACATGACTGGGCGCTCTTTAATTTGGCAGCCGAGTACGGACGCAATCCGCAGAAGTTTGCACGCGACATTGGCGAATATATGTCCGCCTACGAAGCAGAACTAACAGCAGCAAATTAAACAACCAGGGGGCGCAAGCCCCCGCTAATTGACAACAACAAGGAGCAACAAATGAACCTTTGCCGAGAATGTACGCACTTCAAGCGCAATGAAGCAAACGCAGAAGCATCCGAGTGCCGACGCAAAACGATTGTTTCGCCAGTTACCGGCGCTTACTTGCAAATCTTCTGCAACACCGAACGAACCGATTTTGGTACTTGCAAGCCCGACGGCATCCACTTCACAAAAGCAGCGCCCGTCATTGAAGAGTGGGACAAGACGCGCGAGTGGGAGCGTTGGGTAGACGTTGGCGACACAGATTACGAACGCGCAAACCGGAGGCTTGGAATATGAACGGCGATACAGCAGTAGCAATCGGCTACACACTAATTTTCTTATTTATCGTTACAGGAGTATTGGCATGAGCGTTTACACCAAACTAATGCAAGCAAGGCTGTTCCTGCAAGCCACAAAGCTGAACAAGTCGGGCGAGAACAAGTTTGCCGGGTACAAGTATTTTGAATTGGGCGACTTCTTGCCTACAGTGCAGGAGATTTTCCACAACCTTGGACTGTGCGGAGTTGTCAGCTACACCGCCGACCTTGCTTTCTTGACTATTATCGACACCGAGGACGGCTCGCGGATTGAGATCACTTCACCGATGGGGTCAGCCGCCCTTAAGGGATGCCACGAAGTCCAAAATATCGGGGCAGTCGAGACTTACCAGCGCCGGTATTTGTGGGTCACGGCGATGGAAATCGTCGAGCATGACGTGCTCGACGCGACCAACGGCAAGGATGCCCCCGCAAAGCGCCTAGATTCGCTTCAGACGCACTTGACCGCCATCGCCGCAGTCAAGACACAGGACGAACTGAAAACGGCTTATACGGTCGCTTACAAAGCCGCCAAGGAAGTCAACGACACCGACGCGATGGAACAGATTGTCGCCGCAAAGAATGCCCGCAAGTCGGCAATGGGGGAAGCATGACTTTCAGTCAACTGATTGGTGTGGCACTTTTGTTGATCGTCGTTTATTTGCATATGCTCAACAACGAAATTGCAAAACTTGAAAAGCGGATAAAAGAACTTGAAAAGGGGAAAGCATGAAAATTTTGTCAATGCCGCAGGGTAGCCCCGAATGGCTTGCCGCCCGCGCCGGTAAGGTTACGGCCTCAAGGATCAACGATGTGATGGCGGCTAAAACCACAGCCGCTTACCGCGACTATCGGGCGCAAATTGTGGCTGAGATTCTGACGGGTCAACCGCAGGAATCCGGTTTCACCAATGCTGCAATGCAATGGGGGACGGAGCAAGAAAAGTTTGCCCGTGCCGAATACGAATTGGCTTGCAATTGGACGGTGGACGAAATTGGAATCGTTCTGCATCCGACGATTGAGCGCGGCGCAGCTTCACCTGATGGGTTGGTGTCTATCAATGGTCTAGTGGAAATCAAGTGCCCTAAGACGGCTACGCACCTGCAAACGCTGATCGACAAGAAACAGCCTCGCCAGTACGAAAATCAAATGCTGTGGCAAATGGCTTGCACCGGTCGAAAATGGTGCGACTTTGTTAGTTACGATCCGCGACTGCCCGAAGATTTGCAATTGTTTGTGCATAGGTTCTACCGCGATGACAAGCGCATCGAGGAAATCGAAGCAGCAGTACAGCAGTTCCTGACTGAAGTAAATGAAATGATTGACAACATAAGGAAAAGATAATGGCTTACATACCGAACCCTGGCAGCTTCACGCTTTTCAAAAACGCCATGAAAAAAACCGATAGCCACCCCGACTACAGGGGCGATGGGATGGATATGAACGGCGAGCCTGTATGGGTGTCAGCTTGGATTCGTGAGGGTGCTAAAGGCAAGTTTATGAGTTGTAGTATGCAGCACAAGAACAAAGACCAGCCGGTAAAGAAAAAAACTGACGCTGCTGACTTGTCCGACATGGATAACGACATTCCGTTCTAATCTATAGGGGGAAAGCTGCGGCAAGTACCCCACCAACCGAGAAAAATTATGGATGTTCAAAGTCAGACTAAAGGATGTACGCGTCTCCTAATGAGCGTAATTGAGCTTGCAATTCTCGACGCTTGCTTGCCACCTGTGCGACGCAACAACGCATTCAAGAAAAAGGTCAATGTCCCGCAAGGCAAATCCTTAGATGCAGTCATGTTCTTGATGGATGGTGCTAGGCACTATGTCGAAATGGTAGGCATGGATGGTAATCGGTTCAAGAATGAACTGATTAAGCAAATGTCGAGCGATGTGCCTGGTTACTTTACCAACACCATCAAAGGCGAACAGCGCCGCAATTTTCGTTTTAACTTGTGGTGGTTTCGAGAAAATCCTGCGGGCGGTAAATTTTTAACTGAGGAGGGTGAGGATGAGGTTAGCTGACGCAATTAACTGGATGATGACCTACGACGCACTACAGCCTGACCTGATCCCCGTCGATAACTGGAAACCCGAAGACCCAAGCCGATACAACGAAGCAAGGAAAAAGTGCATCGCTTACTTGCGGGAACGTAACCTCTACATTCTCGACGGTCACTTCACCCCCACGAAATCAAGCCACACAGACATAACCGTAATTTTTAATCGTGAAAAAAGCAAAAACGGCGACACACTCATACAGGTGGCTAAATGAAAATGCTCTGTCTTGTCTTGCTTCTTACAGGCTGTGCAGCGGATGGTACGTCAATGTTGCTAGTCGATAAGGAAGTCTCTCCCATGTCGCGGATGCAAGTGATCGCAGCTATCAATGAATGCGAAAGTTCCAACACCCGCGCTATGGTCATCACTACAAATCGCAAAGTAAACGGTCACATGATCCCGTCAGTCGTGGAGGTCACTTGCATTCCTAAGTTCACCTCGCATCTGAAATGAAACCCCGCGCCCGTCAAATCATTGAAGGGATGCAGGAAGTTCTACGCCTAAATATGGAACTGACCGCCACCAACATCGCCATAATCCTCAACGACGATGCCGGGAATATCACTCGCTATATGACCAGCATGGTACGCGATGGTTTAATTTTGCGGATGGGTCTACGCCTGCAATACAACGGCAAAACTCGCACTAAGCACATGATGTGGCGCATCAATTACAAAAAAATAAAGGAACTAGAAGATGAGGAAACAGCGACGATGGAGGCTGAAGGATCATCCAGCGCAATGCACGAAATGCCAAGAGATCAAGCAACCGACAGAATACAGTTTGACGAAATTCGGGACGCTCTCGTCTTGGTGCAAAGAGTGCCACCGCGTGCTATGTCGTGATTACTATCGACTTTACTTTAGCAAAGGGAAAACATGATCTTCTTTAGTGGACTGATAATGGCAGCACTTGGTTTTTGCGGCTTTATGTTTGTCTGCAATCCCAAAACAAAACAAACAACGTTTGCAGAGGATGTGTGTGCGTTTGTTCTGTTTGCTGGTCTTTGCATTGCCTTGATCGGCGCTATTCTTTGGGTGGTGCGTCATGTTTGACCGTGAATACATCAAGACGCTACAGCCTGACGCGCTTGAGCAGCTTGTCAAGCGTCACCGAAAAAGCGGCATTCAACAAGGCTTGATGACCGGCATTTTGTCGGGATTCTTACTCGGACTTTTACTAGGAAAATTACTATGATGGACTACGCTGAAGGCATTATCGAAATTGCGCGACTGCGCCAAAACGCGCACTATGCGTTGCTTGCAAAGGACTGGGCAAAGGCGTGCGATCTAGCGGATGAGATCGTCAAGACTGCCTCATCGCTGAAACTTTTTTGTATCTATCAGATGAAAGACGATGATGGAAAACTATGAACGGTGCAAGGTTTGTGACATACCTTTCCGAAAAGGCGACAAGGTATTGTGGTGCAAGGTCAGGTCATGTCCTGATACCCAGCAACGCGAACCTACCGAACAACAGCTAACCGCTGCTTTTGGCAGAAAGGTCACGCCAGCATAGTGTTTGCAGCTTTTTCGACTGCCTCAACCCGGCTTAACCAACCTTTTAGGAATCTAGATTGTTCGGGATGCCGGGATACTATGCCCTGATAGAAAGCCTCTTTTTGATCCGAGAATCGCTCTAGGATTTGGCTAGGCTGATGGTTAGATACCGCAGCTAACGTGCCTGCGCCGATAGCGCCATCGTCCTTTGTGTCTGCTGCACGCTGTAGAAACTTAGCAGCCATCCCTGTTCCGGCATTCACAGCGAAATCAAACACCGCGTAGTCCACGCCTGCGGGCAAGTCGTCGCACCGGCAGCGATCCCAGTATTGCTTCTTATAAAACGGTTTTACAGCTTCAACCGTCAGAGCGTGCATCTCGCCATCCATGATCGCCCGCCCTAAATACTCGCCCCATGCTATGCGCGTCACGCCTAAATTAGTCTCGCCGCCTTTGTCGTGCGGATCGTTGACATAGCCGCCCTCGGACTGAATGACATGAGCGAATGCAGCTTCCCAGTTAGACTTCATTTATCAATATGCTCCGTGACTTTGACTGCGGCTAGGATGCCTATAAACCCGCCCACGATGGTATTAAAGGCTGGCCCAATGATAGGGAAAATGTCCTCATTCTTGATGACAGAATTAGGCATAAACAATCCGTAGAGAAACACACCCACCATTGAGATCATGACCAATGACAACGTGATACTGACAAGGATCGTCACGAAACAGATGGTTTTCTCTCTCATCGACTTGCCTCGCTGCCTTTTACTTTTTCAACAGAGCGCATAGCACCAAGACCTAGCAAACCCATTAATACTTGCATTGTTAGGTTAGTGTCAATAACTGGAAATTCGCCGTTGTAGCCGCCCCAAACTTTTGCAGCAAACCGAATGATCGGCTCAAGAACTGCAACATAGGCTAACGCCGTGGCACAAACCCAGCCAACAAACGGTCTCCATCCAGCTACAAACCAATTCGTCGATTTTGCTTCCTCAAGGTTGGTTTGTATTTGCAGCTTTGCAATGTCGGTCGATGCTGCCAGTTGCGCCAGTTCGCCGTTTTGCTGCATCTCTAGCAGCTTTAGCTTGGCAGCTTCAGCCGCCGCAGGATCAGGAAATACCTTGTCGAGTATCTTGCTGCCTATGTCTAAGACCGCGCCTAGTGGAAACATATCAACCCCTATAGTAAATGGCGACGAAGATGATGATGCCGCCTATGCCTAAAAACACGAAGATGCCTCCGGTCATTAGCAAATCTTCCATTTCCTGCTTTTTCCTAGCGGCTCGGTCTTTTGCTAACCTTGCTTTGCGTATTGCTTCTCGGTTCTCTGCATCTTGCTCACCGCTGATTCTGTCGCGCTCTGCACACAGTTCGGCATACAAATCCATCTCGCCCTTAAGCGCAAACATATCTCGCAGTTCACGTTCAAACTCGCGCATCTGTTTGCGCTGCATCACAATGGTAAATGCTTGCGACAGGACGCTTTCTTGCGCTGCTGCTTGCTTCGGATCGTCAGACTTAGGTTGAGTCTTTAATACCTCAACTTCTTTAGCAGCTTTCTCAATCTGACCTTGAGCCTTGAAAAACTTACTTAGGTCGTCGTAACAATCCTTTATCTCATGCCCAAGGTTTATCGCTTCCTTGACGAAGCCGACAGAGGTCTTAGCTAACGCAAAGGCAGCACCTATAGTGATCGGGTCTATCATTCATTTAACCCCCTGATTTTGTCACTAGATGCAGCAACAAAAGAATAATTGAGCCAGCACAAACAATGCCAATGCTTTCTATGCGCTTGATGCGGAGGATGGTTTCTTTCCATCGCTCCGCGCAAACAGCCTCATGCACAGACAACCGGGTGTCCATATCTTCCATTACTACGATTTCATAATGTACGCAAGTGCGTAGTACGGTGGCAGATTGGCATTCGTACCGCTAACGCCCGATGTTGCGTTGGTAGTCGCTACTGTAATGCCGGTCGCTACTGCTGAAGTCGTTGCATTGCCAGCAGACGATGTGTTTGCAATAGTCGGCCCTTGTGAGCCGCTTCCGCTTGAATAGTTCTGTGCAAAGGTATGCGAGTGCGTTGGATCGGTAACGGTTGAGGTCGCGGTATGGGTATGACTAACCACTATCGCGTCCGTTGAACCGCCTGTAGCCGATACCGCATAGCTACTGCCTGCACCCACTACAAATCGGTTGCGAAGGTCAGGCGTGCCATTAGAGCCATCGCACAACAGGTAGCCCGAAGGAATCGAGCCGGTCGCTCCTGACCACAACAGGATCATGCCCGACGGCAAGGTCGGCGTAACTGCCGGAATCGTGCCGAGGATGCCGTAAAGATTGTCGTAAGTTTGAATCGTGTTGCCGCTTGAATCCTTCAGTACGAATTTGTAGTTGTAGCCATAGGTCAGCCAAATCTCAGTCGTAGGGCGACCATCAGAGCCGAGAACAATAGGGTTCGCACAGGCAATCGTTCCACCGTTGTCGGTGTACGTTGCTAATGGAGTGCTAGAGCCTGCTTGATAGGTATAGATCAAACCACCGGCTAACGGACTGCCCGAAGTCGTGAGGAACTGAAACCCGTTTCCGATAGGTGAAAGGTTGACTGCCATGATTAGTCCTTATTTGTTTTTGCCGTACTCAATAAACTCGTTGATCTTGTTTAGCTTTTTGGTGGTCTGACGTTTGTCGTAAGCCATTTTTCCTAGCGTTGCAATCGGCGCTGGTATTCCACTAAGTGCAAACTGTGCGCCTGTTTCTGCAAGCATTGCGCCAATCTGTGCGGCAGTACCCGATGGGTTAGTCGTACCCATTGGAACTGTTTGAATGTCTTTTGTTACATCGTTTAGGGTGCGGTAATGCGCTGCGCCTTCTTTGCCAAACAAGAATTCTAACTTCCCGCTTTTGTCTAGTTTGCGGATTGTGTCGTTTAGTTTTGCAGTTGATACGTAAGGCTTACCATTGATGTCTAGCTGCACGCCTTTAGTGGCTTCACTTTTAATGTGTTCAGCAACATAGCCGCGAAGTTCATTAGCCATCCGCACGCCATCCGGCCCTGAATTTTCAAGCGTAGCAAACAACTTTTGCACATCCGACGCAGGGCCACGCAAGATAGATTTATCCACAAGGCTTTCAATAGCCACGGCTCTATCAGTTGTACCTTTCTTGATAGCAGTAAGATTCTTAATGACAGGCGTATCTTCAAACTCGCTCATGTAACGGGCGTTAAGTTGTCGCGCTTGTTTGTAAAGATCACCACCGGCTTTTTCGGTTGCAACATCAATGGCTTTTTTCAGCTTGTTGCCGTGATACATACTGCCGCGCTGCGTCGGATCAATCTCGTTAACAATGACTTGTCTAATGTCCTCAAGTTGTCGCAGGCTGATCTGCCCCGTTTTGCTTGGGTCATTGGCTTTAATTTCGTCCTCAATAATGCCGAGGATTGGATTGTTTGCCTTTAGCGTAGGTCTATCTTTTGTTACCTTGTTCAAGTAATTGACTAACGGCGCATAAGACACAGGCTGAGACATTTCGCCAGCAGCATCTGCGGCTTCGTATGCCGTCCTGACTTCGCCTTTCCTTGCTTGCCGGTATGGTTCAACAGTATTGACCAATGCCTCGCCTAATTGTGCGGGTGCAACACCAGTCATTTCTGCGCCAGTACGCTCAACCAACGACTGCATATTTTGCTGAAGTTCATCATTTAAACGCGCATAGTTTTCTTGCAATCTTTGCCCTAGCACTGGGTCTTTTGCTGTCTCGCGTGCAAACCGTATATCTGCTGGATTGCGAGTTGCCAAATCTTTAGATAGTTCAATAGGAATTGGCAAAGACCTTGCACGTTCAATCCGCAAGGTTTCGGGAGAGACAGCCGCAGCGCCAACGCTTTGCACGCCAACAGGTGCAGCACCGCCAACAGGGGCGGCAGTTCCAGCAACAGGCGCAGCAGTACCGGCAGCAGGCGCGGCAGCTTGAGCCTGTGCAGCTTGTTGTGCTTGCCTAGCCTCTAGTTGCTGGCGCAGTTGCGTTGGTACATCAAGGTTAATCACACCCTCACCCGGAGGCACTACGCGGGCAGGAGATACCTCGACAGTTGGTCGCCGTACACCACCACGCAATCCTAGCGCCAATGGCGCAGCAGTTATTGCACCCTTAGTGATAGCACCCGCAGCGGGAGAAACTTGCGCCACAGCCGATCCTATCGGTTCTGCGATGTATCTCTCTGCCATTTCACCGGGAACAGCCAAAGCCTCAGTAACATTTTTTGCTTGTTGACTTTTTGGTTCATAACTTAATGCGCCGGTGACACGTTCAACCCAATTAGCACCCTGACCAGCAGGGCCGGGAAGAATCGTTCCTGCAAGACCTGCAAGACCACCCGCAACCGTAGCCGCAGGGTTTTGCACTAGCGTGCGTAAAATTTCACTATTTGAAGTAATACCTTCATTAATGTTACGTTGAATTTGACTCAAACGACCGGACATTGCTCGGACAGTTTTCGGCGCTTCTCCGGTGCTTTCAGTAACAAACTTATCAATGGATTCTGACGAATAATCGCTAGGAACTTCGCCGCCAGTTTCGCCTAGCTTTGCTCGCATTCCTTGGATTTGCGTGCGTAGGGTTGCATTTTCAGGATCATATTTTTGCTCATCTTGCAGAATCCGCAGACGATCTCGATCACGCTGCTTTTGCAACTCAGGCGATACAACCATATCCGGTCTAGTTGACCTTACTAATGGCTGAACAGACGGTTGCCTTGCCGGGGGTTTACCTACTGCTTGATTGACAAAATCATCAATCGCGGCAGAGGAATACTCATCTCTAGCGCCCATTATTGACCGCCGATCATTTTGTTGATGGTGTTGACGCTTAATTTTACTTTTTTGTATTTATCTGAATTAATGCCACCTAAATCTGACATTAATTCTTTGACAGCAATTTTGTCATTATTTCGCATTGCATCCATTAACCGAAAAGCATTTACATCTGCAACTTTTGACCATTTATTTTGAAACTCTCGCGCTGCTATTGGATTGTTGTTTGCTTCGGCAACCGCCATATTTATGCCTTGATTAAACAAATCAATGCCAGTAGAAAATGCACGATTGATTCGTGCGGTACTTTTTATAGCATCAGCAGTCCACGTTGTTTTTCCAACACCTCCCGCTGCCATTGCTCGCGCTGCATCAGTTCCAAGTCCAGCACTTGCTGCTAGGCTTGCAGTTTCTAAATCCATGTAATGACCAAGTTTATTTAATGCGTCAGCCATGTTTGTGCTACCAAACAATCCTTGGATTCCCGCATAGCCACCGGTCAATCCTTGAATAATTTCTGAGCCTTTACCTGTTGCAGCTTCATCTGCCAATTTAATAATTTGGTTTAAATTAAATTGACTTTGCGGCACACTTGTCGCGGATTTGTTTGCAGTTAACTGAATGTTTCTTGCTGCCGTCATTGTTCCTTCAGTTTCATTTACTGGCATTCTTACTACACCCATTGAAGGCGCAGCAGGTGCAGCAGCTTGAGGCACGACAGGACGCGATGCAGTAGGTGCAGCCGCAGGTGCAGCGCCCGGCAATGCAGATTCCGGCACATTTGCTGGTACGGTCGTTTGACCAAGGAATCTACCTTCTGCACTAAAAACATTAACTTCGGGATTGTTGTGCATGTCTCTGCCGCCAGTCGCAACCATCCTTGATCCCGGCGGCACAGTCATTGTGCTTGCTGGGCCTGCTGGTGTACCCGGCGGCGTGACAGCAAGAAACGGACTTCCCATTGTCATAGGCACAGACGTTGCGCCAAGATTTTGCATAGTTGCCGATGGGAACGTTTTTTCTATTTGCGCTTCCGCAGTTAACGCATTAAGTGAATGCCTTGCTAACCATGCTTTTAGATCTGCCGTCGTTCCTGTTGTTGGCACTTCAGATCGTGCCTGTGCAATAACTTGATCGTTTCCGCCTGCATTTCTAATGGTTTTAACCAAAAAATCATCTATATCTTCCGCAGATAATTGAGGACGATTTAATAGCTTCAACGATTCGCGGGCAAAATTTCCTTGATGTTTGTGCATCAATTCTAATTGTGCGGCATTGGCTTGCGATTGTGCGGTGTTTGAAGTTGCCTCGCTTGCTTTGACTTCAAACGGCAACGTTTGCCTTGCTTTTGAAACAGCTAAATTCTTTGCTTCCACTTCCAAAGGATTTATCTGCTGCGCTTGCTGAAGTTGTAAACGTGCAGCTTCAAGCTGAATCGGGTTTAGTTCTCGCGCTTGCTGATAACTTTGCAGACCAGCCGCTGTGCCAACCATGTCGGCAAGATTATTCTTAGCTGGCTGTATGCCTAGCGGAATGTTTGTGTTGAATCCAAAATCTGCCATGATTTATCCTTAGCTTTTCAGTACCAAACCTGTTCCGGGATTACTCCAGTCACTAGGAAGCGCTGTATTACCACCGGCACTTTGACCTGTATATGTTTGACCTTGCGGAGTAACCGCAGGTTTATACATAAGCGAAGCCAACATCGCATTGTTGCCTGTGTTACTTGCCGCATTACTGTAAGCATTAGCCGCGCCTACCAATCCTGCGCCTGTAGCTGCTGCTCCACCTACGCCAAGACTTGACACATTATTTGCCATGTTGCTGCCTGCGGTGTTAACAGCGTTTTGTGCCGCCTGTCCGATGCCTGCAATGCCAGCAAGACGGTTATAAATGTTTGATTGATTATTTGAAAAATTTTCAAACGCTTTCTGATACGCATTTTGTGCATAGTCTTGCGTGAACTGGTTAAGACCTTGCAAAGCATTGCCGCCAATCATCCCACCGGCTTGATTTGCTTTTGCCGCATTAAGACCTTGCCCTTGACTAAGCATAAAGTCATAGTTAGGCGCTAGTCCTGCTTGCAAATCTTGAGGGCCAAACTGTCTCGTCAGATACGGCATCATTGACGAAATCTGACTTACGCCTTTGTAGCCTAGCTCGCGTTGCGGGCGTTGCTGCTCGTTGATTGTGTTGAACTCTTCGCGCTGAAGTGCAATAGCGCTGTTAGCCGCATCAGCTTGCTGTTGTGCTGCTTGTTTAGCTGCGTCAGCTTGCTTTGATCCTGTGTATGCGTTTAACGCAGCGCTACCACCAACAACAGCAGCAGTTACCCATGTCATGATATTAGTCCTTGTTTAATCTGATTTCGTGCGTCATACAGCGCCATTACGTCCGGCTCAATAATCTCGGCTTCAATCTCATCCAAATCGGTCTTATCGGTTTGATGAATTGTGATGCCAATTGAATCTTTGACTGCATACGTCACGCGCTTAGTGCCGGGTTGCGATTCAATTACATCGCCAGCCTTCAAAGTAACCATTCCTTTCTCTGACCACGCAATGATTTCTCCAGCAGCACACAGAAAGATATGCGCCTTTTTATGCACCTTGCCGACAATCGTCGTTCCAGCCGGTCGAGCCACGCGACGGCAATACATCCCGCCCGCAAAGTAATGATCCGTTTGCAGTTCAACCTGCGGCATCTTGACCATCTCTGCTTGCAAGTGGTCTATCTGCTCACGGCTAGGCGTTTCGCTAATAATTAGATTCATTGGTTGTAGTACGGCACTTTGAACTGCTTGCCGTTAACCGTGACGTTCATAAAGCCCGCAGGCTTGCTCGGCAATACATAGTTGCCAGCCGTTGCGCTCGTCGCGCTTGAGAAGTTCAGCAAGTTGATAAAGAATTGCTGCCAAGTCCTTGTCGGGCGGTTCGTCGTTTTATCGAGGAATTCAGACTGCGGATAAGGTTGTGTCTGTGAGGTAGGTAACATTAGCTGTCCCCTGACGTAGCTTTAAGGTTCGCAGAGACAATCACGCACTTAATGGGATCGGTTACCACCACTTCAAAGATACGATCCCGCGCAGTACCTAGCCGCCGCCATATCGCACGATTCTTGTACTTGCCGATCTGCCCGATAGTTGTCCAATGCTCATTCGACCACGTAGAGCCACCATCGTTTGACCATCTCAGCATTGCTTGCGGATCGCTGCCTTGACCAGTTTCTGCGCCAACACCCGGTTGGAATTGAATCTGTAACTCGTCAAAGTATTGCCGTTGGAAGTCCGTAACAATGTGCGGGCATCTCCTTAAACGACGCACCTGCTGACCGTCATCCGTAAACACATCATTTTTCAATGCGTAAATCTTGCCGTTTTCATAGTCACCGACAAGCGTGCTGCTTTGAAAAAATGCAGAGCAGTTGCCTCTGTGCCGCTGATACTGATTGGTGTTGGTGCAATACAGCCATTTAAACCACATCTGAGTCGTCGAGTCGTAAGCCCATGTCAGTTGCAAAGTCGGGAACGAAATAACATAGACTTCGTGACCTTCTAACTGATATGACCACGCAATCGCATCGCTAATGACTTGACCTTCTAGCGAGTTCTCTACCGCGTGCGTGCTTATACGCTGCGGAATGTAGCCATTCATTTGCACAATCGTGGCATCGCCTCGGTTGTTTTTGCTGATGTATGCAAAGGAATTGCCTAGCCTAGCAATAGAAAACTTTGCCGCTATGCCGTGTTGCGTCGATGTGCCCGGTATCCGCTGCAACGGGAAAGGAAACGTCCCGCTATCAATCCACGTCTCGGATGAAACTTCACCTAGCAGATACACCTCTCGATGATCGACCATGATCGCCACCAAGTTGTCAGGCGACCCGTCTTTACTTGCAAAGGATAGCGCCGGAGAGAATGGCGATAGCGCCGAGGTAGCACCAAACTGCTGCGTGTTCGGTCGGTTGTAAACGATGTAGTTGTCAACAATGTCAACCGAAGATGCGCCTGAGAATGCACCATCCGACGCTGGCAAAACCGTGAAGTTCAACGCATACATCGTTTCGCTGCTAATAGCTTGTGCAGGACTGACAGAGTAAACACCAGTTCCACCTGTGCCTGTGCCTAGCGCTGTGATGATGGTGTTTGCTGTAATGCCTGCGCCTTGGATTGTCTGACCGGGATACAAAGTTCCCGAAGTTGCCGTGACGTTTAAGCCAAGGTTTGACATGGTTACCGTACCAGCGCCGGATGAACCAGTCCCGCCTAGCGTGTCTGCAATCGTGAAAGTGGTTGTCGTGCTGTAGCCGCTGCCGGGGTTGGTGATTGTAACTGCCGTAATGACACCCGCAGTTTGTGTCACCGTTGCAGTCGCCGCCACACCACCGCTAGGCGTGTTAAATGTAATAATCGGGTTGATGTAATTCGTGCCGCCATTGGTAATCGTGAATGACGATACACCGCTAGAGATTGAGGCAGTCATTACCGAAGCCACCACCACCGAATTCATTGTCTCGGATGCCACAGTCTGCGAGATGTTGATGGTGTAAGTACCAACCCCACCCGATCCTGTACCAGTCGCTGTAATGATTGTTTCTGCCGTAATGCCAACACCAAATAGCTGCTGACCAGTCGTGATCGTGCCGCTGTTCATCAGGGTAACGGTCAGAGTCGTGCCTGAGATCGACCCGATAAACTGAGCGCCGGACGGCGTTGCGATGCGCCATGTGTACCGATAAGACCCGTCCACGATGTAAGCATTCAAACCGTTGTCCGTAATACCAACGCGCCCCGATGACGAGTTAAGCTGCCCAATCATTGTCGGAACAAAGGTCGAGTCCATTGTGTAGACATACGGCCCGCAGACCGCCAACAACAATGACCCACCCGACAGGGTACGCATCCCCCTAACTTCTTGCTGGTTTCGCAGCACGATCTGCGAGACTAACCCGGGCGTAGGATATAGAGCCACCACGCCACGCTCACCCGGCTGTTTAGTCGGGTCTACCTCGGGATACCAGTTAATGCACTCCTGTGCATCCTGATAGATACTAGGTGCTTCGTAACTAGCCCCTACAAATCCGAAATCCGGCATTTATTACCTCATAAACCCGCCGGACAATATCCAGCCCGCGTCCTTCATCTTGCCAACAAGGAGGGAATCCGGATATCTCGCAGCTTGGGTCGGTCGCATATTGGTACGCTTGATTGTGGCTTTGCCTTGCGCGGCATAAGTATTAATCATTGTGATTTGAGTCGGTGAGGCTTTGCCATACATCGGCATCAAGCGCTCGGCAAGATTCCACCGCAGCGCCATGCTGTAACCTTGCGGCAGAGCAATGTTGTCGTACATCGTTTGATATCGAGCGAATACGGTATCTGCAAACAAGTGCATTTCGCCCTGTGCAGGATTAGGCCACACGTAGATCGTGCCTAGCTGTTCGCCGGGCATATAGTAGAGCGCTTTAGGCCAAGGCCCGTTCAAACTCTTAAGGCCGATCTGCTCGTATTCCTCAACGTTCAAAACGCCGACAGGGTAATCCAATCCACCGTTATAGATAGGCGTGCCATTGCTAGTCGTAGTCACCCGCACAAAGGCAGAATTGATACCTAGAGGGCGTTGGTAGTAAGCCGATATCGTGGTGCTGGCGACAGTCTGAGACACGTTGACGGTGTACGTACCCGCCTCGTTAATGTTGCCGCCTGCGCCCGAATTAAAGCCCGTGATGGTCGTTCCCGCGGTGATACCTGTGCCACTCAGAGTCTGTCCGATAGCTATCGCACCGGCAGATATAGATGTGACCGTCAGAGTAGTCCCTGAGATCGAGCCAATAAATGTCGCGCCAACTTGACCACCCGGCCCGATTGTGTATTGGATTTGATTCTGAACTACAGGAAAGATGATCTCGGTTTTGTAGAAAACCATCATCTGCTCGTTCGACCATTGATCTACTAAGTCGTTGAGCATATCGAATGCGTCCTGCGCGGCATCCGAAGAGGGCGTTTCGCCAGCTTCTAGCGCACCTATGTCCTTCAAGGCGCGGCTAATAATGTCAATCGGTTGTGCCATAGCTATTCCTTGAACGGCTGAAAGGCGTTTTTCATCCACGGAAGCGCGGTCGATTCCTTGTTCAGCGCCAACAATTGCCGTTCAAGATTTGCCGCAATGCTGCCGGATTCGTCGGCCTTTTCGATCCACACAATGATATCTTGTTGTCGTATGCTTTCATAGGGAATCTTCGAAACAGTATCGGTGAAATACCAATGTCCCTCACTTTGGGCTACTTGCTCATAACCTCTTGCCGTCACCCGATAATTTGCACTCGTAATTAACCCGTTTTCGTCGGCATCAATTCCAAGGATTTCCCATTGCAGGTTCATATCTGCACCCATGAAAGATTTGTTTCGTTCCATTCATATCTGCCATCGGTCGGCATTGGAGTAGGCGCATCCCATTGGCAAGTAGCCTCGTTCAGCACCCAAGACGAATAAAGTTTCTGCGGAATAAACGCATCTCGTTGGGCATCGTAAGTAAAGCCAATGCCTGCATAATTTTTGCGGAAATTGCCGTTGTAGCTGGTTTGCTTCCATTCGCCGCCAAATAACGACTGACAGAATTCGATGCCCTTGGCTTCGCTTTCTGCGCCGTTTTCCATCAGTTCTTCATTGGCAACCACAATCACTTGCATAACCGTGTCACCGTCAAGTTGAGCAAAATGTGCCATCAGAATGTAATCGTCCCTGATCCAGTAAATTTGTAAATTTTGTTTCCACCGGTGTTGCTAAAGGTCGGTGATCCGGTCGTGCTTGCTGCGTCAGCATAAGTGTTGGGGTAGCTAATAATTACCACGCCCGATCCACCTGACGCACCTGCTGCTCCTGTGCCTCCACGTCCACCACCGCCACCACCAAGGTTTGCCGTTCCCGCAACCGGGGACGATCCTGCTGCCCCGCCCCCGCCCGATCCACCTGATCCGTTTGCGCCGCCGCCATCGTAGTATGCCGCCCCGCCGCCGCCACCCGCGTAGGTTACTGACGATCCGGTAATGGAGGATGCCGTTCCTGCGCCACCATTCGTTCCGTTTGGATCGCTGTTTGCGGTGTTTGCGCCTGCCGCACTAGCGCCGCCGCCGCCGCCGCCACCCGTGGGATCGCCCGGCGTATCGCCACCTTTGTTGCCCTGACCACTTGTGCCAGTTCCTCCGGGAGAGTCGCCACCACCCGCACCGCCGCCCGAGCCACCGGCTCGACCATCACGCGGAGCGCCTGCGCCTGAGCCGCCAAAGCCGTAGCCACCGCCGCCTCCACCCGTTGAAGTGATGGAACTAAATACAGAGTTTGAGCCATCATTGCCCGAACTTTGTTGCCCAGTACCACCAGCGCCAACTGTTACCGTGTAGCTTGTTCCGGCAGAAACCGATAGCGTGGACGTTTTGTAGCCACCCGCGCCGCCGCCACCACCGCCTTTTTCTGCGGCAGTTGAACACGCGCCTCCAGCGCCAGCACCCGCGACAACAAGATAAGTAACGGAGGAAGTTTTTGGCAGCGCCGCCGCGCCAGCAAGGAAAAAGTTTTTAGCGGCAAACATTAAGGCGTATACCCTTGAGCGATTGAGCCATACCAGTTAGTTCCGTCAGCGACAAACGTCAGAATGTCCATCTTGCCAGCCGTTGCCGTGATCGTCGGAGCTCCAGCAGTTCCCCACTTCACGCTAGTAAACGTCGCAGTACCGTTGCCCGTGCTTGCAGCTTGCTTGAGGAATAACATAAACGATTTACCCGCAGTAGCGGTCGGCATAGTGAATGTGCAAGCTGTAGATGCGGTAAGCGTAGCAGTCTGAATCGTTCCGCTAGTCAACGAAATGGTATTAGTCGTTGTAACCGTACCAATCGCAACAACGCTCTCGGTGTAGTTTGTAACCGTCGGATTAGTAACCGTCGGCGTGCCGCCTAATGTATACGTGCCTGTAACCGTTCCCGACAATACTGGGGTTGCAATCGTCGGACTGCTCAGTCCTGTAACCGTCAAATATCCGGTCGAAGGATTGAAACTGATCTTTGTCGAACTGGTGTATTGCGTTGAAATTGCGCCAGTCGTGGAATCAGTCAGCAGCAAATATCGCGTTGCGTTGGTCGTTGTGTCATCCGTGATAGCCATCGTGGATGCACCCCACGAAGGCGCACTCGCCCCGTTTGACTTAAGAAACTGACCCGCTGTGCCGTTTGCAAGGAAAGTCGTAGCACCCGATCCAGTTTGATACGGCACTTGACTAGCCGCGCCACCTGCTAGATTTGTTGCGGTCGTTGCAGACCCCACAGACAAGGTGCTTTGTGCAGCGTATTGCGGCGCAGATGCTCCCGCTGTCAGGACATAGTTAGTCGTGCCCAAACCAAGCGTAGAAGTTGCGCCTGATCCTGTCTGATAAACTAATGAACCGGCAGCACCACCAGCAACGTTTGTCGCTGTCGTGGCAGTCGTAGCCGATCCTGCGGCAATCGTAGACTGTGCAACATAAGTCGGTGCGCTTGCGCCTGCGGTCAATACATAACCCGAAGTCCCAAGACCAAGCATTGAGGTAGCACCTGATCCCGTTTGATAGGGAACAGAGCCTGCTGCACCACTTGCAAGATTGGTCGCGGTCGTAGCCGTTCCCGCTGCAAGCGTTGATTGCGCCACATATTGCGGAGCAGATGCGCCAGCACTCAGGACATAGCCCGAAGTGCCAAGACCTAGCGTGGAAGTCGTACTAGCCGCAGTCTGATAGACCAATGAGCCAGCCGCGCCGCCGGTGACGTTTGTCGCAGTCGTTGCAGTCGTTGCACTAGCTGCGCTGCCGCCAATGCTTAGACCGCTTGCCGTACCCGTTAGACCAGTTCCTGCGCCTGTAAATTGGCTAGTTGCGGTAATCGTAGTGCCACGCACCGTTGACGCAGTTGTCGCACCGATAGCAGAACTATCAATCGAAGTGCCAGTAATCGTGCCGCCCGTAATTGCAACAGCCGAAGCTGCTTGCGTGGACATTGTGCCAAGACCCGAAACAGCGGTGTTGGTAATCGCAATCGCGGTGTTTGTTACAGCCGAAACTTGGCCCGAAGCATTTGTCGTGATAACCGGCACTTGTGATGCCGATCCGTAAGTGCTTGCTGTGCCGACAGGAGTGATTGAAAACGTTGTGCCTGCAAGCGTAAGACCTGTGCCCGCATTGTAGGTTGCGTTATTGGTAAACGTAGTCCAAGTTATTGCAGTCGTTCCAAGCGTGCCGCCGGGTTGACTGGTGCAAACATAAGACTGTCCTGCTTGCGTCGATCCCGAAGTGATGAACAAATATGCCGATACTAATTCTGCATAGGTGTTTGCATCTTCAGCCCGCGCCCATGTACCTGATGCAGCAACATAGATACCGTTATTCGCTTGCGTTGTTTGATTCTTGACTAGAACTCTGTCGCCAGCAGCAACAGTTACACCATCAATCGTTTGCAGCCCCGACAGAGTAATGTTAACGGTCGTACCAACAAGCGCGGGAGGCTTAAACGACAAACCCTGTGCTACGGCATCCACATAGGCTTTATTTGCCATGTCCGTACCATTAGCGGGCGTTGTCGTAACCGTTCCGGTCGTTGTCGAAACGTTGGTAAACACGCCCGTTGAGGGAGTGGTAGCGCCAATAGTGGTGCTATTGATCGTGCTGTTAGTAATGTTCAACCCGGATGGATTCGGATCAATCGGTGCACTAAACGGTGTTCCAGCAGGCCCGATAAACGTAATCAAAGCATGAGTAGGCTCAGGCTCAAACAAAGCCTGCACCGGCAGAATGTTTATTGTCTGCGTCTTAGCAGTATCGTTGCTTGGTGTCGTAGCCATAACAGCCCCTTAGTCGGCTTGGGCGGCGGCAATGTAGAGCGTATTCGTGCCGGAACTAATAGCCTTGAGATAGAACGGTGCTTTCGGTGCTGCAATCAACAGCGGGTAGTTCATAGCAGCGGGCAGAATGTAGCTGGTGCTGCCATTGCCGGTCGAAGGAATTGCCGGAGTAGCTACGGTGCTGCTGTTTGACAGTTCAACAGCCGCAATACCAGTTCCGGTATTGAGCAACTGCACATAGTTTGTCTGATCGTTCGTGATCGCGCTAACTAGCAATGCGGTGCTTGCCGAGGTAGTGAGGTCAAGCGCAAACGTCTTGCCACTAACTCTAATCACTGAGGTGTTAACCATTTTTCGCCCTTTCTAAAGAAAGAAAGCCGCCCCTTTTGGAAGCGGCTTTCCCTTTTCTACGTTGCTAATTAAAACTCGCTGAAGTCGTAGCCGTAGACAAAAATGTCTACAGTACCACCGGCGACGGCAGTACCTACTTTGACATACAGAGTTTGCGCCGAAAGGTTGGCGTTTTTAGTAGCAGACACTACCGTCGAGTTGGTCACATACGCGGAACTGGTGTTGCTAGTCAGAGCAGCGTTGGTCACAATCTCAGTACCCGTTCCCGCAGGGCCAGTCCAAATCGCCAAGTAACCAGCGCTAACGTCTTTGTTAGCGTTGGTGATGGCTACGTTCTGCACGCAGTAGGAGGTCGTGTTGTTGACTTGCAGGGTGACAGTCGCATCGCCAGTAAGCGAGAGAGGTACAGCACTCGCAGAGGCAAGCAGACGGATCGCCTGATTGGTCGCCAAATTCGACGGGTGGATAGTAGTTGCTGATGCTGGGCCGGGATTAGACATTTGTCGTTTCCTTTTCTGTGTGAGTTATTAAGCTGCGACGCGGCAGGCAAGTTCCGGGTACAACGGGGCCCAGCCATACAGCACATCGAGACGAGTCGGAATCGAGTCGTTGTTGATGGTGTATTGACGGACAACGCGGATGCTCATGCCCAGTTCTTTGTCGCTTGCACGACCGGCAAAATGCACGCCTTCGGGCAGTTCAAGATCAGCCATCGCAACCGTGAAGGCATTGCGGTGCATGATGATGTTCTGCGGCGAAACCACGCCGGTTTGGTTGAACGGAGTAACAACAGCGGTAGCCGAGGTAGCCGAGATGCTGACGTTTTGGAACTGACCAGCAGTAATCACAGCCGGGGACACAGTCACAGAGGTCGTGCCGCTGGTAGCGACAGTCACATCGGCAGTCACCACGAAGTTACGCAGCTTGTTTGAGCCGTAGGCTTGACGGTTCTGCGGGTTCACAGCGTAGACGTTAGCGATCTGAATCACGTCGCCTTGCTTGAGGCCAGCGGTCGCGGTAGTGGCGGTCAGGGCGATGGTCGAGGTCGAAGCCCAGCCAGTCGTCAGGAAGCCCGTAGCGGTCGTGGTAGCGCAAGCGAGGGTAGCGGTCGAGTAAGAGCCGAACGTCTGATTGACAACGTTCTGATCCATCTTCCACTTCATACCGGCAGAGTCCGTACCCATCAAGCCTTTCTCGTATTGCGACGAGATTTTAGCCGACGGCATGAACAGACCTTTCAGGCTGTCCACGATGGTCGCGGAGGTGAACGGCTCAACGATGCACGAACGACGACCGTCACGCGGTGCGCCTTCGCTGTCGAGGTACGCAGCGCCAGTCAGGTAGGTAATCAGGCCAGTCGGAGGAGTTCCGGCAGTACCGACGATGTTCGCGGTATTGTTCTTAGCCATGACCAAACCATCGCGGTCGATCTTGTTGGCAATCGCAGCAATCGCGGGCTTCAGCACACGATCCGAGAACATATCCAGCGACAGCGCCAAGTCTTGAGTCGTGAACTGGGTATCGACGTGGAACTGGGTGGACAAAGTTACGGGACAGCTTGTTTCGTTGAAGTCTTCGACATTAAGCGCCGGGCCCGTAGTCCCAATGAAGCGCCCCGGACGGCGAACGTTAACGGTGTTACCGATCTTCGCGCCAACAACGGCAAACTGATCGTCATAGTTACGGTCAACTTCACCGGTGAAGGTGAGTTCGTTTTCCAAAACCATGAGAGCTTCATTAGTAATTTTTGAAATAGTCAAAAGATTATTCGACATGATTTGTCCTTAAATAATGAGAATGGAATCAGCGGATTTTCCCGGCCTTGCGTGCGGCTCGCCATTGGGCATAAGTACCGTGGAATTCCCCGTTACTATCGACTTTGCTATCCAATGTTGACCCCATCGCCTTGATCGGTTTAATCGGTGCAGGTGCTTTAGACACCGACACAGGTTTAGCTGCCCCGGTAGGCGCTTCTAGCTTCGCCTCCAGTCTCCCAATCTCGCGCAGCGCATTGATCGTTGACAGCTTCGCCAACTTCTCCCCTACTTCGGGGTTCTCGGCAAGGTGATATAGGATTCTTGGCCCTATGTCACTTTCAAGGATG